>Ga0210057_1009543_pt1 | contig 11191 bp, 14 predicted proteins | sample CryGeyCG2114_010_2_FD_183968 | JGI IMG/M metagenome (GOLD analysis project Ga0210057, IMG submission 183968) | Groundwater microbial communities from aquifer - Crystal Geyser CG10_big_fil_rev_8/21/14_0.10 (SPAdes) (version 2) | ecosystem: Environmental > Aquatic > Deep subsurface > Groundwater ...
CGGCAATTTCCTTTTGAGAAATGTTTCGCCTTAAAAGAGATTCGATTACCTTGCGTTCGCCAAGAGAAATATGCTTGCCGTTTTTTCTTTTTTCATCTCGCCAGTATACAAGAAAATTCGAATTCTATCTTTAAGTTGCCTCAACAAAAGGAAAAAAATGAAGACAACATGGACATTGGCGCTGTTTTTGACAGCGACAGTCACAGAAGCGCAAAGCGTCTCTGTACTGTACCCTCCGCCCGATGCGAGTAGGTATGCATACGGTATACATCAAGTCATCGGGCATGGATTTGTGCCTCCGTCAGAATCGCCTCGCATAACCGTTGCGGTTACAGCAACGCTCGGATGGAAAACGGGCGGTGAAGAGCTCGGAAATTTCTATGTCTTGTACTATCCGTCAAAAAATAGCGGGCAGTACACGGTGCTCGGGAAAAGCGAGTTGGGACGCAGTTGTAGCATCACCGCAGACACTCCGCAGAAAGACGGGCACGGTGAACAAGCAACAATTTTGATTGTGGCGGAACATATTCCACCGGCTCCCCGCACGGGAGATACAATCCACACGGAAGTTGTGGTGAGTGGCGTTGAAGAAACTATAACCACAAGCAGAGTAGTGGAAGTCCGCGGGCTGATACCGAAAGTGGAGATTTATCGGGACCGAAACGGCCCATACAAAGGGGTTATCCTCGGAAGGTGGGTTGGCATACCGAACCAACTCTACCAACTCCAAGAATCGTCTGACCTGATTTCCTGGAAAGCTCGCAACACCGGGGAATCGTCGAGTACAGGGACTTTGAGCATAGCGCTCGACACCACCGCCCCTGCAAAGTTTTTTCGGTGGGTTCCTGTAAGATAAAGCTACATTCTTTTCACCCGCCGTCTGCTCAAAAAAGGAGCAACGGCGGTTTTTAATCATATTAGGACCTACGCAGTTGGGTCTTATTCCTCCTTTCCTACTGCGTCCCTCCGTAGTTTATGCGAAGGTGGAAAGGAGCTGGCCGTAGGACGGAGGATTTCACTATATTTCGCTCGCTACCTGAAAATATCGGCAAGCTCGTAAGGAATTCATCCCTCCTCCCTGCGCTACGCCGGAGGCTTCGGCGAGGCGAGTAAAAAAGGGAGAATTCCGACAAAATGCGTAAGTCCTACATATTATCAAAATCGGCTTTCATATTTGTTTTGGTGTAGAAGTAGCGGTTTTCGGTTCAGAAACCAAGGTGCTTTCCGACTCCGATTCTTCTTCCCCTCCTGCTGTGTCCGTCGTAGCTCTGGCGAAAGCTGGGCCTGATGGGGGGCTCCGATGCTTCATCGGAGGACGGGGGTTTGTGAAGAGCATCTTCAAGCAAACCGCTTGCTTGAATATCCACATATTCTCTTTGCGATGCGCGGTCTGAAGCTGTGCGATAGCATCCGCGCGCTTTGCGTTCCACTCGGCCACTTTCTGCAAGCCAATATTCACTTGGTCTTGCACCAAGTCCCCTGCGGTCCCGGCCGTGTAGCGTGCTACGCCGCCTCGAATACCGATTGTTTCTTCCAGTTTCACCCTGCGGGCGTTTGCCTCCGCCTGTTTCGCTACAAGTTGGTCGTACTGCGAATTTATAGAAGCAATCTGCTGATTTAAGATTGCGTTTCCCTCCGCGATAATCGGGGCAAAGGTGGCTTCTACTTCTGCCTTTTTTGTCTCGGCTCTTTTTTGTTCTTCCGTTTTAGATGCGTCAATTTCACTCTGCAACAGCGTATCTTCGGGTTTCGGAGGTTCTTTTGTCATCTAAAGATTATGCCTAAAAATAAAACGTTTCACTCTGTCGATTTTCTGTTACGCCCCCTGCTTTTTCGACCAGTATTCCAATATTTTTAAAATACCAAAAGTATTTTTCTGACGACGTGGCTTACATTGACAGTGCTCTCTGACCATAGTGTAGAGAAATACAAAACTTGACAGCTTTTCGCCAAAGGAAATTCTGCGCGACATGTGCCACATAGAGCAAAAATATTCCAACTTTTTTAACCTTAAACGGCACCTCCTTTTCATACATCATGCATAGGTTTACTAAACCTAGAAATACGTTAAACTATTCCCATGAGTGACTACACACTTACTGTCGGTCTGGAGGTGCATGCCGAACTTCGCACAAACACGAAGATGTTTTGTAACTCAAAGAATGATGCGGACGAGACTCGTCCGAATGTAAATATATGTCCTGTTTGCATGGGACATCCCGGAACTCTTCCCACCATTAACAAAGAAGCCGTGAAGCATGTACTGAAAGTTGGGCGTGCTCTCGATGGCACCTTGGCAAACTTTACCGAATTCGACCGGAAGAATTATTTCTATCCAGACATCCCCAAGGGCTATCAGATAAGCCAGTACAAATTTCCGCTTGTGTCTGGAGGAACTCTTAGGAACACTGCCATTACGCGCGTACATCTAGAAGAGGATACGGCAACTTCCCTTCACGACCAGGGCGACTTTAGCTTGATTGATTTTAATCGCGCAGGAGTCCCGCTTATGGAGCTTGTCACCGAACCGGTCATTCACTCCGCAAAAGACGCGGGTGATTTTGCGCGTGAACTCCAATTACTTTTAAGGTACCTCAATGTTTCGAACGCGAATATGGAAAAAGGTGAAATGCGCGTCGAGGCAAATATTTCAATTTCAAAAGAAGCAGGTGTCCTTGGTACAAAAGTTGAAGTAAAGAACTTAAATTCTTTTCGTGCTGTTGAGCGAGCCATTGCGTATGAAGTCGCTCGCCATACCGCCCTTCTCGATGCAGGAGAGAAAATAATTCAGGAGACACGAGGATGGGATGAGGCTGGAGGAAAGACATTCGCTCAGCGTCGTAAGGAAGAGAGTCATGACTATCGCTACTTCCCCGACCCTGATTTACCCAAGCTTCGTATCGACGACATTTCTTCTTTTGCACAAGAGGTACTTCAGGCTGAGATGCCTGAGTTACCTTCTTCGAAGCGCGCTCGATACAGCGCACTCGGAATGAAGTCGGAAGACATCGAGACGCTCGTTGCTAATCGCGCTCTTGGAGCCCTCTTCGAGTCAGCAAGTGAAATCCTCCAGGATAAGGACGCTTTGCTTCTCGCTGGGAACTATCTTACATCTGACCTTATGGGTATGAGTAAAAAGGCTACTAAGGATGCCGATCTTGATTCTTTTGCGTTTCCTCCTTCTGGATTTGCAAAACTTATTTCAATGGTCGTAGAAAAAAGACTGTCCTCCCGAGGCGCGAAGGACATTCTGCAGTTTATGTTTGAAAGCGGTGGCGACCCAGAGGAACTCGCCGTACAGCACGACCTCATACAGAAGAGCGATGCCGGCGCGCTTGAAACTATTGTAAAGAAAATCATTGCAAACAATCCAAAGGTTGTGGAAGATTATAAAAACGGCAAGGACGCCGCACTTCAGTTTCTTGTAGGTCAGGGTATGAAGGCGACCAAAGGATCCGCTAACCCTGGAGTACTGAGAGAGGTATTCTTATCACTTCTCTCCTAGCACTCCTTCTTCTCCTTTCTCCATTTTTTCTTTTTCCCCCTTTCACTTCTTTTTGCCTTTTTTGTTTCTTTTTCGCTTCCCGCTTTTTCTTCGTTTCTTTCTTCCATACTTTCCGCTTTTCTTTGCTTCTTTTTCTCTTTCTTCTTTTTCGCTTCCAACTTTCTTTCACTTTCCTTCTCCTTCTGCCGATCTCTACCTCATATCGTCCACTTCCCCCTTTTATTTACGGCCGTAAATAAAAGGGGTGTTATGCTATACTACAAAGATGCGAAATATCAAAAAACGCATAAATAAAAAACAAACTCGCGTAGGTATCATACAGAAGCGAATACTCCTCCTACTCGAAACTGGAGTAATGCTTTCATGTGCCCGAACCCCTCTTGCTCAATGGAGAGTTGTAAAGGATCTAGGAAAAGAGTGGCGAGACGTAGACCGATATAAACTAGGACGAGCTCTTACATCTCTATATAAGTCGAATCTAGTTGGGGCTGTCAGAAATACCGACGGTACATTTTCAATTACCTTACGCGAGAAAGGAAAGAAACGCGTGCTTACATACGCTATTAACAAGATGCGGATTGTGAGATCGAAGAAATGGGACGGTTTGTGGAGGTTTGTGAGTTTTGACATTCCAGAAGATGAACGAGAAATCCGTAATTCACTTAGAGGACATCTTCTTCATCTAGGCTTTTATGAAATGCATCAATCATTCTTTGTGCACGCGTTTGAATGCCGTGACGAAATAACATACATAGTAGAGCTATACGACGTAAAAAAGTATGTACGTTTTATGATAGGTACTGAAATAGATGTCACTAAAGAGCTGTACGATTTCTTCCAACTACGAAACGTATAACATAAGAAGCTAAGACTATTTGAAAACCCCCCTTTTATTTACGGCCGTAAATAAAAGGGGTAAAAAAAAAGGGGGGGGTATCTTTCATGTTTGATATAGCTACAGGTGACTATCCTTTCGCCAATATATCGACAAGTGACTCTTTGAAGGCCTTAATACACTTATCATCTATTGCGGATACTGCGAGTGCGTTCATTTTTTCTTTTTTAAATAGAGTAACCGCCTTCTTGATAGTCGCGCTATCGACAATATCGGTCTTTGTCAGAATGACAACTTCCTTCTTCTTCGCAAGCTCAGGAGAAAAAGCCTCGAGCTCACGTCGTACTACCTTATACGTTTTAAGTACATCCTCTTGCTCAAGCGATATACAGTGTAAAAGCAATTTCGTACGAGTAATGTGCTTTAGGAATTTAATCCCAAGACCCTTCCCCTCTGATGCCCCCTCGATAAGTCCTGGAATATCTGCAATAACGTATCCATGAAGAGCACCGAGATTGGGTTCAAGCGTGGTAAAGGCGTATCCGGCCACCTTAACGTTCGCGCGCGTAATTTCATTTAAAAGCGATGATTTGCCGGCATTCGGCAGACCTATGAGTCCCGCATCTGCAAAGAGACGTAGTTCGACATGGAAATCCGCTTCGTCCCCGGCCTTCCCAGGCGTACACTGATCAGGACGAATATTGGTTGACCCTTTAAAGTGTTCATTACCGAGACCTCCTTTGCCCCCATGAAGCACTTTAACTTTCTCACCCTCAGTGAGGAGCTCATATGTTCGTCCGGTCTTTTTGTTCGTAATAATAGAACCGATCGGTACCTCGAGCTCTCGGTCTTTACCGTTTTTCCCGTGCATGCTTTTTCGCTGTCCTGAACCACCGTTGTCAGCAACAAACAAGTTCCCATACCGATACGACGCAAGCCGGGCAACGTTTCGAACGGCCGTAAAATACATGTCGCCTCCTTTCCCGCCATCACCTCCAGCCGGACCCATGTATTCCTTTCCTTTCTCATGAAGCCAGCTGATGACACCGTTGCCACCATCACCCGCCTTCAAATGTAGTATAACTTCGTCTACGAATGCCATAAGTGGAGTTAAAAGTTAAAAGTAACAAACGACCGGAGGGGAGTGCAGTGCCCTGCGCCAGTAGGTGGCGGGTAAAGTGTAAAGGATACAAACAATTTTCAATCAAAGCCCGAAATGTCTTACCTTTGAAGATTGGAAATTGATAACTGGAAATCCTGCATTAACCGTTAAGTGCCTTTTTGGCCAAGGCGAGTACTCCTTCACGAGTGCGGGCGACTGCCATAAATCGATTTCTGTGGCAGAAGACTGCATCAAAGACCCCCGTCACACTTGCGAGAGCTTCATCACGAAGCCCAGCCCATGCTTCAGGTAAATCCTTTCGGTTCTCGAACTGATGGGGGTTATCACGAACCGAACAAAGTCGCCACGTCCCGTTTTGTGGATGTATTACGTAGAGAGGTTCAGGAAGTTTCGCCAGAATACTCTTCCATGAGTAGTCCTCGTCGAGAATAACCAGTGATTTATCTGACGCCTTCTCATAGGCAGACCTGACCGCTCGCTCTCCTGCCACAAACGCCTCAGCTCGTATAATTTCACGCTCAATAATGTGCGAAGCAAAGGCTACAGCGTCAGCAAAAAGTCCTTCCAAGACTGATTCGTCTTCTTGCCACGTTGGCACAAACGCGCGAATAGCGTCCGAAAGTTCGTACCCAGAAACATCAGCAATGGTTGGGGTCGAAAGATCAACACCGTTGTCGTTCGCATCGATAGAAAGTACAAGTACCTCTTCGACTCGCCGAGCGACGGAAGCATCAGTACAAAGTTTCTCCCCATACGCGCGCCACACAAGACCAAACGATGCGTACGGTATACCATTTTCCCTCGTGGCAGCGCCTCCTTTCTGATGATGATCAAACCGTCCGAGAGCTTCGTCGTAGACTCCTCCGACATCAACGACCACATCGGCTCGTCCTATATCCTCTGCTTTTCGAGTACGAGAAATAGTGGCGTCTCCATAAATACGTTTAAGTAAAGCCACAGAAAAGACATCGTCAGCGTGAAATTTCCCGTCATGGGTGACAATTGTTTTTGACATACCGACACACTATAGCATAGTTTGTCCAATTCGCTATAACTCCAGAAACGCCCTACTCCACCCCCGACTACCCCTCAGAAAAAAGTCGCGGATAGATATCGAGAAGTGCGAAAAGAAGAGCGAGAGCAACAGGTCCTGCAATAAAGCCTACCGGACCGAACAACACCAATCCCCCAAGTACTGAAAGGAGAATAAGAAACGGATGAACCTTGAGCCCACGTTCAATAAGAAATGGAGATAGAATATTATCTATAAGTCCCACTGCCAACGCTCCCCAAACAAGAAGCCCGAGCGCAAATATTCCCCCCTTAAAGAAAAAGAGATATATGATTGCCGGGATGATAACAAGCGATGTCCCCACCCCTGGTACGAGCGCTGCCAATCCAGCCAAAGCTCCCCAGAGCATCGGACTCGGAACACCGAAGAGTGCAAATCCGATACCGGATAGTACGCCTTGTATCAGAGCGACGAGAAGTGACCCCTTCACGACAGAATTAATAGCCACCTCAAGTTTGCCGAGGATTGTCTTATCGTATACATCGGATAAGGGAGAAATGATGATAATCTGCTCCCGAAACTTAGCTCCATCTTTAAGAAAGTAGAAAACACCGAGAAGCATAAGAAACAATTGAAGCACAACCGTGAAGAGCGTTCCGAAAATAGCCCCGAGATTTGAGACGAGAATACTAAGTCCTTGCTTTAAATATTCGGTTACATCAAGAGAAAAACCCGGAAAGAAGCGTCCAACCACCGATTCAACAAACGCGGTGGCCGTAGTCAGAACACTACTTTGTTCACCGTTCGCAATCGAAAGATAAAACGCTTGCGCATCCTTAAAAATAAAGAACCCGAAAAAACAGACTGGAACAACGATAGCTACGATCAAGACACCGACTGAAAAAAGTGCCGCTACACCTCCCCTACCTCGAACCAACTTTAGGAAGAAATCATTGAGTGGACGGAAAACAATGGCGAAAATAACCGCGAGAAACAAGGCCGAAAGATACGGCTGAAAGATAAAGAACGTTAGTGTCCCCGCCAGTACAGCCAAGATAAGAAAAAATCCGAGTTCAATTTTTCGTGTATTAATCATATTAATCATGATAGGTATCCTTTCTCCTACTTCTTTTCTTGTAACTCGGCGATACTTCTTTCAAGTCTTTCGAGTTTTTTATGAATATCGACGAGAAGTACACCTTCAGCACGCACCTCTTCTTCCGTCTTCTCTTCTATCTTCTTTTCATGCTTAAGTCCGGACAGAATAATACGATCTCCAATGAAAAACGAAACAAACAGGCCCGTAAGCATCAGAACGAGCGCACTTATCACTGTCGAGGTTGGTGCAGAAAAAAACGTTGCGAATATGCCCCCCTTAGCTTCAAACATATCTGCTGTATGCCAAATCCCACGCCAGAAGATAACAACCGTCACTCCACCGATAAAGCCGTACAGAATCGGTATATGTGCCAACCATCCCCGTACCCTGTCTTCAAGTTTATCAAAAAATGTAAAGATTTTCATGATATACAGTAACTAACGAAATTCTCGTACCCGATGATACACGACCGTACCGATACCTCCCACCGATACACACAGTAAAATAAGGTGGAGAAGAAATCCGATAAACGGCAGAGTACCGAGAAGAGACAGTGCGAGTGTTCCTATAACTACCGGCCGATACGAGAGTGGAAACACTGACCGCTTGAGGGCATACCGTTCAAATGCAGCACCGACAATAATCGCGCTTATTGCTGAGCCGAATATTAACATGATTACATAGAGACACAAAGCTATGAGTGCAATCGGTAATCCGATCACCGAGCCAACAAGTATCCCGATAAGTATCGGCCCAACAACAACAATAAGTATACCGCGAACTAAACGTGCGCCAAATCGAGGGAGCACCTCAAGAAGAACCTCTTCAGTACGCTCTCTCATAAAGAAAAAGAGGAAAAAACTAAGAGTTAGTACCATAAGAGTATAGAGTGCAAAAAATCCTCCGAACATCGTAGAGTTTGCTTCTAGAATGGACTCTGAGTGAGTATCGGCAAAAATAATCGTCCCTCCGATATGCGTCCTGTCGGGAACAATAAGTTCTTGATCAGCATGGTATACCAAATCGCCCGTAATAGTTGCATCCTTCATAATCTCAAACGAACCCCATGATTCGACTGTGCCACCTATCGTACCGCTCACCGTTGCCTTTTGGGCGAACACACGCACGTCTCCCAACACTTCACCTTCGATGGAAACATTCCCCCCAACTATATAGAGATTCCCTTTAATAGAGGCTCCTTTTGAAAGGACTACTTTTGTTCCGATTGCAACCACGTCATCAAACACTACTCCGTTCAAGATAACCGTCTGTCCAACAAGTCGCGCGTCGTCGCCCACAGTCCCCCCGAGGGTTACCTGTGAACCAAGCAAAAGAACATCAGCGGAAATATCCCCTTCACTTACGATAAATGGAGCTAGCGAGGTAACGTCACCATTCACCGTGCCGGTAATAGCGCTCGTCTCTCCGATGACATAGACGTCATCAGAGACCTTTTCTGATCCCTTAAGAAAATAATCGCCTCCGACATGTACAAGAGCGGAAGCACTAAAAGGCATACAAAGACCTGCCAGAAGGAAGAAACACCATTTAATCATGTGTAGAGTATACCTTATACAGTAAATAACGAAAATAAGGTAATACTGAAAATAGATAAGACCGCTTATCTTTCGTATTTTTTGAACGCGACCACCAATTCGGAACTTGACCTCACCTTCCCTCCTTTCCCCACATTGTATACCACGGCAATACCAAGCTCCTTGCACACGCCCACCTCTGGATTGAGAGAAGAAGTCTTCTTTTTAGCATCGATAAGTGTACGGTCTCCGCCGTTTGCGAAAACATGTGGGCGAATCCTTTTTAACTCTCGACATACACTTCTATCTGAATCGTTTGGAGTATGCCCTGACAAAATTACCTCATCTACCACGGAAAGAGACTCGAGAATCTCTTTACGATCATTCTCCGACATAAAGGAATACCCTTTCTTAGCACGAAGCCAGTGATCGTTATTCAGGATAACAACAAGATGGTCACCGAGTTTCTTCGCCTCTTGTATGTAGCGAATGTGTCCAATATGGAGGGGGTCAAATCCTCCCGACACCGCAACAACCGTCCCCTTTCTCTTTCCTGACCTTTTAACCGTTTTCTTATTCATGTTCTTTATATAACACCTATTTCTTTCTTTTCGTTATTCAGTTCTACTCAATCTCTTAAGCGCCACCTGCGCATACGCTCGTACATTTGGCCACAAATCAAGCTTTTCTAAATCTTCCGCAGTACACCACTGACATTCCTCACTCTTATCGTCTTCATACTGCGCTTTAATATCAGTTGTTTTGGCTCTGGCGAAATACACGAGAGTAACGTGCTCATGTCCTTCTTTCGTTGTCTTATGACGATTCAGCGCAACGGGAGGTATAAGTTCGTTAAACCACACTTCTGGCTCACGACACAGCGTCTCGTTCCCAACGAGCTCAATCTCGAGCCCAACCTCTTCCTTTACTTCACGGTGTGCCGCCTCAATCGGGTCTTCGTGAAGTTCGATGTGTCCACCGACACTCATCCATTTCTTAAACTTATCGTGCATACGAAGAAGCACTTTGTTTTCGTGAACAATAAAGACTTCAACGGTAAAATCTATTTTTTCGTGAATGTGGGGCACGGAAGCAAGTTAAAAATTAAAAATGCAAAGTGAAAAATTAGAAGTCGAAATAGTTTTTATGCGTTTTGTAGGCTTCAATAGCGGTATCGCACGCACTGAAACGAGGCGTCGGAAGAGAATCCATAGAAAACCATTCCCACCCGTCGCACTTGTGTGGTTCGCGTATTTCTGGCTCCCCACTTTTCCAATCCGCGATTAATCCAACATCCACATAATGTTTAGGTTCGTACACCTTAAGATTCATAAGACGGTTGAATCGTACATTCTCTATCTCCATTCCTGTTTCTTCCATGACTTCCCTCTTTGCACACGACTCAAATGATTCCATATACTCGAGATGCCCTCCTGGCCAGGCCCATTCCCCTGCTCCGTGCGAACTCTTACGTCTTCCCATCAGGACTCTTTTGTCCCTAAACACCATGACACCTATTCCAACCTTTGGTCTCTGTTCTTCGTTCATTGGTTTACTGTACACCTTTACTTTCTTACCTTCCACTTTTCACTTTCTCTTCTTTATAGGACCTACGCATTACGAGCTTGCCGATATTTTCAGGTAGCGAGCGAAATATATAGGACTTACGCATTTTGCCTTTTTCTGTCATTCCAGCGGAAGCTGGAATCCAGTATAGAGCCGTTTTTTATGGCTCTGGATTCCACTTTCCAGTGGAATGACACCAATTGCGTAGGTCCTAATATAGTGAAATCCTCCGGCCTACGGTCACCTCCTTTCCACCTTCGCATAAAGCTACGGAGGGACGCAGTAGGAAAGGAGGAATAAGACCCCGAATGCGTAGGTCCTACTTTACTTTATCTTTTCTTTTCTTCCATTTTTCCCTTTTCCTTTTTACTTTCTCAAGACATTTCTCCACTGTCTCAAGTGGCAAACCGAGCACACTATCAAAGGTACCTTCAATTTTTGCAACACATGCATTCATGCGAGGATCAAGGAGCGTAAACCCTCCGGCCCAATTACATACACCCCCTTCTTGGATAA
>Ga0210057_1009545_pt1 | contig 11187 bp, 13 predicted proteins | sample CryGeyCG2114_010_2_FD_183968 | JGI IMG/M metagenome (GOLD analysis project Ga0210057, IMG submission 183968) | Groundwater microbial communities from aquifer - Crystal Geyser CG10_big_fil_rev_8/21/14_0.10 (SPAdes) (version 2) | ecosystem: Environmental > Aquatic > Deep subsurface > Groundwater ...
TTTATTCAACATTAATTAGAAAGAAAGTTATATAAATCTTACTAAAGATGAATAAAAAAAAAGGCCAGGCTGGAATAGAATATATGATTATTGTTGGATTTGTTACTTTCGCAATCCTATCAATTCTGACTTTTGCATTGTTTTATTCAGACAAAATAAAAGACAGAGTAAGGCTAAATCAAGTTGAAAATTTCGCAACACAACTCATAAGCTCTGCAGAATCTGTTTTCTTTTCAGGAGAGCCAAGCAAAACAACAATAAACCTTTACCTTCCAGAAGGAGTAGATGAAATAAGCATAATAGAAAATAGTTTGGTCATAACTACCAAAACAAGCTCTGGAAAAAACATAAGGGCTTTCAAAAGCAATGTCCCTCTTCAGGGAAATCTTTCAACAGGCGAGGGCATAAAAAAAATAATTCTTGAAGCAGAAGAAAATTATCTTTTAGTAAGTGAGTAGATTAACAAACTTCTTTTTTTGGCACTTCAGTAGTTTGGAATAAACAATTTATATTTTTATTTGCTGTCCCATTCTCACCGCTACTCTGAAAATTTGCCTGCTCTTCAAAAAGAACTGATTCTTTCGCTCTCAAAAAAAATCTTGACGATTTGATTTCTAAAGGAACAGATTCTGATTCTAAAACAAACTTTAATTCAATTTCAAAAAAACCATCTTTCTCGTCTCGGTTATTTATCTCAACTGAACAAAAAACTGTTTTATCAATACAAATCTCGTCTTCATACTGATTGCAGACAGAATTCTGAGAAAGATTTAGCAAAGAGTAAGTTATGTCTCTTTCCTGACAACTTGAAGCATTTTGACCTCCAGAAATTGGACCGCTACTTCCTTGAGAATTGCCTTGAGAATTTTGCGAGAAGTAAAATTCCGAATCTTCTTTTGATGAAAAATTATTATTATTTTCATTACCCCTAGAGTTATTACCCAAAATGGTTTTATCAAGAAAATCTTTAACATCTTTGTTGGAGAAAACTAAAAAAACAGCGACTAAAACCAGCACAATTACAACTCCCAAAAGTAATTTCCTCTTCATATTCAGCTAAACGAATTTATCTATATAAATCTAACTTGTGCTTAACTTTATATATTAAAAGGGATATAGATTAAAATGAGAAAAAAAGAGGGTCAGAGTTCAATTGAATTTATAATAATTTTTGGAGCAGCATTATCTTTTTTTGTAGTATTTTTTGGAATAATCCAGAGCAATATAGAAAAAAATAACTTACAGAAAGAAAACACACTCTTGCAAAATGTTGCATTAAATATAAAAGATGAAATTAATCTTGCATCAGCCTCCTCTGATGGATATTTCAGAGAATTCAAAATTCCCGATAACATTTTAGGAAAAGATTATGAAGTAACAATAAATAACAATTATGTTTATGCTTCAACAAACAAAGGAGGATTTTCATACAAAGTTTTAGAAGCAGAAGGCCAAATAAAAAAGGGCTCAAACAACATAACAAAACAAAATGGGAAAGTTTATCTCAACTAAGTATAATCGCGGGCAAATCTGGAGTTTAGATTTGCTTATTGCCATGGTAATTTTTTTAATTGGAATAGCAACGCTATTTTACTACGCATTTAATTATTCCTCGCAATCAAAAAATCAGCTAAACGAATTTTTTTACGAGGGTGAACTGGCTTCAAATTTAATTTTAAGTGAAGAAAATTTTGGAATTCTCTCAAACGGAATTGTAAACCAAACAAAATTAAATAACTTTGATGGATTGGATAATAAAACTAAAAAAAATCTTCTTGGGGTTCAAAACAATTTTTATTTTGTTATGGAGGGCTTAGAGATAAATGATGTTGAAAAATCTTATGTGGGAATAATAAACACCACCCAAATCGATAACATAATAAAAATTACAAGAATTGCTGTTTATAAAAATAAACCTGTTAAATTCGAACTTTTTGTATGGAAATAAAAAAAATTCACAAAGAAAAAAAAGGATATTTTTTTAGTCTTGACGCTTTTATAGCATTGATTATAATTTTAGGATTTATATTATTTATCAAACCACAAAACACGCAAACATCACAAATCTCAGAAGTGCAAACAGACTTTTTAAATGTCCTTTCAAAAATAAAAATCGGAGAGCTGAACAACACATACTCACATTCATTAATTAACGGAGGAACAATCACAAATTTGAACCAATCTGTTTTGGAGCAGATTGGGGAATTTTATGCAAGTTCTGATCCTAGAGCAGAAACTTTAACATCATCAATACTAAATCAGCTAAACCTTGCAGAAAATATAGGTTTATATTTTAATAATATGGAAATTTCAAGTTCGTCACAGATTCCAATAGGAGAATCACGCAATATTTGGACATCAAGACAAATAATCAGCGGAATCAACAACAACATAAATTCATCAAAAGGATATTCCTCTAGAGCTTTTTTAATTTCAGGAAGTAACATAAAATATTTTTATTTTGGAGGTTATGTTGGCGACGGGAACATCACTTTAAATCTGGGAGAGCAAGTTACCTCAGCAAAAATAGAGGCATCTTTTTCAGGAACTTTTAGTTTATCTGTGAATAATAACACACCGACAGCATATGTTCCATCTTCTGAAGCCCCAATTGAAATTGCACTAAACCAAGGTTTTGTTTCAGGAAATAATTATCTCTATTTTACTTCCCCAGAAAACATTTACATTGCAGGAGGTTTTGTCAAAGTAATTTACAACTATTCAGAACATCTCCAGAGTCAAAACAAATATTTCTTTCCTGGCATACAAGGATTAATTAATATTTACGATAGTTTCTATGTTCCGGGAACACTAAATGAAATGGAAATCTTCCTGCATTACAATAGTGATTATAATCTTTTCCTAAACATTGGAAATACTTCTGTCTATAATGGAAACGGAACAAATCAAGAACTCACAATTTCAAATTCGCAATTAAATAATTTATTAAATTACGCCACAATGAATGATAAAACAATTCCATTCAGATTGGGTTTAGAAAATGTCTCTCATATTGTAAACTCAAGTTTAAACGCAGATGTTTTTTCTGTCACAGATTTATCGGGGAGCATGGCATCAAGTTGTTCTGGAGCAAATTTCTGGTGTTGCTGGACTCATGGAGGATGTAACAGCCAGTATAACTGCAATTATTGCAGTGGAACATGGGAAGATAAAATCGGTCTTGCAAAGCAAGCAAACAATGCCTTTATTGATGCTGTTATTGATGGGGGGGAAAATAATAAAGTCGGTCTTGTTGGATACAGCAGTCAAGCACAATTAAGCAAATATCATGCTTTGTCAAGGAACAAAACTTCTTTAAAAAACAAAGTGGCTTCATGGACTGCGCGCGGTTCAACTTGCATTTGCTGTGGAATAAACTTAGGTGTTGACAGAATAAATATTGAATCAAACGAAAGCAATTTCAGATCTCTGGTAGTAATGAGCGACGGTCAGGCAAATGTTGAATGCTCAAGACAGGGAACAGATGATGCTTCACAAGATGCAATTCAAGCAGCATGCGACGCTGCAGAACAAGGAATAAAAGTTTATTCAGTTGGGTTTGGAAGTGACGCAGATATAGCCACATTGCAAGAAATAGCCTCGTGCGGACAAGGAAGTTTTTATTATGGAGACATCAACGATTTAATTGAAATCTATGAAGAAATTGCGCAAGAAATTATCAACGCAACATACACTGAACAAACAATAATTGGAGATGAAATAAACACAATTCTATATCCTGACTCATATATTTATGTTAGTTACAACAAAACAATTCCTTATGGAATAATAATCACTGCAGAAACCCCTGAATTTGGAAGTTCGCGCGTGGGAAATTTCACATTCCCTCAGGATGCAACACAATATGAAGCAAAAGTAATTTCCTATTCAGGCGCAAAATGGACAAGTAAAGCAGATGTGTACAACAATATTTCTGGATGGCAAACCTTTTTTGATTTATCTGCTTATGGAGCAACCTATACTGAATTAGGAGACCCATATGTGATTCATATTCCAATAAGCAAAACAATAAAAGGAGAAAATAAAGTAAACATTTCTCTTGGATTAAATCCAAACAACCTCACAGACGGGTCGCAGTATAATAAAATTATTTATTCTGTAATTAAAAATGTCTCATCATTTTCACCAATCGTAGCCTCAGCAGAAGGATGCCAATGGACAATTGAATTTGAAGACCAAACAAATGAAACAATGAAAATCCCAGCAGATTACAACGGAACCAGCATATGCTCCTACACCTCTGATGAAATAAGTTACAACAATAATGATGCTATAGATTACGCAATTTACAAACTCCTTGTTTTATTAGATTTAAATTCAAATGGAAGAGTTGAAACAAAATTCAACGAAGATGATTTACAAATTGATTCAACAGAAATAAATGGGATTCCTTTTGTTTGGGAAACAGAAGCCCAAGCCAGAGCATGGAGATAAAATGAAAAACAAAAAAGCACAATTCTTCACTTTAATTGCAATATTCCTGATAATTCTTATGTTCTTATCTTTTGAAATGTATTCTCTTTTAAACAAAGATGACTCGGCAAAAACAAGAGTTTTATCAATGGACAATTTTCTATTATCAGTTGAAGAAAATTTAGAAAGGCAAACTTACATCTCTGGATTTAGAATTATTTTTTTAGCAGAAGACCAAATTGCAACAAGCGGGAATTACGTTTCCAATTTTAATTCTTTTTTTAATGAAGCATTTTTTAACGGAACAATCAATGGTGAACCAGAAAATTCAATTATGCCTGGCGCGACATATAATGATATAGTAGATTCAATTAACAACAAAGCAAAAAAAATAAATGTAAACATAACACTCACAAACCCAAATATAACCATCACTCAAAATGATCCTTGGAATGTAGAGGTAAATCTAACCTTAGAGATTATAATGAAGGACAAAGCAAACCTTGCAAGCTGGGAAAAAACAGAAAACATTTCAACAAAAATCCCTGTAACTTTTTTTGAAGATCCAATTTATGTTGTTAATTCTTCTGCAAAAATTTCAAGAAAAATAAATCAAACATCTTATGAAGGAAATTACGTCAATGGAGAAGACTTTTCAAATTTAATAGACCACCTTAACAGAGGATATTACGCTGCAAACCCAGATGCTCCAAGTTTTTTGAATAGACTCCAAGGGGATTTGTCGAGCGATGAAAATGGAATAGAAAGCTTTGTCTACATTCCTGATTTTTCTGCACAAGGAATACCTATTTTAGATAAAACAATAATCGATTACCTTTACTTTTCTTCTCAAAATCCCTCATATCATGCAGTTGAAGGAATGCCCTCATGGTTTAAAATAGATTATGCTCATGATGAAAAATATGGATTAACATAAATTATAATTTGCTTAGCTCATTGAAAATTATAAATTAGCTTTAATTTTCTCAACAATTTTCTAAAAAATCCGCAAACAAAAATCTTTAAATAGTGAGATATCTTCACAAGGTAAATAATAAAAAGGAGGCGAAGATGAGAAACCAAAAAAGTGGCCAAGCAGCTATGGAATTTTTAATGACATATGGTTGGGCAATTTTGGCAGCAGTTATTGTTATAGCAGCATTAGCTGCATTTGGGGTATTTTCTCCAAAGAATTACGTGCCAACAGAATGTTTATTAAGTGCTCCATTGGGCTGTGAACAAAATCAAGTTGCTGCAAGTGCTACAACCGGAATTTCTTTAGTTATAAGAAATGGGGGAGTAGATACTGTTGATATATCCAAACTTGACATTCCTGGATGTGCTACAAGTACTACAGGTTGGACAATTAACGACGGCGAAACACAATTAGTAACTATAGCTTGCACCCCTGTGTTAACAGAAGGGGATAAGTTTACAGGTGACATAACAGCAACTTACAGAGTTACTGGAGGAGAGCTTGACCAAATTTCTACAGGAAGGATAGTTGTTCAAGTTGCCGCTTAAATTTATTTTTTATTTTTTTGCCTTTATTTTTTTTAGTTAGTTTTATAAAGAAATATCTAAACTTAGGAAGATTTAAAAATCGTTTTGTTATTTTTTGTTTATGAGAACTGTGGGTATATATGTGGATGGGTTGAACCATCTAGCAAGTATGCTTTCATGGGATTTAAAACAGCGTAAAATATCTTCACACAGCACTATTTGTATTTGTGAACTTATTGAACCTATTGAAAAGTACGGACTCGAAGAAAAGGTTATCATTATTCACCCCTCAAGTTCAAATTCTGATAATTGTTGGGGTAAAATCAAAAGAATTATTGAGATGCACCCTCAAAAACAATTTTATGTGTTTGCATATGACACTCCGGAAAGAGAAGAAGAAATTGGCGTACATAAAAATTTAACTTATATCTCTTTCAGAAATGTAAAGGAAGCTCTATCAGAAATAGTTAAAAATGCTCAACAATAATTAGTTTTATGACTTTGAATTGCTATTTCCAATATTAAACAAACAAATCCCACATTAGATTTATAAAATCCTTTTGCTTATCTAATTTATGAAAATACTCTCTCTGCATGTTGATTTTATTGAATTCAAGCCATTGAAAAAAGCTTTGAAAAACATCAAAGAGCTTTCTGAAAAAGAAAAAAAATCAAAAAGAATTGGCGAAGCCCTTGTCATTATGACTGCTGTTGAAAAAACAGACATAAACATCGAAGAAGTAGTAGACAAACTTGTCAATGAAATTAAAGAAATTGCAAAACAAGTTAATGCAAAAAAAATTGTTCTTTATCCTTATGCACATTTATCAAAAGAACTTGCCTCTCCTGAAACAGCAATTAAAGTCCTTGATGAAGCTGAGAAAAAATTGAAAAATTATTTTGAAGTTGTAAAAGCTCCGTTTGGATATTACAAAGAATTTTCAATGAAAGTCAAGGGGCATCCTCTTTCTGAATTATCAAGAGAAATAAAATCCGAAGGGAAAAAAGAAAAAGATGAAAAATACGAACCTGGAAAATTATTGAGAGAAATTTCAAAATCAAAACTTGACACTTCAAAACTTAAAGAAAATGACCACAGAATTTTAGGACAACAAATAGAGCTGTTCTCGTTTAATGAAACAGCGCCTGGAATGGTTTTCTGGCATAATAATGGTTTAATAATTAGAAATGAACTTATTAATTTCTGGAGAGAAACCCACAGAAAACAAGGTTATCAGGAAATTTCAACACCGCAAATTTTAGACAAGAAAATCTGGCAGGTTTCTGGCCATTGGGAAAAATACAAAGAGCATATTTTCTTGACAGAATATGAAAAAAGAACATTCGCAATAAAACCAATGAATTGCCCAGGAGGAATGCTGGTGTATAAAGCAACTCCTAAAAGCTACAAAGACCTTCCATTAAGATTAGGAGAACTCGGAATTGTTCATCGTCAGGAATTGTCAGGAGTTTTAGGCGGTTTGTTCAGAGTTATCCAATTTATACAAGACGACGCGCATATTTTCTGCACAGAAAACCAGCTTGAAGATGAAATTATAAAAATAGTTGACATGATTGATTTTTTCTATAAAAAATTTAATCTGCCTTTTGACCATGTTGAACTTTCTACAAGACCTGCAAAGAGAATTGGCGACGACAAAACCTGGGACAAAGCAGAAAAAGTTTTAGAAAAAGCATTAAAGAAAAAGAAAATAAATTTCAAATTAAACAAAGGAGAAGGAGCTTTTTACGGACCAAAAATTGATTTCCATATAAAAGATTCCCTGGGAAGAACCTGGCAACTTTCAACAATCCAGCTTGATTTTTCAATGTCTGAAAGATTTGAACTTGAGTACACAGACAAAGACAATCAGAAAAAAAGACCTGTGATATTACACAGAGTTTTATACGGAAGCTTGGAAAGATTCATAGGAATTCTCCTGGAGCATTGCAACGGCAGACTTCCAACATGGCTCGCGCCAATTCAAGTTAGAATTTTAAGCTTCACAGACAGAAATATTGATTATGCAGAAAAGATAATAAAAACATTGGAAAGCAATATCCCAAATTTAAAAATCGACGCTGATTTTAGGCAAATCCCTGTTCCTTCAAAAGTCAAAGACGCAGAATTAACAAAAATACCATACATCATTGTTATCGGCGACAAAGAAGAAAAAGAAAAAACTCTTGCAGTCAGAATAAAAGGAGATTCAAAAATAAAAATCTTTAAGGTGAATGAATTTGCAGATAAAATTAAAGAAGAGATTGAAGAAAGAATTTGAATATAAATAATTAAATAATAGATAATAATCTTATCCTGATGGTAACACTATCCCTTCAAGCACCTATCGCATTTATTGATATAGAATCAACAGGGGTAAACCCCCAACAAGATCGTATCATAGAAATAGGAATTATTAAACTTCATCCGAATGGGCGTGAAGAATTTTTAAATTCTCTGATTAATCCAGGGATTCCAATTCCCTCTGAGGCAATAAAAATTCATGGAATAACAGATGTAGATGTTGCAGGCAAGCCTAGCTTTAGAGAGTTTTCTTCCAAATTACTTGAATTTATAAAAGATTGTGATTTGGGGGGATTCGCAATAAAAAAATTTGATTTGCCAATTCTTGAGGCTGAGTTTAAAAGAGCAAATATTGTTTACTCTCGTGAGGAGAAGAAAATTATAGATGTTCTTATTATTTACCATGAATTTGAGCCGAGAGATTTAAAAGCCGCTTACAAGAAATATTGCAATAAAGATTTAGTAATTGTCCACAGAGCAGAAACTGATGTCCGGGCAACAACAGAAATATTTAAAGCACAGTTAGAGCAACACGATAATCTGCCAAAAGACATTTTAGGTTTGCATGAATTTTGTAATAAAAAAGACCCAAATTGGGTGGATGCCGAAGGCAGATTTATTTGGGTTGGAGATGCTATTGTAATAAATTTTAGTAAAAACAAGGGAAGAACTTTAGAAGATATGAGAAAAAAGGAGCCGGGATTTCTTAATTGGATTCTTAGTAATAATTTTCCCCCCGAAGTTAAAAAAATAGTAGAAGATGCACTTAGAGGTAAATTCCCTCAAAAATAAAAAGTTTTAAAATTGATAATTTTTTTAATGAATTAAAAAAGAAATTGAGGAAAGAAAATAATTATTCCATTATAGATTTATTTAAAAATTAACATTATTTGATTTTTCTATGAAATGTCCTTTAGAACACAGCAAATTCATGGGAAAAGAAAGCAGAGCGCAAATTCCTCTGAGAATTACTCCTGATTATATTAAATCTGCAACTTATATAATTGATAATGTCAGAAAGAATTCTGGTTATCAAGCAGAAAAACAATATCTCGCTGCCCAAAGATGGACCAACGGATTAAAAAACAATGAAAAAGTTTGGCTTGGAATTTCAGGAGCAGCAACACCTGTTGGATTCGGAGGGATAATTGCAGATATGATTGAAAGAGGTTTAATCGACGTTATTGTTTCTACAGGAGCAAATGTTTATCATGATTTACATGTTGCATGCGGTTTGCCTGTAAGGCACGGTTCTGAACAAATTGATGACAATGAACTAAAAAAAGACAAAACCACTAGAATTTATACTCAATTTATTTATAGCAATTATACTTTAAAAACACGGGGTCTTATAAACCGAATAATTCTCAAAAGAGTCTTTGAAAAAAAAAGATTAGTTCAACCATTTTCAACTGCAATGATGCTTTACGAATTTGGAAAAGAATTAGCTGATTCTGAATTTGTAAAAGACAGGGAAGGCTCGTTTGTTTTAAAAGCTGCTAAACATGGAGTGCCTATTTTTTTAGATTCTGCTTCAAATCATTCTTTAGCCATGGATTTTTCATTACTTTATTTAAAAGGATACAATGTCGACCCAAGTCCTTCAAAAGACATTATTCAAGCAGCTGGGCTTAGTATGTACTCACAACCCCAATTAAATATTTTTTTAGGAGAAGGCGGACCTAGAAATTTCACACAAACAACAGCTCCAACAGCAGCAGAGATTTTTGCAATTTCTTTTGGAGGCTCAGAAGCATGCATAAGATTTACAACTGCCGACGAAAAGAACAGGCGGTTTATCAGGCTCAACAGGAAGTGAAGCAGTTAGCGGGGGAGAATACACTACAACTTTTTCAGATGTTGCAGCTTATGTTGCAGGAAAAATCCAAAATAAAAAACCATCAAGGCTTATGGATAGATTGCCAGAAATTGAAAAAGCTTTTATTCAAAATACAAAAAAATATGAACTTGATTTAAAAAATCCCAAAAAGAATTTAGAAGAGTTATTTCAGTAATTCAGGAAAATGAAATGAGACTTAGGAGAAAAGCAAAAAATTAAAAACAATGTGATTTATAAAATTACATGGATTTGTATTCACACCTTAAAAAACTTAAATCTTCTGAACAATTCAAGAAATTCATAAAAGAAAACCCAAAAGCATTTTTATGCTCTGGTTTTTTTGTTATTGACAAAGAAGGAAGTGATAATAAAAAACATTTTGATTATTACATCGAGGATAAAAAGCAAATTTTCAGTTTCCAGTTAGAAGACGAGATAAAATTAGTTGAATTAGAAACAACTATTAAAGAAACACCAAGAAAATTAGAGGCAAAAAATGATTTTGATTTTGAAGAAATTGAAAAGTTAATCAATGAGAAAGCAAAACAAGAGGGAATAAAAAACAAGCTACAAAAGATGATGTTTTCTTTGCAAGAAGCCGACGGAAAAGAAATGATAATCGGAACTGTTTTTCTTTCTTCACTTGGACTACTACAACTAAAGATTGATCTCTCTGAGATGAAAATAACAAATTTTGAAAAAAAATCATTCTTTGACATGGTTAAGATTATTAAAAAGAAATAATCGTGAAAAGAAAAATGAAGAATCTAAATTAAAATATTGCACTTGCAAGCTCGCGTTATTAATGATTTTTTAAACATAAGAAAAGGGAGCTATACTTTAATCAGCGTTTTCAATTAACAACCAAGTAAATCAGACGAGCGACAGCGAGCACAATTTTAGGGTTGACGGGTGTGAGTTAAATCAACCTTTTCTCAACAACAAACATTATTTTTAGGTCGGATTTAAATCTCTTAGTTATTTTAAATCCAGCTTTTTCAAACAGCGCGTAAATTTCATCTTTGTCATAAAGATAATAATACCTCTCGCCTTTACTTCTCCAATTCACAAATTTCTCTTTTGAAGAATTTTTAAAACGTTTTGA
>Ga0210057_1009548_pt1 | contig 11185 bp, 5 predicted proteins | sample CryGeyCG2114_010_2_FD_183968 | JGI IMG/M metagenome (GOLD analysis project Ga0210057, IMG submission 183968) | Groundwater microbial communities from aquifer - Crystal Geyser CG10_big_fil_rev_8/21/14_0.10 (SPAdes) (version 2) | ecosystem: Environmental > Aquatic > Deep subsurface > Groundwater ...
AAATCTGCTAGCTCGTTACCGTTTCACTCGCTGTGCTCGTGTCGGCTCCGTCCTCCGAATCTCGCCGTCACACAAAGACCCACAATAATAAAGCCCCTTAACGGGGCTTTATTATTGTGGGTTGCGGTGTACTAGGGTTAAGTACCCGCGGGTACAAGCCTTGTAAGGGTATCTTAGCACATTTTTCACTGGTTACCTGAGGCACTCGGGTCGGTCTGTATAAATTTGTAAATGCTACAAATGAGACACCAAAAGGGCGTTCTGGGGTATGTCTCATTTACAATATATTTGACCTTATTGACTTCTACTTCATACCCTATATACTTGGGGTATGAAGATAACTACCCCACCAGAACCTAAGGAGGTAAAAGCTTGGATGCAAGAGCTAAAAAATACCACCTTTAGCGATCCTACGATTGATTGGGACTCTTATGTCGTCTGGGCAGGTAATCAGCTCCCAAAGTACCTCTGGGGCCAATGGAAGGATGAATTAAAGCCTCTAGGGTTTACTTGGCAGAAGTTTCTGAAGCTTCTCCGACTCAGGACAGATAATATGCTTCTTTGGTATAGAGGGGTTATGCCCTGGCCTCGTTTGGTAGGCACCATCACTGAGCTGATTGAAGGACCGCTTGGTAAAGAACTTGGGAGACGAAAATAATTTATTTAAAAACCCGCTTGGGGGAGAAAAAATCCGCAAAGTCATGATTACTTATCCTTGCCTCTCCACCGCGTTGGCTCTCTACAAACCTACATATACCAGAGGACGCATTATGAAACTGTGGCCCTTTATCTAAAGGTATCCAATATTTTGTGAATCCAAGGAATCCCTCAACTGAGTCACTAGAATCAAAGAGTCCCCAAAAAGTCTCGATGTCATCCAGACAAAGAAATAGAGGAGGACTTTGTTTCAGATGAATAAGTTTTTTATCGGAAATCTCTTTGTCATAAAAATTATTAAAGGCATTGAACAGATCATGGTTACCTAAAAGATTCTCTGTGACTAAAACAGGAATTACTGTCTTGCCCTCACTTTGAACTTTTTCGATATAGTCATTAAGCTTTATTAACTTACCTTTATCGTTCTTACCTCTTGCTCGCGGGTCTGTCTTACCGGTATTAAAAAGAAGTCGATAAGCATCATCAAGAAATTCCTGTGAGGTTGGATTATATAAAGATGATAGTCGGTAATATTCCGTTGTAAATTCAATAACAAAGATTTTATCTCCCTGTTCAACTAGAGCATCTGCTCCAGAGGTGCCACCAAAAGTAACCTTTGCATCCTTAAAGATATTTTGTATTAGAAATTTAAAATACTCTTCCATTAGACGGCCATAGGCAGATTTAAAGTTCTGCAAATTTTCTTCATTTCTAATTCGCCACAGTAAGCCTCCACACACGTTTTCAAGAAGAAATTTTAAATCAATTACGCAATAATACCCGTCTTCTATTTTAAAAATAGGATTATCAAAAAAGACTCTGATGTTTTTATTGTATCCCGTTATAGGATCTCGCTCCCTTGTACTTTCCTCCACCGCAGAAACTCTAAGCGCATCCGTTCCCTTCGAGAGAGTATCTATTGTTTTAATAAAAGAAGGGTCTTTTTCAAATAACTTCGCATCAATATAAAAAGAGCTTATATTCATGAAATCAAAACCAAACTTTGGTTGGTCAGGGTGGGGTGGATTTTTTGTGTGTTGGAACGGCATTTCAAAAAACCACGCAAATAAACCGTTGATGACCTTCATGTATTCTTTCAGAGAAACCCCCGCTTTCTTTTCGAACGCACAAATACCTGCCTCCATCGTCGCCTTATCTGTATTTTCAAGTGTAGATAGTAATGTTTCGTAACAATAGCGATACCGGACTAATCTGTGACCATAAACAAGTCTTGCCGTATCGGAAAGATAGTAGTGTGGCCATTCCCTGATAAAGTGATCTCTAAGGAACCTCTCCTTTGAAGATGCCTCAGAATTACTAACCTCTACGCTAATTAAGTCATTATTGAGAAGTATCGCTTCGCAATATTTTTTCTGATTCACCGAGTGACCTTCTCCTGTCAGCTGTTGAACACCCTGTATGTTTTTAGTAAGAATTTGGCCAATCAAATTTAAGAGATTTTCTCTATGAAAAACTATTTTATTCGAAAAAACAGTACCTTTCGGTACTATTTTAGTTTCTTCCAGAAAAGTAACCCCTCTCACCATAGTCATTTCCGTAGTACGAGTCTGGCAGATCATATTAAGAAAAGATGTGAATTGTATCAACTCAACAGGGTTCATTTCTTGTAGAAGATATTCAATCTGAGTTTCAAAATCTTCTACCGTCTTTAAAGAACTAAATAACAACATAAGACCACTTTTTTCAAAAGTGTTGAAGAGTTCGGAATATGTGAGGTAGGTGACGATTGTTGTTTTTGCCATAAGTTTGTTAAAGCAAATCCCTGAAATCATCAACCAACCCGGCCTCTGACATAAGATAATTGATTAAAACATCGGCATTCTTTTTAGCCTCCTCATTCCCAGTTGATTTCACTAATTTAATAACCTCACGATACTCATCTTTTTTATAGAGATATTCATACGTTTCTCTTTTTGGTTTTACCAATAGATCAAGTATTTTGATTGTCTCAATCGGGAACTCGATTGCATAAGACTTTAATTCCTCAACAATTTCATAAGGTACATCAATTTTACTCTTGACGAATTCGAGGGTTTTTATCATCCGATCTAACGTGTCTTTTCTTTCAAAGGGGCTGACTTTAAACCACCATCCAAATTCTTGAAGTTCTTCTTCACTCATTTCTTCTGGTAATAATGAAATTCGCATGTCCCACAGATCGCCAAGACGTTTTTTAACCTCATCTTTATTATTGAAACCACTAAGATCGCGCAGAATTACTCTCCCAGCAAAATTGATTGCTTCAGCCCTTGCTTTGGGTGTGGCAACTTCAAAAAAGTGATTTACAAAATCATCATGTTCAAATTCGTTAACATATATAACCATCACATGTTGAGGAAATCTCTGTTCGACATCCGCACCACGATGCCCCTTTTTTTCGACACTACTGATATGTGGTATGAAATCGTAATATTCCTGTTTTAAGAGTGTGAACAATTCTTTTATTACATTATTTGCAAGATAACCCTCCCATGAAGCAAGGAGATAGTTCGGCTCACTTTTAGGGAATATCTTTCCCTTATTTACCTTAAGCCAAGGTTCATTCAAGTAAAATAGATTCGGTAACCTCCACCCATACACAGATCTAATTGCTAACGATGGATCCTGTTTGGTATCAAGATGTTTATCAAGCAATGCTGTCATTTCAGGTGGCATTTTTACTTCAATAGATTTATCTTCAAGATTACGTGCAATCCAAAGACCATAATTCACAACCGCGTGCACAGCTTCTCCACGCGTGGTGTTTATCGCTAGTGTCATTGGGTCAAGACCTCCTTCGCCATCCTTCTGTTCATCTGCAGGAGTTGGTTCAGGGTCTTCTGAAAGATTCAGAATTATTGCCCAAACCTTCTCTCTAAGAGACGTGGGGATGTTACAGGTATCTTTTCCAAGGGCATGCCCAAGAAAATCAGCTACTGCTCTTTGTACAGCATTCCAATCCTGTTCATCATTGTTTGCTGGTTCTGATACGCGAGTATTTTCTACAAGAATTTTATAGTAAATATTTATGACAGAAACCCAATCAAAACTCTTTCCTTTTTGTAGGGCATCTTTAAGACCGTGTGTAAGATGGTAAAAAAATATTGGTCGTATATTTTTTTCAAAAAATGATCCTGCTACCAAAACATACTTCTCGGGATTTTCCGCTACCAACCCAGCAAAGACCATACCTAAACCACCAGACGAATGTCGAGCAAATGGATCGTCTGGAATTTTGTAATCAACAAAATACTGCAGAGTATCTTCTGCGCTCAAAGCCGACAACTCTTCAGATGAAATAGGACTTTGACCGCCATCCCATGTAATTATTTCTCCATCGTTGTCTACAGATTCACCGTACTTCTTTACAATCTCTCCATATTCTTTTACCTCCTTTTGAGGTAACTGATCCTTAATTGCTTTCAGGTATAAACCCTTCCAGTCAGCCTGTACTCTCGTAAATTGCTCATCTGTAAGGTTGTCGTTCTTTTTAAAATCTGGACCTTGTTCAATATTTTTTAATATTGCATCTTTTGCATTTTTAGAAAGTTTTGAATATTCCTTACCCAATAGTGGAAGATATTCTCTTCGAAGATTATAGGCAATTATAATTTTCCCCTCAGAGAGAATTTCTTCAATTTCCTTTGCAAAAGGGTTCGGGTTGGTTGAGTAGGTTAGTATCTCAATGCGTCTAAACAATGCCCACGGATGAGTGCGCAATATCACAACAAATTCCCTTAATACTGTTTCATTACCCTTATTCTTTTCAATTAAATTTACCAATCCATCAAGAAGGATGTTCTTTGCATCTTCTCGATTTAGTCGAGCAGATAGTAAATTTGGGCGCCAGATATGTGAATACTCATAAAAACTATCTTCTGGATTAACTCTCCCCTCAAGTTCTATGGCCTGTCTAAGTGTGGTAGCAAAAGTTGAGAATAAACCCACAGGATCCTTTTCCTCCAATCCTGTAAGTTTCTTTTTTACAATTTCGCCGAGTCTCCAAGTGTCAAAATACGGTTTTGCATCATACCAGACGGTAGAAAGGGGGTTTTCTGTGTCATCAGATACTTTAACAGGCGGATCAACCTTTGTATCAAATAAAATTCTTGCAAGTTTTAAAGCCACCTTGGTTTTACCAGCCCCTGCAAGTAAGTCCATCAAGTCTGCGACTTTGTCTGGCAGGAGAAGATTATAGGAATTTTGTATCCATTTATTTTTACAAATTAAATCAACGTATTGTTCAGCTATTTCTGGAGGAGATTTGATGGCCGCACCAACAAAATCATCTAGGACAGATTGATTGGTAGAGTTTAAGCCCTTAATGATGTCAAAAACTTCTTGCGGTTTTTTGTCGGCTATTCTTAGCAGGTATTGAGATTCAGGCCATACAATAAATCGAATATAGCCACCTTCACGTAAAGGTTCCTGAGGACTTAAGAAGGTGTTGATGGATTTTAGATGTTCTAACCAGTTAGGGTTATCGCACCTTTGAAAGAAATACCGACGATGTTCGGGCTTAGAAATACATTTTGTAAGATTACTTACATCGTCAGGAGTCGGATTTTTAATTGTAAGCAGTTTGTCGATTTCAGTAATTCCGTCAAAAAAAGGCTTCTCCACAAGAACCTGGTACAGAAGATCCTCATACTTCCAAGCCATTGCATCAAATTCTTTTTCTTCTATTTTGGACGGCTGTTTATTTCTAAGATCATCATGTTTTGAACCTTTGTGAAAAAAGTTTTGAATATCAATCCAGTCATCAACAAATTTATTTTTCAAGTATTCAGGTAAACTTCCACGATCTGTATGAACATCTAATAAATTTTTTAATACTATTTTTTGATTATTATTTCTATTAGAATTTTGTAATCTAATCCAATCGTCAATAAAATTATTTTCTAAGCATACGTGTGGGTCATCACTACCCTTATAAGAATTTAATATTTCTACAAGTATTTTCTTTAGACGATCCTTCTCGGGGACAACCTCTAGCATTGGTATGTCTTTAAAATAACGAGGGAGGATTGCTGTCAATTCTCTAGCTGAATGTGATACCTGCCCGATTCGATCAGAATTTCTTTTGTTGTTAAAGGTTATAACAAATCCTTCATATACCCCAGCTAATCTTTTACAAAGATCAACAGATTGAGGGTCGAGCTTTAGTAGTGCATCCCTGATTTTTCTTTGCTTACCTTCGGCAGACAACAAGACATCCTCAGTATCTACTGAATTCAGTAATTTATCTTTCTCATTAGTCTTGTCATCTGGCATTTTTAACTATTTTGGGTTAATAACACTGCCACTGTAGAACTTACAGTTATTTTCTCTGTTGGGACGATTACATATCGCCACGGTTTTGTGATTCCATACTTGCCAACATTCTTTGAAACAAGCTCACAATATTTATCTGCCGTTTTCTTTTTCTCTTGTACATCTAAGTCTTTTACTTCTACGCTTGGCTTCACTTCAATCATTACGATTTCATGTTCGAACTCAACAACAAAATCTGGTTCATATCGGTGTTGTGAATTTCCATCCGCATCACGCCAATAAAGACCCTCAAATTGATTTGGGGCAGGTCTGAGCCAGTCTTCTACGGATTCCTCTTTATCAAGAAGATACGCCATTCGTGCCTCGTCCGATGAATCAAATTTATACATTGAGTGACACGCCTTACTAAAACCTGTATAGATTTTATCCCTTGAAAAACGGTCAAGTTGAGATTCCAAAGTAACAGGCTTCTCATCGAAGCTTCGTGAAATATTGTATTGTTCCAAGTACGGCTTTGGCTCACGAATACTAGACTCCAAATAACTCTCAGACTTAAACTCTTTGTGGGTTAATATCTGGTCGTATATCTCTTTGGCAATCTGGCGAAAATTATTTTCCACCATCATTTTGAGTGCGCCTGTATCGCTAACAAATGACTTGTAGTGTGCGACCGCCTGATTTGAAAGTTTGAGCAATAATTCTCTCTGCTCATCGTAATCAACAAGTGGAAAATCAAGGAGAGCTGAGATGATAGTATTTTCTGGACTTTGTGTCCTGCCTTCTCCAAGACTTGAAACACGAGTAAGCTCAGTCTCACGGTGGCCTTGATAAGCTACACCGAATAAGTCCTTCTCTTCCTTTCCTTGTAACGCCTGCTCAAGAATCGAGGCGTCCGTAGCAAATTTACTTAATTTTGTTATATCTAAGTCAAAATCATCAATCGTGAGTTCACCGTAATGAGGCGTAAGCATTAACCTAGGAATAGGAATGTTACGAATCTCGATGGTTTGTTTAGAAATGCGTCCGATATTCTCAAGCTCTTTCTTTGCAGGTTCACTCAAAATATTAAACAAAGACCCTTCTTCGTATGTGGTACTTCCAACTTCGACAGAACCCATTTTTACCGCTTCATTTTTCGCCGTTATCTCAACTATCTCCCGCACTTTGTTTTGTATTGTCGCTATCTTCACATCTTCTGGAGTGTCCTCTGGTATGACAGCATTAACTGCTTTTGTTGCCTGTGCTTCAATCTCCTGCATGAGACTTCCGCTCGCCTTGATTTGCTCTTGAATGTTAGTGACAAAAACAGATTGCACTTCAATAACTTCTCTTACCACTTTTGTGTCGTCAGTCGAAATGCTTTCAATATTTGACGGCTGAATAAGTTTGGAGTGTTGTGCCTCCTCAATCACTTTTGCGTAATTGTCATGAGCAACAATCATTACACGATCAACATTTTTGTTTCCCGTCTTTTCTCCGTAGGGCAGGCGAAGTCCGCGACCAATTGTTTGCTCCGTTAAAATTTGTGCCGCCGAAGACCTTATTGGTGCAATCGTATAAATATTAGCAACATCCCACCCTTCCTTTAGCATGTTTACATGGATGACAATTTCCACAATGTTGTCTGGATGCTCAAGTGATATCAGTTTTTCAATTGTCTCGTCCGCTTCATCGCCTTTTGTTTTTGTATGCACTTCAATAACCTTGCCCTTGTAGGCACCGCCTCTGAATTGATCGCTATCAATCAGCGCTCTTAGCGCACTGGCGTGAGCAGTATCTTTTGCCACCACAAGCATTACAGGCTTAACTTCTTGTTTGTTATTTTCAAGAGCATACTCCTTCAAAGCCACCTTTGTGCGTTCATGAAAAAAAGCAGCGAGTTGTAATTTCCGAGCGTCTGTTTCTATGGATTCCGCATCCCACTGACTAAAATCAACATCTGCTTCTGTGCCCACCCACGGGTCTTTTACATATCCATCGCGAATAGCATTTCCAAGGTTGTAGGTATAAAAGATATTTTTCTTGAGAATGAGAGGCGTGCCTTTCTTGGTACTCGTTGGTGCAAGATATGGAGTAGCGGTAAATTCAAGACCGAACAAAGGGTTGATACGATCGAGCGAACCCATAGCCGCATCGGCGTGGTAGTGGTGCGATTCATCCATCAATATAACAAGATCATCGAGTGAACTTAAATACTCAAAATATGATTCACCGAGCAGTTCGCTAAACTTGGTAATACCTTTTTCTTTTTCTATATCCTTTTGCGCAAACTGCTGGATGTTGAAAATATTTATTTCAATTTTATTTGCAAAAAGCTGTGCCATTTGGCTCTGTCCATAATTGTCTTTGGTAATGACTTTTACATTCGAAGTTGTAAGCTCTTCAATTCCTCGAAAAACATATTTTGGATTGTTTGCTTTGCTAAAATCATCCACCAATTTGCGATAAATGGTATTACCCGGGGCAACGATCATAAAGTGCTGTATGCCATAAACAAGATAGAGATACGCTACAAACGCGCCCATAAGACGAGTTTTTCCCACACCAGTAGCCAGTGCAAATGTGTATGCAGGGAAGGTTCGTTCAAATGCCTGAAACTGTTTCAAGTCGGGGATTGCTTGAGAATACTCTCTAGTTGCAACCTCAACACACTCAACGCTCCCACGATTTTCTCGTTTCATTCTTGCCACTACTTTTTTGCCAGCATCTCCTTCTAAGTAGTCAGCAAAAAACACCAAGCTCTTCTCTTGAGGAGAGCGCAGACTCATTGTATTTGTTATGTACTGTAGGGCTTGTTCTTTTTTCATATTAGTTTTCGTCAGAATCGACTTCATCTTCATCAACTTCTTCCATCGCTCGTTCCTTGATCGGAAGCAGATATTCTTTCTTTCCAAACTGGCACGCCTTCAAAATTGATTGTGGTATTTTTTTGATAGTGATACGAGCATCAACGTTTTCGCAACCATGTTCAAACTTCTTTGGACAAATAAGCAATGTCTCGTTTGTGCCTAAGTGACTTACAATTTGTTGAACCATTGCCACTGAGAGCATCTGGGTAGTTACATAAATACTGTTATTGCCTTGACCCTTGCCATGCTTCCAGTAGTTGGTAGGGTTGGGGGCAAACGTGTAGTTGGTGAGCTTACACATCGCACGGATAAGCTTGGTGTCGTTGTAATAGCTATCAATCACCGGATTACCAAATTCATCAATTACAACAAAACTTGGTGCAAGTTCATAAAACTTAAATCCACCCCCGCCCTTCCAACCGATGGTTTTACTAACCCCAGCTTGATCTTTACCATCCACAACATCTTTCATTCGCTTTTGTACATGTGTATATGCATGCTCGCCCATTTCAATTCCAATATATTTTCTGCCCATTTTGTGAGCAACTGAGGCAGTTGTTCCAGAGCCAAGAAAAGAATCCAGTACAAAATCATTTTCTTTGGACGCGAGGTCGAGACATCGCTTGATCAATTTCTCAGGTTTCTTGCCCTTTTTGAATTGAATACCTCCTTCACCAGCTATTCCTTCCCACGCAATATCTGACCAAATATTAGTTAAAAATGTAGTTGCTGACATCTCACCATCCACCTCGTGAACATTTTTTGAATAAAAAGCAATTTGTGTACCATTCAAAATGTAAATCGGATCGTATCCGTTACGTTCCAATCTAAACACCCGTTCCGGCTCCTTCAATGATTGTTGTTTTATCTCAATAGTCGCTCGTCCAGCACCCGTATCACTTATTTCTGTAGATCTCCAAATCTGTTTCGCGTTGTTCACAATGAAAGCATTGAAATGCTCTATGAGTTTATCTGGACGTGCTGTACGAGATTTTGGTGCTTCAGCATAAGCATCTGTTAGTGATCTAAATGTCCATTTAGTAAAATCGTCTTCAGGATTATCTAACCACCTATTGTATGCATAATTAGGTTGACGTTTAATTCGCATTGAATTTTCAGAAAAGTTTGTTTTATCTTTTGCATACCAAAGAATGTATTCGGATGCCTTAAACACTCCTGGATTTACTGTACTAAATGCGGAAGGTGATCGAGCATCAATCGTGATTCTACCAACAAAGTTTTTTCGTCCAAAAGTCTCATCCATAAGTACCTTTAAGTAATCACTTTCGTTATCATCCAGATGAACAAAAATACTCCCTTCGCTGGATAATAGCTTCACAAAAAAATCTAATCGAGATTTCATCAGACTCAACCATGTAGAGTGCTCGGTACTATCGTCATAATGGTCAAACGCCGCGCCTGTATTAAAGGGCGGGTCTATGTAAATGCATTTTATTTTCTCCTCGTATTCAGGCAAAAGTGCCTTAAGTGCGAGAAGATTATCACCATGGATAATCATATTCTCAGTGTCTTTGTCGCCGTGAGACAAATCAACCCGCTCCTCCAAAATCCGCGGTTCAATACTGGCAATATCATACTCGGGATTGTTTTTCCCGATCCATGTAAGCTCTAGTTTTTGTTTGTTATTGCTCATAATTGTTAAATGATTTTCCAGCTGATTGTAAATAATGTTTCTATCTGTGACTCCTGTTTTAGCTGAGCTTCTATTCCTTCCAGTAACTTTTCTTTTTTAATCTCTACCTCGTCCTGTGCCTCATATAACTTTCTACGCATCTCATTCCGTTTTTTCTCGGAATCCTTTATTTCCCGCTGAGCCTTGAGCTTCTCTTCAAGATTAACAATTTTCTTGGCATTTGTTTTGGCTGTCTTGATATCAATATCAATCTTCCTTAAATCAAGCTCAAGACCTTTCTTTACATCATCTGACCAGTTATCGAGTTTATCTACTTCATCATCAAAAAACTCACTGTTTCTTTCTGCGATCTGCCCAGAAATTACAGAAATAGTTTGTTGCTCAAGCTCATCTAGCTTCGTGGACTCTTCAGGTGACAGCGCTTTAGGTGTAACTGATTGAGCAGAAAGCGAGAATAGTTTCTTAATTATGTCTCTTTCAATAGGCTCTCCATTATTATCGAGCGCAGACACGACAACCGCATCTTCCTTTTCAAAAGCCTCAACAGTGTAGTTAGAAACTTTTAAGGTTCCATGTTTACCGACAAGTGGTTCTAGTACGGAAATAATAGACGAGTGATTTGAATAATCAAAAACAATCTCAGCAGACTCAATCTGTTTGTTTTTAACCTCATTCAATATTCTTTGTGCCAAGGAGTGCCCGGGGCGATAGACGTGCGCGTCTTCCACATTTTTACCGATCTTGTATGGAC
>Ga0210057_1009549_pt1 | contig 11185 bp, 14 predicted proteins | sample CryGeyCG2114_010_2_FD_183968 | JGI IMG/M metagenome (GOLD analysis project Ga0210057, IMG submission 183968) | Groundwater microbial communities from aquifer - Crystal Geyser CG10_big_fil_rev_8/21/14_0.10 (SPAdes) (version 2) | ecosystem: Environmental > Aquatic > Deep subsurface > Groundwater ...
ATCAAAACCAATATCACTAGAGCGGATGACTCCGCAGATGACAATTAATCAGTAAGCAGTTAATAACTATGGAACAAAATAACAACACCCCAAACGAAGCTCCTCTCATTCCAGAATCTGAAATGAAATTACCAGAGGAATCTCTAAACGGAGCACCACAAAAACCAGTTCCAAAAACTCATCTATTTAATCCCCTACTAATAGTACTGCTTGTCGTACTACTCGCTATTTTAGCTGCAGTAATAATCTGGGGAGAAGAATTAATTGGAATGGTTTGGCCACAAGAAACCGTAGAACTACAACCACTACCTGAGGGAGAAGCAAATAATAATGAAGTACGTGAAGTCGAGCAATGGGAATCAGAAATGGATACCATGGACCTCAATGAGATTGATAGTGAAATGTCATCAATCGAAGCTGAAATAGAAGCAGAGGCAACTGCGACCTCAAGTACCGAGTAGCGACCAGAAGAAAGATTATTTTAAACACCTGTGACCATGAGTTGCGGGTGTTTTAGTTTCTCGCCGACGACCTCAACCCTTGAAGAAGACAGTCTGACATGCTTTAATGCGCCCCTGCTTGTCCCGTTTAATTCTTTAGAGATGACGACTACTGGACCCAGAAGGTCACCGTGGACAAATAACTTAGCTTTATTTAGATAACCTACATTGAAATGGACTTCAAAAAAGACTTTAACGTAGAGAAGGTAGAGGGCTCACAGGTCAAAATAACTGGTGAAATCCCTTACGAAGAGGTAGAAAAGCACCGCGCTAAGACCATAAAAGCACTCAGTAAGAACATGAAAGTAGATGGTTTCCGTGAAGGTCATGTACCAGAGGCTATTGTGGTACAAAAAATCGGCGAGATGGCTCTTCTAACCGAGATGGCCGAAGCAGCACTTGCAGCTACTTATCCTGAAATATTAAAGGCACACAAGATAGATGCAGTCGGTCACCCAAAGATTGAAATAACCAAGATTGCTCTAGAAAACCCACTTGGTTTCACTGCCACCGTAGCGGTTTTGCCAGAGATTAAGTTGGCTGACTACAAGAAAATCGCCAAAACTCTAAACAAGGAGAAGGAAGATGTACTTGTAACTGACGAAGACGTAGAGAAGCAAGTAAATGACATCCTTAGACAAAAGGCTGCCTATGAACGCCTACAAAAGAAAGCACAATCTGGTGAAAAAGAATCCCACACTCACGCTGACGGCACAGTCCACGAAGGTCCAGCACATGATGATTCTGGCAAACCACTGGAAGATATTAATGATTTAGAGATTCCAGAGCTCACCGATGAGGTCGTTAAGACCTTGGGGGCACCTGGCCAGTTTGAAACTGTGGATGATTTCAAGTCCAAACTACGCGAACACCTGGAAATTGAAAAGAAACGCGAAGCGGAAGCAAAGCATCGAGCAGCGGTGACGGACAAAATAATTGAAGAGAGCCAATTTGAAATACCTCAGGTGTTAGTTGATTCTGAAATTGGACAAATGTTTTCTCAAATGGAGGAGGATATTAAGCGAGCCAACCTTTCAATGGATGATTACCTAAACCACATGAAGAAAACTCGTGAGGACCTAAAGAAAGAATGGGCACCAACCGCTGAAAAGCGCGCTCGACTTCAGTTGGTTCTAAATGAAATTGCAAAGACTGAGGAAATACTACCAGACCCAGCCAAGGTAGAGGAAGAAGCGAAACACCTCCTAGAACACTATAAGAATGCTGATGCTACTAGGGTAAAAATCTACGTAGCATCTGTGATGCAGAACGACGAGGTGATGAAATTCTTGGAATCTCAGTAATCGACATAATTAAAAACCGCATGGATTACTCCTTGCGGTTTTTATTATCGCAGGATGCAGGATGTCGAGATAAGTGCATCTAGCTAAACTTTCTGCTAGGATTGCAGAGTCAGAGCCCGTCCACGATCTCATCGCAATCCAAAGTGGCTAAAAATATGAGCGAAAATTTTGTAACATAAGGAGGTGAATCGGGATTCATCGACGAATGGTACGAAATTTGCAGTCATATTTTTAGCCACGACGATGCGAAACGAGGTTTCTTGCCTTTTCGTGTTGAGATTGTGGATGGGCTCTAAGATAATTTAAATTTGGAATTGAAATATGGAAATGAAAAATAACAGTGAAATAATGAGCCAATTGGTGCCAATGGTGATTGAAAAGACCATTGGCGGAGAGCGCGCCTACGACATCTACTCGAGACTACTTAAGGAGCGCATCATCTTCGTAACTGGTCATATCGAGGACCACATGTCTAACTTGGTAGTAGCTCAGCTACTATTCCTTGAGGCTGAAGACCCCAAGAAAGACATATATATGTACATCAACTCCCCAGGTGGAAGTGTCACTTCAACCTTGGCGATGATTGATACAATGAACCACATCAAGCCAGACGTAGCGACTGTCTGTGTTGGTATGGCCGCTTCAGGTGGAGCTCTCCTTCTCTCTCAAGGAGCTAAAGGAAAGCGCTTTGCTCTACCTAATGCTGAAGTGATGATTCATCAGCCACTGGGAGGTGCACAAGGTCAAGCTTCCGACATTGAAATCACTGCGCGCCACATCATCGCCACTCGTGATCGTCTAAATAAAATGCTAGCGAAAGCAACCGGCAAGCCAATGGCACAGATTGAAAAGGATGTAGACCGTGATTTCTTCATGTTGGCTGAGGATGCCAAGAAATACGGCATCATCGACCAGGTATACAAATAATTTTGTATACCTGTGGCGATGATGAGACGGAGCGTTGTGGTTTTGCAACTCCTTCCTGTTGCAAAACCACCGCGAGTCCGGACAGCAAGTTCTTATGAGTGTAACGAATTAGAAACTTGACGTTCATCGACCAAGTTTATAAATAGACACTACTTGAAAACCAGCCCGACGCCAAAGGCGTCGGGCTGGTTTTCATTTATCCCCTAATCTGCTAATGTAGGATAACAGTACGACAGAAACGATATAGAGCTGGATTATCACCATAACCAATTAAACATGCCGACATTACTAGTCGTCGGCGCGGCCCTACTAGCTGGAATCGCAATTGGATACGTAGCCAGATACTGGCACGCTATCTTCCAGAGCTCATCTTTGGAGTTGGACATTAAGCAAAAGTCACTCCACGCGGAAGAGAAAGCCCTGAAAATAATCGAAAAAGCTGAAGAAAAAGCCGCTGCCATCGAGAAGGAAACGAAAACTGCCTGCCGGACCCTGGAGGAAAAGTTAGAACAGAAAGAGAACCGACTCAATAAAAAAGAAGAACTTTTGGACCAACGGCAAATCGACGTCGACTCACAAATTGAGAACGTTCGCGGAAAAATCGAGGAAGTAAAGGCTATCAAGTCACGCCTTGATAGCCGCCAAGGTGAACTTGACCAAAAACTCGAAGAGATTGCTGGATTAACCCGTGATGAGGCTTATGCCCGATTGCTGGATAATATAGAAAAGGAGCGCGAAAGCGATCTAGTTGGTCGTATCCGAAAGCTAGAAATCTCTGGCGAAGAGCAGTATGAAGAGCGAGCTCGTGATCTGCTTCTTGCCGCTATTCATCGTGTCGGTAACTCCATGCCAGGGAATGTAATGACTGCAAGTGTCGAGCTACCAAGTGATGACCTAAAGGGTAAGATAATTGGTAAAGAAGGACGTAATGTTCGAGCCTTTGAAAGAGCGACCGGAGTGGATGTACTCATAGACGACACACCTGGATATATCGTTCTGTCATCTTTTGATCCGATTCGTCGTGAAATAGCGAGAGTTGCTCTCGAGTTATTGTTGAAAGACGGTCGAATTCAGCCGGCAAAGATAGAAGAAATGGTGGAAGAAGCTCGTAAACAAGTGGCCAAGACAGTTCGCCAGATGGGTGAAAAGGCGGCTTACGAAGCTGGAGTTCCAAATCTTCATCCTGACCTTATCACTATTCTTGGTCGTCTCCATTTCCGTACTAGCTACGGACAAAATGTATTGTGGCACTCAGTAGAAATGGCACATATATCCGGTATCATCGCCAAAGAAATAGGGGCTGACGAGGCGGTTGCTCGCGCTGGGGCACTACTCCATGACATTGGTAAAACTGTAAGTCATGAGGTGCAAGGTACTCACGTTGAGATTGGTATCCGTATCCTGCAGAAATATGGAGTGGATGAAAAAGTTATCTTAGCGATGCGTGCTCACCACGAAGAATATCCATACGAAACACCAGAATCTATAATCGTACAGGTGGCTGACTCCCTATCAGGTAGTCGCCCAGGAGCTCGCCGAGACTCAATGGAAAACTACATCAAGCGCTTGACTGACCTAGAAGCTATTGCCACTGCAATTGTGGGAGTAGATAAGGCATTTGCCATTTCAGCTGGACGAGAGATTAGAGTATTGGTTAATCCAGACCAGTTAACAGATATGGCCACTCACGAACTAGCACGCACTATCGCCACAAATATTGAAACACAATTACGGTATCCTGGTGAAATCAAAGTACATGTCATACGCGAAACGAGAGTTATCTCGTACGCCAGATAGTAAAAAGGCCGGTGGAAAGCCGGCCTTTGACTTGTCTAATTGTATTGGTCCACCACTTTGTATCCTCCCCCTTCGGTGAACTCTATCTCTGCCCCAACTGGTATTACACTGGCCCTTCCACCATATACCGCCGGGTCTTCAGGTGTCGACCCATGACTAGCGTCGTCCTTACTCTTAGACCCGCGAAGTTCCGGCACTCCGGCGTTGGCTAGAGGACCCGCGAAACTGGCATTTTTAGACATATTGATTTCTCCCTAGGTTAAAGAACGATTGCCCATCTCACAAAAAACCGACCTATCTGGCCGGTTATTGTTGATATGTACCAAACAATCACCGACCTAATGGCGGGTAAAGAAAGCAAAACAAAAAAAACTAGTTTGCTTGTTGTTTGGCATGTGTGAGATGACCATATAAGTAATATACCACTATATTTATAAAAGCCAACGAAAAATTGGGACACATTTTGTGCACTTTGAGAAGTGATTGCCCGTATAAAACCTTGCTATATAATGTGTTTAAGCCAACAATTATGGCAAACGTGATCTCTAAAGATCTAATCGTCACCATTAACAACTCATAAAATATTAACTATGAACAAAGCAGACATCATCACAAAGGTACACGAAACCTTAAACACTACTAAGGCTGACGCTGAGCGAGCAGTAGAATGTGTAATCGACTCTATCACTAACTCTCTTAAGAGTGGCCAGGAAGTATCTATCGCTGGTCTTGGCATTTTCTCAGCTAAGATGCGTGAGGCTCGCACTGCTCGTAATCCACGTACTGGTGAAGCTATTGAAGTACCAGCAATGCGTGTGCCAAAGTTCCGCGCAGCAAAGGGACTGAAGGATGCGGTTAAGTAATTAAATTACTCCTTTGAAATAAAAACAGCGGCTGAGAGGCCGCTGTTTTTGTATGGGCACGGGGAATCGGTCACCGCTCGTAACTATAATTATACGCTTCGCTTCAATTCTAGTAACGAGCCGCGACCCCGTCGTCGCTTCCACTCTTCAGCCTCCGCTTCAGAGTGGGCTTCGCACGCGACTCTCTTCGATTCCCCGTGCCCACTACAAACGGCAACGGCCCCAGAAACTTACGTTTCTGGGGCCGGCCGATTTGTGCGGGCACGGGGAATCGAACTCCGATATTCTGCTTGGAAGGCAGACGTTTTACCACTAAACTATGCCCGCGTCGTCGGCGATTCTAGCATGAAACTCGAGGTTATTCCAGTTGTTAAAACTTTATTGAAACTTGTGTTTGTATAGAAAACATCATACATTTTAGGTAATGAAAGTTCTGGTCATTAACTCAATATTTATCTTGCTATCCAGCACTGTCTTAACAACTGGAGCTCTACTAGTATGGAATCATGACGGAATCTTTATCCAATCTGATAATGCCGCCGCTGTAGCCAATAGCAAAGATGCTTATCAGGACGAAGAAAGCGATACTGACTTTATAGCCTTCGACGAGGTTATCGATGGAGCGCTAGTACAAAATGAGGTCTCAGAAAGTGACCATCCTGACACAGAAGAAGTAGAAAACGAGCCCGAAGAAAGTTCAGAGCCAGATACATCAACCACACCTCCTGAAAATCTAGGCGATGCCATCGTGAACATAATTTGTTTGCAAGAGACTGACACATATAAGCGTCGTGTGTCGGGAACTGGATTCTTTATCAGTTCCCGTGGAGTAATTTTAACCAACGCTCACGTTGGACAATTCCTTCTTCTGGCTGGAGTGGAAGATTTTGGTAAAACTTCTTGTTCTGCCACCACCGGTACAGCCGGAGCACCGACATACAATGTGAAGTTGCTATATATCTCCTCTACTTGGCTGCTCGAGCACGCTGATTCAATCAATGAGACTGCCCCTCGTGGTACTGGTGAAAATGATTTTGCTCTATTGTTTGTGACCGATAGCGACAATGAAGAAATAGTTGATGCAAACTTTGCCCATCTCCCTCCTTCTACCAGCCCACTCTCTAAGGCCCTACAAGGCGACACAGTAATCTTGGTTGGTTATCCTAGGGAAGATGGGGCTAAGGTAGGTAAAAGGGCCGTAGCTACTACCACAGTAACCGAGCTATACACTTTTGGAAGTGGCTATGCAGACATAATTTCTCTAGACTCCTCACCACTTGGATACACTGGCGCTTCCGGCGGACCAGTAATTGACCATTTTGGTAGATCAATCGGTGTTATAACAACCAAGGAGTCAGGCACAACCATCTTAAACGCTATTACCATGGCCCACATCGACCGTTCTATCAAGAGTGAGATTGGTAGGGACCTTATCTCAACCTTGCAAGGAAATCTCACTGAGCGATCTGCACTTTTTAACGACAAAATATTACCAATCCTGCAAGCAATACTGGTCAAAAGTAACGACTAATTGCCAAAAGTGTTGTTATCCACCGGAAAAACTTGAACCAACACCGTGGTCCGGGTTAGGATAACCCTCGCGTCGGTTGTTATGAACGACGCAATGTTCTTTATTTACACCATCATTTTTGATGGTTTCTATCTTTGCAAAGAACAAGAAAAAACCGCCTCACAGCGGTTTTCTTGTATTTAATATTCCGAACTAGAGAAAGTGCTACTGGGTTACTTCTTCTGTCTCTTCAGCCCCTAACTTTATTCCGAGACCCACCATAGTATCCTCTAGTGCCTTAACTATCTCCAAGATTCCTCTGACCAACGCTTCTGCTTTTTCCAGCTCACCAGCTGTCAAATGTGCGTTGGCTTCAATTTCTATCAAACGGTACTGCGAAATAGTATCGGCTATAGCTATGTAGTCATTAGAAGAGGGCTTGAGTTGCTTAAGACCAGTCTCCACCATAGCAATAGTTGTTGAGGCATTTACCAGGTTAAGTTTTAGGGCATTAAACTTTTCCTCATCAGTTGGAACTACCGGTACCAATTCTTCGATAGTCACGTTTTCGCGTACCTCGAGCTTAGTCATGAAACTAATCAGTTTCTGCGTATTACTAAGAGCCTCAGTCAGGACCAAAGTAGCCCCAGCCTCATCTTGCTCCTTCAGTTTATTGGCACTTTCTACTTTATTCTTTACATCATTTAGACGTCTTTCGATATCAGATTTCTGTTCGGAAGTTGCTACATTTCCCAAACTATTAAGGTATTCATATGCACGAGTTGTCTCAGCCTCAATTCTTGAAAGAATCTTTTCATACGAAACTGTACTTCCACCAAGTTGAGTGGTAGCCGCTTTGTTTACAGCTCCAAACAATACCGAGGAAGTAGCCGAGTCCGAACTTCCCTTCTTAGTCAAAATTTCCGCTGAAACCTCCAAGGTTGAGGTGAGAGAAATCTCAGCCAAAGCTGCTTCGTCATTGTCAGTAGCACGAATAGAAGCAATACCTTCACGAGCAGCGTCACTGTGCTGTTTAATAGCCTCTGCTACGTCTGCTTCTGCGTCTGGAGTGAGACGACCACTATCAGCCAGTAAATCAGCTTCTGCCAATCGGCGTTCTAGGCGTTCAGTTTCCCACTCTACTTTTTGATAAGGAGAAGATACCATTGCTCCTCGCAACTCTTCATTAAAACGTACCTTGATTGGATAGAGAGTGTCTCCAGGCAAAGCATCTTCAGCCAATACAGGAACTACCACAAATACCAAAACCGCAGCCACCCCAGCAAAACGCCCCACTAGCCAACCGTTAATAGATATTGAAAATCGCTTCTTGTTTTGACTAGCAACAGACTCTGCTCCATTAGGTAATGGATGATATTCCATGTATGACAAAAGGCGTCCGCGTAATTCATCGCGCTCGTAAGAGCTTAGTCTAAGCTTTTCTGATTGTTTCTTAAGTTGTTCGGCAAATTTTTTCATTGTAGTTTTTTGTCTTGTCCGTCGGAAAGACGTCGGTCTTCTCTCCTTTTTTCTTCTGTCTCAATAGCTAGTCGAAGGGTTTTCAGTGCTCTGTGTATCCGAACAGATACAACATTTTCCGATTCTTCGATGAGTTCTGCGATTTCCTTCGGCCCCAATCCGTCAACGAAACGTAGCGTGATTACTTCCCGATATTCTGGAGAAAGTGTTTCCAAGAGTTCGAACGCTCTACGACCATCCATAGTAGCCGCCAGGGCTTCTGCGCTGTCTTCAACCAGCTCTTCGAAAGAACCTTCTGTTACTCCTTCCACTTCCAGTATGGCATCGAGAGATGACTCTCTGCGCTTTCGGTATTCATCAACAATTAAGTTGTTGAGTACTTTGTATAAAAATGGGCGGAAGGAATCTATTTCTTGGCCTGATCTTACGTACGACCATACTTTAGTAAAAGCATCGTGTACCAAATCTATGGCCCTTTCTCGGTCACTCAACCGAATAGAGGCATGACGGAAAAGTGCGTCAGCGTATTCATCGAAAGCTTCCAAAAATTGCTCTTCTTGGTTGCCACTTATTTTGCCTGTCTTTTGCGAATCTGGCATGTGGTAACCATTATAGCTAAAGACGTACGAAAAGCCGAAGTCTTTCACAGAATCACTTCCCTGCTATTAGTCGCTTTTTCTGCGGAAAATGTTATGATTTTGCCCGAACAAGAACAAGACGTATCGGGGCATAGTATAGTGGTAGTATATACGGTTTGGGACCGTAAGATCTGAGTTCGATTCTCAGTGCCCCGACAAATTAAAGAAGGAAAATCAAAAGACCGACTATTTTAGTCGGTCTTTTGATTTGTCTTGTGGATAATTTACTGAGGCACTTAACTAGACCAAGTGTGGTGAAGTGAGTTGTATTGATATTATTATTTTCTATCTATGTTCCCACCTCTTCCTAGATGTCCTTTATAAAAGACAATGTCTTTTATAAAGGACATCTCCCACCCCTCTGGGCTTTTCCTCATTCCATAATCACTTTTTCTATATACTTGACCCGGGCATACTTTTCACGTGAAACCATATGGACGGCTACCACATCAATCTGAACTTCCCCATTCCATTGATTTTCAGTTATCCAAGTCTCAGCTGTTTTTCGTATTTGGTTTAATTTAAAGCCATCAACTAGTTCCTCTGGCCTATATGTTTCGTGTGAAACGCTTATTTCCAGCATTTCTTTGGTTTCATATGAAACACTCTTTACCTCAACGAAGTGCATCACTTCCCTAGTTTCATGTGAAACCAGGTTTTCGGCCGAGGAGAACGTTCCACGTGCAACAATATCAATCTCTCCATACTTCTTCCGATAATTACGCTCAATAATGGTAAAACCCTTGTTTTTAAGGTATTTTACAGCAATTGTCTCCCCTAAATCCCCTACTACCTTGGTGTTTTTCTTCTTTCGTTCCATCCTGAGTATTATAACTCTAGAACAGCAGGTAATTCCAAACGTTTCATGTGCAACATCTACATATACGTTTCACGTGAAACATAGTAAAATATGTTAAAGTCATAAAGGACCCTTATTTTAAGCCATTTTCGATAAAATGACTTAAAATTTCTAATGTCCTTTATCCACTTGTCCCCTTAGTTGTCCACAAATTTGAATTGTTTGACGTTTTCTGTCGCTTTGTGGGGATAAGTGGGGGAGTAGTGAAGGTTTTATGTGACGAAAGGGGAAAAGACATGTGATACTAACGTTAACGACCCCATAACCCAGCAGGGATACACGATAGGTGCCTTTCTCTGACCACAGTCGAAAAAAGACCCGTGAGGGGTCTTTTTTCTTTGTGCGGCCAGGGGTAATCGAAACCCCGACTAATCCTTGGCAAGGACTCGTTATACCACTTAACCATGGCCGCATTTACTTGGACAACTCCTTGGAAACCAGTTCAATCCATTTCATAAGCTTTCGCTTCAAGTAAGCGTTCCCGATTATAGTATTTCCAACACCATTGTGCAATGTTCTTTTTGGGCTTTTACCTTGCACTACTTGGGTTTTATAAAATTGACTTTCTGGTAGTCTAACTGCCTTCATCCAAACCTTTTTGCATTCTTTTTCAGAAAGATCAGGGTAGAGAAGTAGCCAGAAACGTATGTCCTTTTTAGGCACTCCTAAAAACTCAGTAGCGAATTTAATAAAAATCATGTGCAAGCCGGGTTTGGAGTTTGTGATACGTATTAATCTGCCGTCACTAGTGTCACCTTCACCAGCGTAGAGCATCAAGCCGGCCATAAAAAGAGAGGAGGACTTGTAATGTTTATATTCAACAGAGGCACTCTTAACTGCTTCACTATAGTGTCGCTCGCGTTCGCGACTTCTATATTTATTTAAGACTGAAAGCCTTTTAACGTTGTCCTTACGCGCTCTTTTTTCATTATCTGTTCGTACCTTTTTTGAAAACGATTGCTTAGCGAACCAAAGACTAAGTGTGCTTGGAGACACACCTACCATCTTAGAAATTTCAGAGTAGGTAAACCCACGTTTCCTAAAATCCCTAGCTTTTGCGTGCTTTTCTGCGTTTCGAATCATAAGAGTATTATATTATATACTGTTACAGTTGTTCAGTTTGAATAGTTATACACAATAAAACCGCCTCTCGGCGGTTTTATTGTTTTCGATAGAGTTCGTTTAAGAATCTCCTTCAATTTCTTCAGCAACTATCACTATCCATCCCTCCGGACCCACCACCGCTGAGTGTTCCGTTCCAACAGGAACATCAAATCGCTCTCCAGCTTTAACTACTTTCTTAGTACC
>Ga0210057_1009550_pt1 | contig 11185 bp, 8 predicted proteins | sample CryGeyCG2114_010_2_FD_183968 | JGI IMG/M metagenome (GOLD analysis project Ga0210057, IMG submission 183968) | Groundwater microbial communities from aquifer - Crystal Geyser CG10_big_fil_rev_8/21/14_0.10 (SPAdes) (version 2) | ecosystem: Environmental > Aquatic > Deep subsurface > Groundwater ...
ACCTACACAATTTGCGACCGAGACATATTGATTTATATTGTTAGAAAATTTTTTAAGATTATCATTAGTGTTTATCAAAAAATTTCCGCTTTGAGAAGCTAACGCTTTCGCAAAAATTGCATAATCTGTCGCAGTAGTTAAAGGAGAGTTTGTAAAGATAATATTAGAGCCGGTTGAAATGCCATACTTACCTAAGTTATTTGTCTCTAAACCATATAGATTGAAAAAATCATTTTCGTATAGTTTTCTGAAGTCTAAATCTTTTTCTATCCTATCTATTGTTTTCTTTGGGTCAACATGGAACCAGCTGGTATAATAAAATGGGATGTTATCTTTTCTAATTAAAACCAAAGAGATATCATTTTGCAAAAGAAAATTTTTAAAAGATGGGAAATCGTTATTTTGTAAAAGAAGATAGGCTGAGTTAGCGAATGCGTCAGGATCATTTTCACCTATTTTGTTATTTATCAAATTACAGTTTATAAATTTAGACAAAACATCCTGACCCATATAAGAGGTTCCATTCTTATCCCAATAGGCATTAGTGATGGCTGTTGCTCTGGGAATTACAATCGTTGTTTTTCCGCCACATTTATTTTCCAATACTTTCTTTAGTTCATAATACTCATTTGGTATCTTAGTCTTTGCGCTGAAAACAAATTTATTACCCATATACTTAAGGCTAACTTTCTGTACGTTATCGTAAGAAAAAATAAAGAATGGTCCGGTAACTAAAAGAGATAATAAAAAAAGAATAAAAAATAGAAAGAACATATATATTTTCCGTTTTTTAGATTTAAGAAAATCGAATAATAAGTAAAAACCCAGACCGGCGAGCAAAAATGAGGCAAATATATAAAAAAGTCCCGCCTTATGCTGAGCGTCTCTAAAAGCATCAAAAAACGGAATATACTTAAATAGCCATACTGTTATGTCTGCACGCGGTGGATTACCTTCTTTTACAAGAAAGACGGAGACTAAAAACATTATTAAAAAAAACAATAAATAATTTTTATTTGCCAGAGTTTTCATTTTGGAGACTAAAAAAAGAATTAAAAAAGGAAAGAAAAAAAGAACAATATTAAGTGGATTCTTATCTATATAAAAAGAAAACCAGCTAAATGGGTTATTGGTCATCATTGTACTTCCTATAAGTCTTAAAGAATTTAAGAGATTGCTATTTCTACTGTTAAGATCTATATAGGCGGTTGGGTCAGTGGTAAATCTTTGCGCTGAATACGAAGACTGAAGTCCTAAATAAGCCGGGAAAAACCACCATAAGTTGGCTATGATTATAAGTATAAAAAAAATAAAAGACTTTAGAAATTTGGACTTTCTTTTTTCTGCTGAAGTTAAAAAATAAAATACCAAGTAAATAAAGATCCACCCCAGGTATTGTATAAAGAATATATATGTTGTAAAACCAGGAGACATAAAAAATGTAGTACCAAAAAATATAATTACCCAGAATATATTTCTTTTTGGTTTTCCATCTAGGGAAAACAGATGTATGAGCGCTAAGAAATTCAGGGGAAGAAATGAAATTATATATGCCCCAGGATTAAACATAAAATAGGCATAGTAGAAAGTGTACAAGTTAAAAGAGTACATGAGCGAGAAAATAAAAGAAGTGAAAAATACAACACGTTTATTTGATACTTTGAGAAATGTAACTAAAGAATAACGCAAAAGGAAATAAAAATTAACTATAGAAAGGGAAATAAGAGTAAAATAAATTAATCCCTGAGCAATAGAAATTCCGAAAAAATTATTTAAAATACCAATTGGAACAGTATATAAAATCCAACTCAACCCTGAACCCGAGGAACCAGGAAAAACCAAACTTGACCAATTATTCAGAAAGGCAAATGCATAACTTTGACCAAGAGGTAGTAGGGCATCCCAATAATAAAGAATCGTTCCTCCTAGAAACCATTTATAAATAGCAATAAATGAAAAGAAGGCAGATAGTAGAAATAAAAGTAAATATACCTTAATTTTTTTCATCTGATTTGTTGAGTCTTAATGCTTTGTAAAAAATCATAATTTTTATTAAAGACATATCTGTTTTTTTCTGCTTCATGTATCATCCTCTTAAAGAAAATCTCCCTTATTAATTCAAGTATTATATTTGGAAAAATGTATGCAAAGATAAAGGATAACCAAAAAACTGGGGAAAACTTAAAATCCGGAGACAATCTGAGTACCCTCCTTGCGCATTTAACGAGATTAGAATTATTTGTTGCTTGTTTATTTGCCGGAAACAAAAGGATAACTTGTTTGAGACGTTGTTTCATGAACCTATCAGCGTCTCTTTTAGCAATTTTTTTTATCACCTTAAAATAAGATTCAAAAGTAAACTCATTTCTCTCCAATCTAAAGAAAGGGTGACCTGAATTACTTACTTTTCTTTGCCAAGAAGAAATATAAGAATAATTAGAAGAAAAATATCCTCCGAAAGTGCTTGTATTATAAAAAAGTATCATAAGCCAAGGACATAATTCTGAATTTATAATTTTTGAGGATTTCGGATATTTGTTCTTAAATACTATACCTGCAATGAAAAAAGGATCAGTTTCTTCAATGAACTCAAGCACATCTTGGGTACTTGAATTAGGAAATATTCTTTTATTTATATTGTTTTTTTTGTTTAGCTTAAAATCAACTAATTGATTTTTCCATGTTAAGTAGCTAAGGTAATTAAGCCTGATATATCCAGGAGAATATTTTTTTATTGTTTTTCTTAAGTTTTTTAAAGCAATATCTAAAACCATATAATCATCATCTCCTTGTAAGATAACATATTCTCCCTCCGCTAATTCCAAACCCCTCTTAAGACTTTTAATCCAACCTAAATTCCTGTGGTTAACGTAAAGCCTTATTCTTTTGTCTTTGAATTGCTTAACAAGTCTTCCTGTCTTACCTGTTGAAGAATTATCTACAATGATAATTTCAAAATTTTTATATTTTTGAGAAACGATACACTTTACGGCAATTTCTAATTCTCTTACCCTATTAAAAGTTGGAATAATTATCGAGAAAAATGGCTTTTTCATATATAAAAATTAATTAAGATTTATTATTTTCCCTTTGTATCCCAGATTGTTTTCTAATGTTTTTCTTATACCCACGCTGTGTACATAAGAAGCAATTAGAACAGTATGTTTTGTGTTTTTCAAGTTTTCAGGACTTAAAATCTTATAACCTATTATCTTTTTTCCTTGATAGGCTTTATTACTATCAACAAAAAATTTTATGTTTGCATTTATTAGATTCGTGTTTGCCAGTAATCTTGATGTTAGAGAACCAACTCCCCAAATAACAAGTTCTTCTGAACTTTGGATTAAGGTTGAAATGATTTTTTTTATTTTTTCCTGTTTTTTGTTAGAATAAAATATATATTTTCTTATTTTTTCTTCGCCCGATTTATCGTAAGTTATTTTCTGTCCTATTTTATTACCATTTTTTTGCCAAAAGGAATTGCTTGTGTAAGCACCAAATGTTTCCATCTTTCTTGATTCATAATGTCTTTTATCCAATCCAAACTTTTTACATAAATTAGTAAGACTTGTTATAGTAAAATAATTAATATGTTCCAGAGAAAATTCTAGAAAAGGTTCCCTCATAACTTTTCCAAAATTATCGCCATCAGGAACCGATATAAATAAAAATCCTTTCTCCTTAAGAAATGAAGCAATATACAATAAGTTATTTCTTAAGTCTTCTATGTGCTCTAGCACATTGGACAAAATTATCAAATCAAATTTTTTTTTGTCTTTAAACTCTGAGATTAGAAAAGTCTTAACATCTACGCCATATAGCTTTTTTGCCAAAATTCTGCAGGAGGGAGACGGATCAATACCCATCAACCGTTTGTAACCATGCTTCTTAAAAATACTGAGCAAATATCCAGAACCGCATCCTGCGTCAAGAATTCGCAGATCTCTTCTTTTTCTTTTAAAGTTGTTTCTTAAAAAGGTTTCTGTAAGAAGATAATAATATTCATTAGATTCTTTAACTGCTTGGGGGACTTCTTTTTCAGCATCCACAAAAGAGTATTTTGTATTTTCTTTATAAAACTTTTCATAGTTTTTTTGAGAGGGAATATTAGATGCAAAAACGAAACCACATTTAAGACATATAACCACATCATAAATGAAAGCTTTTTTTTTGCCTATAATTGAAAATTTTTGTGTGTAAATTTTCTTTTGAGAAGAAAAGTCACATATAGAACATTTTCTCATCTTAACAACTTTATGGTTTCTAAAATGTTTATAGAAATATAATCAATATCTGAATCGGTAAGACCTATAAAGAAGGGTAATGCGACTGTTTGTGATGCAACTTTCTCTGATACAGGATAGTCCCCTTTTTTATATCCAAACTCTTTTCTCATGAATGGCTGCAGATGGATAACTGGAAAATAAGGTTTCGTCTGTATTCCTTTCTTTTGCATAATTTCAATTAAAGAATCTCTTTTTTCTGGAACTCTGATAACATAGACGAACCAAGAATGAGACTCTCTGGTAAATGGATTTTGTACAATCACTTCTTTAGAATTTTTAAAATTTTTGTTATATCTTTTTGCAATTTTTCTTTTAATTTCTATCATACGATTTAGCTTTTTTAATTGAGTTATTCCCAATGCAGCACTTATTTCATCCATTCTGTAATTGTATCCTAGTCTTTGATGCCCTAACCAATCGCTATAGACGTCCCTACCTTGATTTCTCATGCTGTTGCAGAGATTAATTATCTTCTTATTGTTGCTAACAATCATTCCACCTTCTCCTGTGGTCATCTGTTTGTTTGGATAAAAAGCGTAAATTCCAACATCTCCGAGAGTTCCGGTCATTTTTGTACCCGCGTAAGCGCCAAAACTTTCGCACGCATCTTCAATTACTTTCAAATTATACTTTTTTGCAATTCTTAATATTGATTTCATATCTGCAGATTGTCCAAATATGTGAACGACTAAAATTGCCTTGGTTTTATTTGTTATAGCTCTTTCTATTTTTAAAGGATCAATATTATAGCTACTTTCCTCTATGTCAACAAAAACTGGCTTAACCCCTTCGTAGAGTAAACAATTACTGGAGGCAATAAATGAAAAAGGAGTAGTTATTACTTCATCTCCTTTTTTTAAGCCTATTGCCTTTACCGCAAGATGCAAACCAGCGGTACCACTAGAAACGGCACAAGAATATTTAACTCTCGCATATTTCGAGACTGCCTTTTCAAATTCTATGTATTTAGGACCTAAAGAAAGCCATCCTGATTTCAAAACTTGAATAACAGAATTTATGTCATTATTGTCAATATAGGGCCTTGCTACGTTAATTTTTCTCATTTATTAAGTCCTGAATATACCTTAAAATTTCTTCATTTACAATGGTATAATAATTACCATTTATATTTATTTGCGCGCCAGAATAGGGTGGAAAGAAAAAAGCTCTAATTTTAGTATTTATATTATCTTTTGTTTCGTCTTTTTTAATTATTTTGAGCATCTCAAGGTCTTTTTTTGATAAGAAAATCCCTCCTTCATTTCTCTTTAATTTAAATTTCTTTCCATGCATAAATTCTTTAATGGTTTCTTCAAACAAGAGGAAAAGTCTTTCCTGTGTCAGCATACTCAATTGATAAGCATTTATTGTTTTAGAGTCAATTTTAAATGTCTTAATATTAATTAAAGGACCGGAATCAAATTTTTCCGAATCAATAAAATGAACACTTACACCGTAATTATCTCTCCCATCTAAAATTGCAGTGTTATAACCAGCTCTACCTTTATAGGCCGGTAGAGGAGCAGGATGGAAATTTATACATCCATCTTTCGGCAGATCGATAAGTTTTTGTCTAATCTTTTTCCAGTAAAGATATGAAACAACCAAATCTATATTTTTAACAAAACTGCTTTTTTTTTCAATTTTTTCATAGATTACTGAATCGTCTTCATAGAAACACATAGTATTTTTTTCAAGAAAACCTTTATTTTTTAATATAGTATCTCTATCTAGAATCAAGATTGGAATCTCTATTCCTAGTTTTAAAAGTAATTTAATTGCGTTAATGGAGTAACTTTTTTTTCCTAAAAAAATCACCCGTCTTATTTTTTTTGTATTTTTTTTACTCATTAATAGGTTATTTGTTTTGTCATTAACTTATCATCAATTATTAAGTCTGCTAAGATATCTGCAACTCTTTTACCCGTTTTACCGTCTCCCCATGGATTTAAAATTGATTCTAGAGATTTTAAATAGGCCTTATCATTAAGCGACTTGCTTACAGCTTTTAAAATTTCTTTCTTTTTACAGGGTACACTTATTACATTCTTCCCATGCTGCCGTCCTATCTGCCTGATACCAACGTTAACTACAGGAACTTTGAAAGATGATGATTCTATCATTCCCGCGCTACTATTGCCTACCCAAACACTTGCTTCTCTCTGTATTCCCAAAAAATATTTATACTCAATATTTGAAAAAATCTTCAAAAGACTATTATTTTTCTCTTTGGTTAAAACTTCTATCATTCTACGACCTCCTGGGTCAGCATTAGGATAAATCAGCACTATTGGCAATTTAAATGCCTTAACAGCCTCTAAGGTTTCTGCTATTTGTAAGTTAGCCTCTTCAATATTTTCACTAACTGGATGTTGAAGTACCAAAATATAACTTTGGCTAGGACTAAATCTTAAAAATGAAAAAATTTCTTTTCTAGTGGGAAGAGAAGAATTAAATATCAAATCAAGGCCAGGAGCTCCGACCACATGGATTCTCCAAGGCTCTTCTCCCATCCTCTTAATTCTTTCTCCTGCTTCTTTTGTCGCTGGAAAAAACAAGTGGGACATTTTGGTAATCGCATGCCTAGCAGACTCATCTACCGTAAATGTCCTATCTCCCGCATGAAGTTGACCACTTGGAATTCTCAAATAAAGACAGCTCATAGCAACAGAAAGCATTTCAGGTCTATCTCCTAGGGTAAGAACAAAATCTGGTTTGTTCTTACTAAATGCATTAACGATTCCTTTAGAAAGATCGGAAATAAAATCGACAACAGCTTCTTTTTCATCTGATTTAAATATTGAATTAATCCTTTTTGTATTTTGGAATTCTTTCTCGACAAGATTTACCGTATTTCCAAACTTTTTCATTAAATGCATCCCCGTCGAGTAAATACAAAGAGAAAGCTTTCCGTTATTTTCAATCTCCCTGAGAACGTTTGTCATCAATCCAAAATCAGCTCTTGTGCCTGTTATGTATGCTATTTTTTTTTTCATATAATATCTCTTAATGAAATCTGCTCATCTTCTAAAACGTTTCTTTTTAGCCTTTTTCCAATGAACTTTTTGAATAACGTAGGGGAAACTCCATTGCCAGGACGCTTGGCTTCAATATCTTCTTCTGTAAGGATCTGTCCTTTTTCTAAGGAATGGTTTGCAACTATACTTTTCCTAACAGTCATTACCATGTTTCTTAATTCACTTATGTTCGGCCATTTTTTTGACTTTCCCAAAATTATCTTTACATCCTTTATTGCTTTTATTTTTGCTTGTAATTCATCCGGTTCTGCTGAAGCTAAATGATCTGGACCAGGAAGATTTCTATCTAAAGTAAAGTGGCATTCATAAACAGCCATTCCCAAAGTAGTTGCCATTATAGCAACCTGAAATCCCAAACTATGGTCGGAATATCCAACCGGTACATCTAACTCTTTCATCATAGTCTGCATCGCCAATAAATTTACTTCGTCGATAGGACAAGGGTAATTAGTTGTGCAATGAAGCGCGACTATCTTACTATTCCCCTTTTTTTTTATAAATCCAACAGCGTTTTTAACTTCCTCAAGAGTGCACATGCCTGTCCCAAGAATAATAGGCTTATTAAGTCTTGCTAACTTATCTAGCAATATAAAATTTGTTAGATCACCAGATCCCACCTTATACGCTTTCACATCGAATGATTCTAATAAATCTACGCTCTCTTTACCACCGTGTGGAGTTGACAGAAACATAATTTTCCTCCTATTACACTCTTTTATAAGGATCGGGTAGAAAGATTCATTCAATTCAAGCATTTTTAGCATTTCTCTTTGTGTTTTTTTAATCTTCATGTTTTTCTTTTGATATTCTGCCATTTCACCTTTATCGGTAACTACCTGTTTTGCTTTAAAGGTTTGAAATTTTACAGCATCTGCTCCAGATTTTGATGCCACGCGAATTAGTTCAATAGCAGTTTTCAAATCTCCGTTATGATTTACACCAGCTTCAGCAATAACAAAAACATCGCCTTTCTCTTTAATTAATTTTTTACCAATACTAAATGTTTTTTTCATTTCTGCTTCTTATTTTAGATAATTTTAGATATTCATCCTTTAAGACAGCACTTACATCCACTTCTGACAAATTTTTTTTATAAAAAAAATATAAATCTCTTATTGATTTTTCATATGCGGTAAATTTAAAAGAAGGAATAAATTGCAATAGTCTAGAGTTATCTCCGGTATATTCATAATTTAATCCCCGATTTACCAGCTTAACTTTTGATCTTGCCTCTATATTATTAATAATCTCTACAATTTTACTTAATTTAATTGACTCTGTTGGGGTAATGTTATAGCTTGAAAACTGTGGTTCACCTTTGATGAAGTATTCTAAAATCTTTACTAAATCATTTATATACAAGTAATCAAAAACCACATCTTGTTTTATTTTTATGGGAATACCAAGTAAGTTTTTAACAATAGAATTAGATATAAACTTGTCTTTATAGTCTTCATGTGGCCCAAATACTCCAAATAACCTAAGGTTAATAAATTTTCTATCCTTTTTTGTTATCTCATGGCATACATATTTGCTAAAACCATATGAATCTACGGGAATATATTTACCCCCTTCACTCTCTTTTACTTTTACGAGATTTCTATCCTTAGCATATTCAGCTCCCGATCCAAAATATACAATTCTTTTGACATCTTTGCTATTTGCTATTATATTAACAAACATTCTAATAGTGTCTTCGACAATATTTTTACCGTTACCAACAGCAGAATGAATTATAATATCGAATTTATTAGTCTCAAGACACCTTTTTACTTTTACGTAGTCTAATAAGTCTAATTCTTTGTGTGCGTATGCAATTAAATTATAATTCTTACTTAAGTTATTAAAAATATTTTTACCTAAAAAACCCGATTTACCTGTCAGAAGTATTCTCATTTCACTTTTTATCAAACATGTGCATGTTCTCATAAAACTCTTCTCTTGACAAAAATGGAAACATATCTTCCAAAGGCCTTGACTCAAGTTTTCCGTCTCCTCTTCTATAAGATGAGGCCCTGGGAGCTCTCATTTGGTCAAAAGCTACATTTACCTCGTATAAAGTGGGGCCTTTTACCTCAAGCGCTTCCTTTACCTTTTCTGCAATTTCACTATTGTTTTTTATGTAACCATACGTTAGATCATATGCTGAAGCTATTAGTTTAAAGTTGGGATTTTTAACACCTGACGTTTCATTTGATCCTACAAATCTTCCATCAAATAAACTGGTTTGGGTGTCTCTTATAGTTTTATATCCTTTATTGTTAAATACAAAAAGCTTGATCGGTAAATCGTAATAGCTTATTGTTGACAATTCTTGAATATTAAACTGAAAGCTTCCATCTCCCGTAACACAGACAACCCTATTCCTATTATTGGCTACGCAGGTCCCTATTGCTGCAGGAATACACCATCCCATCCCTCCGAAATTCTTATTTACAAATGCTCGCTGGTTTTTCTTAACTCTAAAAGCCTGATAAAAACTAACAACATCAAGACCGATTCCAGTCGTTAAAATGTCTTGTGTACTTAAAATATCAGATAGTTTATCAAAAAAAACATAGCTGTTAACATGGTATTCATCTTTAGTAAATTCCTCTATTATTGTCGGATATTTTTTAATCCACAACTTGCAGATTTCCAGCCATTTACTCGTCTGACTCCGTCTTATATTTTTTATTTGCTTCATGAACTCCTCTATAAAAAGTTTTGCATCGCTTTCGATTCCTAAATCTATTTTTATAGTTGGTTTCGTAAACTCTCCTTTATCTATATTTATCATTACTTTTTTAGCCTTTGGAGCAAATCCTTCAAAGTTAAACCCAGTACTTGCTACATTTAAACTTGCACCAATGCTTAATACAAAATCTGAGTTTTGTAACACCAAGTTACCCCGCCTGTATCCGCTTGGACCAAACTGTCCCATGAAATAAGGATGATTGTAAGGAATTAAATCAAGTCCATTTATATGAACTAATAAAGGAATTTTTAAAGTGTCAATAAGCCTAGTAAAAACTTTTTCTCCATGACTTAATCTTATTCCATTCCCAGCAATTAAGACCGGTCTCTGGCTATCGCTAAGTAATTCGATTGTCTTTTTTACTTGTTTGTATAACTTAGATTTCGATTTGTTATTTGTTTTTGGAGGAGTGAAAGATCGTAGACGCTTTTCGCTTATCATAGCTCCTTGAATATCAAGTGGTATATTCACCCAAACAGGGCCTGGACGTCCTGAGGTTGCATAAAAAAAGGCTTTCTCTAGTTCATATTTTATATTATTTGGGTCCATTATTGTTATGGCATATTTAGTTATAGGCCTGATGATGTCGATAATATTTATTTCCTGAGGGCCAAGCTGTCTCATTTTTGAGTAATTTGCAATTAGCTCTTTTTTTATTTGGCCGGAAATTGTAATTGTCGGTATAGAATCGACCCAGGCACCAGCAACACCGGTTATAGCATTGGTGCTACCTGGGCCTGAGGTAACAAGAGAAACTCCTATAGCATTTTTGACTCTAGCATAAGATTCTGCTCCAATCGTAGACGCTTGTTCATGATTGTTTGATATGTAGTTTATTCTTTTATTTTTCCCAACTGAATCTAAAAGGTACATTATCATTCCGCCCGATACCAGAAAAACGTCCCGTATCCCTTTCTCAGCCAAAAAATCTATCACGTAATCGGAAAGGCGAATCATTCGCCTATTATAACCACAGAAAGAGAGGTTTTCAATATCTCGAGTTGACTCATTAAAAATCGCACCATAGTATCATCGTTGCCTCATGGATAATTCGCACCATAAGAGGAGGTGATACATATACAGAAACAAACACGAATAGCATACCTTAAGGAATTACAAGCTCG
>Ga0210057_1009551_pt1 | contig 11184 bp, 10 predicted proteins | sample CryGeyCG2114_010_2_FD_183968 | JGI IMG/M metagenome (GOLD analysis project Ga0210057, IMG submission 183968) | Groundwater microbial communities from aquifer - Crystal Geyser CG10_big_fil_rev_8/21/14_0.10 (SPAdes) (version 2) | ecosystem: Environmental > Aquatic > Deep subsurface > Groundwater ...
TCATTTCAGCCTCTTCTTTTCTGTTTGTTTCAATTACATTTGTTTCTAAAATTCCCACTTGGTTAAATTGCCATTTAACCGAGCCTTCATTGGCAATTTTTGCTCCGCGTTTTTGAGCAATTTGTTTTATTTCGCCCATTGAGCGATTTTTGTTATCAGTAATGCCGTCTACAATAATATTTATGCCTCCTGGCCCTAAAATTTCCACTAAAATTGCTTCCAACGCCTCTCCTTCAAGTTCGCCAGTTCCTTTTTTAACGGCTCGTTCAATATTGTCTTTGGGCATGTTAAATTTCTTGGCTGTATCAATAGCGCCTTTAAGTTTGGCGTTAAACTCTGGGTTGCCTCCTTCTTTGGCAGCCAAAGAAATTAAACGCGCCATTTTGGAAAATATTTTCCCTTTAACAGCCGCGTTGGCATCTTTGGTAGCCTTAACAGTTTTTGCATGGCTATGTCCGCTCATAAAAGTAATTTATTTAACTCCACTTTGCCCTATAAACCAAAAAAAATCAACTCCAAAATCAATTTTAGTCAATAAAAATTATTCAATTCTGAGACGATCGTCTCAAAAGTGAATCAAAAATATTTACGAAAAAACTACACTTCGGTGGAGGTTTTTTTAATGCGCCAGGCGATGAAAGCGGAGGATAGGGCAATGGCGGTGGCTATGCCAACGGCTAAAAAGTTTTTTTTCTGAGGTGGATAGTTTTGAATGTTGGCGGTAAGGTTATTTTTTGTTGATGAGGTGGTCTGCGCTGAGCTTGCTGAAGCGGTTGAGATTGCCAATATAGCATTGGCTTGGCTAGGAGTTGGTTTGGCTGTCCAAGCCCAGCCCCTGTCCGCCTCATTGTCCGTAGGGCTTTGGGCGGGTGTTTTGCTCCATGATTGACCTGATTGGGATTTGCCAAAGTCAGTTGATTCAATTATTTTTCCACTTGGGTCTAAAAGTTCTACGCCATCGCCAGTATTATTTAAAGAAATTTTTGTTTGAGAGCTTTTAAAAGTTAAAAAACTATTTTCTTTAATTTTTGTTCCTTCGGGAATAATAAAAGTTTTTATTGCGCCTATTTTGTCTTTTATTTTAAAGTCAGAAATATCGGCTTCAAAATTATTAGCATTAAAAATTTCTATAAATTCATTTTCTGTATCTGCCCCCTCGGGTGATGGCAAAACCTCGCTAAGAAATATGTTAGTCGGATAATTTACTGGCTTTTCTATAATCGGTAAAGGGCTGGGCTTTACTGTTTCAGTTGTTGTGGCTACACTTTCTGTTGATGTGCTTGTTGTTAGTCCTTGGCAATTAACGTAAGCTAACCCTTGCTGTTTAATTTTTTCTAGGTTTTTGGGGCCAATTCCCTGCACTTTTAATAAATCATCTATTGAGTTATAGGGACGATTATCGATAATTCTTTGCCCTAATGCTGGCCCAATGCCCGTTAAGTTATCTAATTGTTCTAAAGAAGCAGTGTTTATATCCACTAATGAAGCTCCAAAGGTAAAAAACAAAACTGGGCAAAGTAGAGTTGCTGAAATTGTAAGAAACAATCCTGACTTTAGCATATTAAAATAAAATTTTTGGCAAATTTGCAAAAGAAACCCCAAGATAATCGAAAGCCATTTTGGTGGCCACTCGGCCTTGCGGGGTTCTGGCAATCAAGCCAATCCTCATTAAATATGGCTCATAGATGTCCAAAATAGTGGCTTCTTCTTCAGCGGTGGCAGCCGCCAGCGTTTGAATACCAACTGGCCCGCCATTAAACTTAAGCACTAAGGCCTCCAAAAACCGCCTGTCATTTTGAGTTAAACCGAGCCGGTCAATTTCAAGATTAGAAAAAGCATCCTCAATAATTTCTTTTGTTACTAAATTTTCATTTTTAACTTGGGCAAAATCCCGCACTCTTTTTAATAGATGATTGGCAACTCTGGGGGTGAAGCGGGAATGTTCAGCAATTATTTTTAAAGCATCTTTTTCTGCCTCTACATTTAAGATACGGCACGAGCGGACTAAAACTTGTTCAATATCTTCATTGCTATAAAAGTTTAAGCCAAAAATAGCTCCAAATCGAGACCTTAACGGCCCGGAAATTGAAGCTAATTTTGTGGTGGCCCCAATTAAAGTAAATTTTGGCAAGTTTAGTTCCATTACTCGAGCCATTGGGCCCTTGCCTAAAATTAAATTTAATTTAAAATCTTCCATGGCTGGGTATAGATACTCTTCAACAGTTCTTGATAGCCGATGAATTTCATCACAAAACAAAACACTACCTTCTTCTAAGTTGGTTAAAACGGCAGCTAAGTCTCCAGCTCTTTCAATAGCAGGCCCTGAAGTGACTTTAATGTCAGCGCCGATTTCTTGGGCCACCAAATAGGCCATAGTGGTTTTTCCAAGGCCTGGGTTGCCATAAAATAGCAAATGTTCAACTTGGTCCTTTCTTTTTTTGGCAGCTTCTATTATAATTTTAACATTATTTTTGGTTTTATCTTGGCCGACATAAGAATCCCAGTTTTTTGGTCTTAAAGTTAAATCCAAAACATCCTCAGTATTATTTTGAGTAAGATTGCTTGACATAATTAGCAAGATATGTTAATATATTGATATTCGGACATTAGCCCAAAGTTTTAGGAGTTTTTTTCTGAATGGGCAAGTTGGTTAACGCTAGCTTGTTTCCGAAAAAAACTCTGGGTTTCAATGCATTTTGAGACGACTTCGGGCTAATGTTTGCGCCTCTCTATTTTAATAGAGGGGCGTTTTTATTCCCCTGTAGTTTTTTCTATTTCTCCTAAATCAGTTATTCCTTGTAAAACTTTAATAATGCCATCTTGTTTCATTGAAACCATCCCTTTCGCTATGGCCATTTCTTTTAATTCAACAATGCTGGGGGATTTAGCAATAAAGTTTTCTAACTCATCATCCACTTTAAAAAATTCGAATATGCCCAATCTGCCCTTGTATCCCGTGTTATCACATTCAACACAACCCACTGGCTTTAGTATTTCAAGAGTATCTTTTATTTCTGGAAGATTATTTGCTTTCCTAATAACATTTGGCAGGGCTTCTATTTCTTTTTTGATTACAGAGAGTTCCTCTTTGGTTGCTAATTTTAACTGCTTGCAATGAGGGCATAGTTTTCTAACCAGCCTTTGGCCAATAGCTAGATTTATGGCGGGCGCTATATTAGCCGGGGTTTCTCCCAAGGCCATCAGCCTAACTATTGTGCCGGTGGCGTCGTTTGTGTGCAAGGTGGTTAAAACTAAGTGCCCAGTTAAAGAAGCTTGCAAGGCAATGCTGGCGGTTTTCGAATCCCTGATTTCACCAACTAAAATAACATCAGGGTCTTGCCTAACAATTGCCTCAAGCCCGCTTGAAAAATTATAGTCTTTTTTGGGGTTAACTTGGCTTTGCGAGATGCCTTTTAAATGATATTCAATAGGGTCTTCAATAGTGATAATCTTGATTTCGGGAGATTGGATTTTTTTTAAAATAGCATAAAGGGTTGTTGTTTTTCCAGAACCAGTGGGGCCGGTAACCACAATCATCCCATTTGGCTGTTTAATTTCTTTTTCAAAGACAACCAACATATCTGGCCTTATGCCGAGAGCATTTGTTTCTATTAAATTTTTTGGGTCTAAAAGTCGCATGACAATTGCTTCCCCGTATTCTGAAGGCAAAGAAGAAACTCTTGTTTCTATTCCCTCTCTCCCAATGGTTATAGTAAACCTTCCGTCTTGAGATCTGTCTGTTACATTTAGCTTTATACCCGAAAATAATTTGATTCTAGATAAAATTGCTTTGTATATCTGTTTATCGAAAAGAAAAACATCATGCAAAATTCCGTCAAGTCGCAATCTAAGTTTTATCGCTTCTTCTTCTGGTTCGAAATGAAGATCAGAAGCGCCCAGAGTATTGCCACCAACTAAAATGGCCTCCATTAACAAGGTGACACCCTTGGAAACATTTTCTGTTAAATAGGTTTTGAGGGTTTCAATGTTTTTTATCCTAGACTCAACTTTTTGAAATTTCTCTTGAGATATTATTATTTCTTTAGTTATTTCTAGTGGTTTTTCCATAAAAAGAATTAATTTAAGAGGTTGATAATTTGATCTTCTACTCTGTTTATTTCTTTTTCTTTTGTATTAAATATTACCGAGTTATATTTTTGTTGAGAAATAAATCTATTGGCAATAATCCTAATATTTTCTTGGTTATCTGGAGAATAAAAAACTCCTCTAACTGAAAGGGGAGAAAAATTTTGTTCCCATAATAAAAGAAAATTATGAAAAGGGAAAATTCCAGAACATAATTTTTCTAATGTAAATTTTATATCTTTTGGCTCAGCCGTTGCTTCAACGATATCTGTATGAGATAATTTTGAAAAAAGTAAATTTGGCTTTATTTTAAATTGTAAATTTTCTAAAATTTTTTCAAAAAGCGCAGCTTCGCCCATTTGAGCTTCTCGTAATTCTTTTTCAAAGATACTGATAGCTAGCGCTTTTATAATTTTAAAAATAATTTCAAGCAATGATTTTTTCTGTTCAACGATATTTATATCTCCAAAGCTTTGATTTATTGATCGATTATCTATGTTTAAAATAAAGCTTGGCTTTTCTCTAAGGTTTGGTGGTATCTCTTCGTAAAAATCAATGCCAATAGTTATTAAAAATTGTTTTTGTTTTAGGGGTTTTAAAATAATATCGTCTTTTTTCAATTCTTTGCCATCAGTATTTAGAAATAAATTCAACCCTCCAGTTCTTGTTTTTTCGTAAAAAAGCTGAGAAAGCTTAGCGCCTCCTTCTTTAATAGAAATTAAAAAGTCGGCTTGGGGTTCTTTGACGGTTATTTTTTTGGGCGCTGCTTCTAAAGAGGCGTTGTCTACTTCCAAAAGGGTTGCATTTTTGTTAAGCTTTTTTAAACTAAACAAAAACGCTTTTCCGGCTGTCGCGCTTTCCGGGTTAGATTTTGATGTTAAAATGGTAATATCAAAATATTTTTCTATAGATTCTTTTACTTGTTCTATATTGGTCATATATTTTTTTACTTTAAAGTAAATTAACCCCTATGTCAATTAAAAAAACTAACAAAATCTTTAATACTTTCTCCCAAAAAGAAACGCAAAAATTAGCTGGAGATATTTTGGCTGATTTAATTAAAAAATCACCAAAAGATATGGCGTTAGTTTTTGCTTTGCAAGGCGATTTGGGCTCGGGCAAAACCACATTTACGCAAGGAATAGCCAAGGCGTTAGGAATAAAGAAACGAATTACTAGCCCTACTTTTGTTTTAATGAAAAAATTTAAACTGCCAACCCCTAACTATAAACTATTAACTACTGACTATAAACTGTTTTATCATTTTGATTGTTACCGCTTACAAAAGCCCGAAGAAATTTTAGAACTTGGCTTTCAAGAAATTATTAGCAATCCAAAAAATATTGTGGTTATAGAATGGCCCGAAAAAATTAAAAAGTTTTTGCCCAAGCAAACTGTTTACCTAAAATTCAAATTCATCACCGAAACCCAGCGAAAAATTAAAATGTCCGCTTGAAAAAGCGGGCTTTTTGTTTTTAAGGCGAAGTGCTAAAATTAGAAAATGCCACAAGAAAAAGAAAAAGGAAAAAAATTATTAGTTATTGATGGGAATGCGGTTGTGCATCGGGCGTATCATGCCCTACCTCCAATGCAAACCAAAGCAGGCAAAATGACAAACGCTGTTTATGGTTTTTGTTTGATGTTTTTAAAGGCCTTAAATGAAATTAAGCCAGATTTTGTTATAGCTTGTTTTGATGTTAAAGGGCCAACTTTTAGACATGAGGAGTTTAAAGAATACAAAGCCAAAAGAGTCAAAGCCCCCGACGAACTCTATGCTCAACTTGATGTTGTTAAGGATGTTTTAACTGCTTTTTCTGTGCCAATTTTTGGAGAGCAAGGATATGAGGCTGATGATTTAATTGCCACGGTTTGTTATTTAATACAAAAAAAACAAATATCGCCAAAACCAGAAATAATTATTTTAAGCGGAGATATGGATAATTTGCAGTTGGTTTCGGAAACCGTGAAGGTCTACACTATGCGCAAGGGTTTAAAAGATGTGGTTTTGTATGGGATAAAAGAAGTAAAAGAAAGATATGATGGGCTTACTCCAAATCAAGTGGTGGATTATAAGGCCTTGCGGGGTGATCCGTCCGACAATATCCCTGGTATAACTGGGATTGGAGATAAAACAGCCATTCAAATTTTAAAAGATTTTGGCTCGTTAGAAAACCTATACAAAGAAATTGAAAAAAATAGCGAGAAAGCTAAAATTTTAAAACCAAATCTTTTACAAAAAATTGTTGATTATAAAGACCAGGCCACGATATCTCAGAAGTTGGCTTTAATGGACAATAAAGCCCCAATTAATTTTAATTTAAAAGAAATTGAATTTAAGGAATACGATCAGCAAAAAATTCAATCAATATTTCAGAAACTTGAGTTTTTTAGTTTAGCAGAAAAGTTTTTTAGCAAAACTGAGCTTAGCTCTGGTGAAGTAAAAAAACAGGACGGTTTGTTTGGCGATTTAAAAAAGGAAGAAGAAAAAATACAACAAGAAATAGAAAACTTAAAACAGAGCGGAGTTTTATCTAACGAGTTAGTGGAGCTTGAACTAGCGCTTATCCCAATTGTTAAAAAGATGAAAGACAACGGGGTTTTGGTTGATATTAAAAAGTTAAATCAGCTTTCTTCGGATTTTGAAAAAGAAATAGAAAAATTGCAGAAACAGATTTACAAAACATCGGGTCAGGAGTTTAATTTAAATTCTCCCTCTCAATTATCAGAAGTTCTTTTTGATAAAATGGGCATTTCCACTCTTGGAGTTAAAAAAACTCCAGGCGGAGCTATTTCAACAAACGCAGAAGAGTTGAAAAAGCTAGCTAAAGAAAATCCAATAATAAGTTCAATAATAGAATATAGGGAGTTTTTTAAATTAAAAACAGGATTTGTGGATAGCTTGCCAAGAATGATAAATCCAAAAGACGGTCGAATTCACCCGCATTTTCACCAACTTGGCACAGAGACAGGTAGAATGAGCTGTTCTGATCCAAACCTGCAAAATATCCCCACGAAAACCTTTACGGGTAAAAAAATTAGAGAATGTTTTATCCCAGAAAATGGTTTTGAATTTTTATCAGCTGATTATTCACAAATGGACTTTAGGGTGGTAGCAAGCCTATCAAAAGATGAAATAATGTTGGGCTTTTTAAGACAAGGAAAAGATATTCATCTAATGACAGCTAGTTTAATCTTTAAAATAAAAGAAACAGATGTATTAGAAAAGCAAAGATACCTAGCAAAAACGCTAAATTACGGAGTTCTTTATGGCTTGGGGCCTTATGGTTTTGCTGGAAGAACCGGTATTGAGTTTAAAGATGCAAAAGAATTTATTGCTCAATATTTTGAAACATTTAAGGGGATTGCTGTTTTTGTTAAAGAAACAATCGAAAAAGCAAAAAAACAAGGTTTTTCTGAAACCCTTTTTGCTAGAAAAAGATTTTTGCCCGAACTTCACTCCAGAGATATGCGCATTAGGGCGCAAGCAGAAAGAATTGCCCGCAACTTTCCTATTCAAGGCACTTCAGCTGATATTATGAAAATGGCTATGGCTAGCTTAGCTAAAAAAAATGTTTTTACTAAAGATAGTAGATTAGTTTTACAGCTACACGACGAGCTCGTGCTTGAAGTTAAAAAAGGAAAAATAAAAGAAGTTGAGAAAAAATTAAAAGAAATAATGGAAAAAGCCACAGTTTTGAAGGTTCCCCTAAAAGTCGAAACCAAAATTGGCGAGAATTGGGGCGAAGTATAGTATAATTAAATCGAGATTAGCCCATAGGGTGATTTCGTTAAATCATATGAAAAATAAAATTATAATAATATTGTCAATTTTTGTTCTCTTAATTTTAGCTGGGGTGATTGGTTATATTCAGCTTGCAAAGAAGCCAAAACTTTCCCCTGTTTTAAACATATATAATTGGGAAGATTATTTTGATCCATCAACAATTCCAAATTTTGAAAAAGAATTTGGAGTAAAGGTAAACCTTGAAACCTATGATAGCGAAGATACTATGCTCTCTGCAATTCAGTCAGACCCAGCTAAATATGATATAGTTATTGCTAGCGATGTTTTAATAAAAGAGATGATTGATATGAAATTGTTGGCTCAACTTGATATGAAAAATATTCCAAATTTTAAAAATATAGGAGAGGAGTTTAGAACTCCCCCTTATGACCCTGGAAGCAAATATTCTATTCCCTATATGTGGGGAACAAGCGGAATTGTTGTTAATCGTAAATACATCAAAGAGATAGATCCAAGCTGGGCAATTCTTTGGAATCCAGAATACAAAGGAAAGATTAGTATGTTAAATAATATGCAAGATGTTATGGCCGCAGCTTTAAAATATTTAGGATACTCTGCAAACTCATCTGATCCAGCAGAATTAGAAAAGGCAAGAGAATTACTTTTGAAACAAAAACCTCTTTTAAGAGGTTACGAAGATACGGTGACAATTAGGGATGATTTAGTTTCTGAAAAGCTTTGGGCGGGCCATAATTATAGCGGTTCGGGATTTTCCGCGGTAGCCAAAAATGAAAATTTAGAATATATAATACCAAAAGAAGGAGGTTTTATTTGGGTGGATACTTTGTTTATACCAGTTGATTCTCCACACAAGCAAACTGCTGAGACTTTTATTAATTATATACTCCGTCCTGAAGTTTCAGCCAAAATAGCCGATTACACTTGGTATGCTAATCCCAACGAGGCAGCTAAAGAATTTACAAATCCAGAAATAATTCAAAACTCCGCCATTTATCCTCCAGAGGAGGTTAAGAAAAAACTTGAGTATTCTTGGTCTTTTGGCGGAACTGAGGTAGTGGCAGCATACAATAAAATTTGGGCTGAACTTCAATAGAGCTCATCACTATGCTTAAAATTGTTTTAAGAAAGAAAATTATTTTCCTTTTTCTATTTTTTGGGCTTTTGCCTTTGGCAATCGAGTTCTTTTTGACTATAATTCAAATTCAAAAGTCATTAAGAGAAACGGAAAGAGATAATTTAATTTCTTTATCTAATGAAGTAGTAAGTAGTGTAGAAAAAATAGTGCAAAGCATTTATTTCGATGTTGAGCTGTTGTCTGCCAATCCATTAATCAACTCAAAATCAGCCAGTAATGAGGAAAAGCTGTCTGAGATAAAAAAAATACAGGATTTTTATGGGATTTTTGAAGACATTACTTTAATTGATTTAGATGGCAATGTTATTATTTCTAGCACTTATAAATATCGTGGCGAGTGGAAAAATAAACAATGGTACCAGGATGCAAAAGAGGGGAAAAGTTCAATTTCTCCCGCTTATATTATTTTAGGTCCTTATAAGGTCATTTTATCTGCAACAGCTCCAGTAAGGGATGAGGAAGGAAAGGTTATAGCCGTGATAGCTGGCCAGGTAAATATGGAAAAAATTTGGGAAACAACCAATGATATTAAAATCGGGGGGAAAGGCTTTGCTTTTATGGTAAATAAAGAGGGGCGTTTTGTAGCCTATCCAGACAAGGAAAAAATACTCACAACAGTGCCCTATTCTTACTTTATTGAAGAAATTTTTTCTAAAAAAAGCGGAATAATAAATTATATTGATGAAAAAAACGAAAAGATGATTGGCGGATTCGCTTCTTTTTCAGAGCAAAAGTTAATAGAAAAACTAGGTTGGCGGTTAGTAATCGCCCAACCAGAAAAAGAAGCCTTTGCTTTGATTAATATATTTCAAAGGCAAGTCATAATAATATTTTTATGCGGGTTATTCTTTCTCTTAGCCATAAGCTATTTGCTTGGCAATGAGATTGTTATTCCGATAAAGAAATTGATTACCGCCACAAAGAAGATTGCCCTTGGAGAACTTGAAACTAAAATTATCATAAAAACTGGCGATGAAATAGAAGAGTTGTCAGAGTCATTCAACCAAATGGCTGAGGATTTAAAAAAATCAAGGACTGCCCTAGAAGAATCAAAGGATGTTTTAGAAGTTAGAGTGAATGCCCGTACTAAGGAGTTGCAAGAGTTAGCTAAAAATTTAGAAGAAAAAGTAAAGGAAAGAACCAAAGAACTTCAAAAGCGCTTGGGCGAATTGGAAAAATTTTATCGCCTAACAGTTGGCAGAGAATTAAAAATGATAGAGCTAAAAAAGGCGCTAAAAGAAAAAGATAAAAAATTATGAGCATTGTTACTAAAGAAGAGGCCAATAAAATACTTGGAAAAGTGGGCGAGGTTAGGGGGGTGGCCCTTCAAAGTGTTGGTGATTTCGTCTTAAAAAATAAGGGGCAAGTAGGCATATTCAAAATCGAGGCACAAATGAAAGAGTGGGGCCTGGATTTTCATTTGTTAAAGTAAAAGAAACAGAGTGTTCTTTTAAGGACAATGTTCCCTACGAAGAATACACTGTTTCGTGGACTTAAATTTAGTTTAATTAAAAAATTTTAACTATGCTTAACCAAAAAGAAATACAAAATATTTTAAAAAAACAGGGTGATGTTCGGGGAGTGGTTTTTCAAACTGATGCCAGCTATGTTTTAAAAAAGAGTCGGCAAGGCGATCTATTAAAAATAGAAAATCTGCTAAAAGAATGGGGCGCTCAATTTCAATTTAAAGATATCGAGGCAATGAGCTGGTATCCAGTGTCTTGGCGAACGCTTTCCCTTTTGGCCATAAAAGATGCTTTGGGCTGGGACGATAACCAAATTAGAGAAATGGGTAAAAACGCCCCAAATGTTTCTATTATTGTAAAGCTTTTTTTTAAACTATTCCCCGATATTAAAAAATTTGCCCAACAAATTCCTAATTATTGGAAAAAACACTATACGGTTGGCGAATTAGAGGTAAAAGAAATCAAAAAAGAAGAACAAATAATGGTGATTCATTTGAATAATTTTTCATTTCATCCAGTTTTGTGTCAATATCTTGAGGGTTATTTTGAACAAGCAACCAAGCTTACTCGCCCCGAGGATTCAATAGTTACGGCTAAAGAAATTGAGTGTTCTTTTCGCAATGACACACCGTATGAAGCTTATCAATTAAGCTGGAGCAAATAATTTTATTTTTATGGAAGGTGGATTCAAGTTTCTAATTCAACAAATTTATTAAAAGCTTCGTAGGGAG
>Ga0210057_1009553_pt1 | contig 11183 bp, 5 predicted proteins | sample CryGeyCG2114_010_2_FD_183968 | JGI IMG/M metagenome (GOLD analysis project Ga0210057, IMG submission 183968) | Groundwater microbial communities from aquifer - Crystal Geyser CG10_big_fil_rev_8/21/14_0.10 (SPAdes) (version 2) | ecosystem: Environmental > Aquatic > Deep subsurface > Groundwater ...
AATAAGCCACTAATGAAATTCAATACTTTCTCAAAAACAATACAACTAACAGCAAGAATAATAATTCACAATTTAAGAAAAGAAGATTATTATTCTAGACTAAAGGATTGACTTTTGACGCAAAGCCACTCTAAACGGAAACTTTATAAACTTAGTAACCTAGTAACTTCTATGGCAAAAACGATAAAAATAAGCATTGATAATTATAAATGGTTATCAAGAATCGCTGCTAACTTACAACATGAAAGAGAAAAACCCGTGTCTTTAGACGAAGCATTAACGAGGATAAAGATGAAAAGAGATAAGAAAGACATACTTTCCTACGCAGGCATATGGGAGGGAAGGGATGTTGAAAGTGTAAGAAAAGGAATAAAGAATGGGTGGTCATCATGGAAGATAAGGTCTGTTTAGATAGTGATTTTTTAATTGAATTCTTAAAAAATAATCCTGAAGCAAGAGAATGGCTAAGTCAAAATTCTGGTATGGAATTAGCAACCACCTCGATAAATGTTTTTGAACTTTATTACGGGGAATATAAGAATCGCGGTGACGCTGAAGTAGATGCTCTTAATGAATTCTTAAAACATTTAATCATACTAAACATTACCTCTGAAATAGCAAAAAAAGCTGGCGAGGAAGCTGCGATTCTAGAAAAATCTGGTAAGGCTTTAGATTTCCGTGATTTACTTATTGGAATGACTGCTCTTTATAACGGGTATTCTCTGAAAACTAATAATAAGAAACATTTTGGAAGAATAAGAACTCTTAAGGTGATTTAGTTCTATATCCATAAAAATAACGATGTTTAGAAAGAGTTAAAAATACTTAATTCTACAATAATAGATGCGGAGATGGCACAGTGGTTACTGCAGACGGCTGCAACCCGTCTTTTCCCGGGTTCGAATCCCGGTCTCCGCTTTTATATCTAAGGAACTAACCTAATCTTGGGAAGAAATAACATTATTAAACAATAAAACTCCGGTATTCTCTTGAACAATAACGTTTTGTTTAGCGAGTAATATATCAAAATACTATAAATCCCTGTTTTTGACTGTATCATGATGAAGCAGAAAGGTTTATAAATACCTTATTCTATAATTAAAGGTATGTTAACTTTGGCATATGCTAAAATTAGCTTATGTGGGGTTTTAGAATAAGATGCTACCGAGAAGAATATTTGGTGAACTGAAGGAACAATCAAAGAATAAGAAGGTTTCATTACTCTTAGGTGCAAGACAAGTAGGGAAGACTACTATGCTTAAAGAACTCTACACTGAATTATCAAAAAATAATAAATGCTTATTTTTTGACTTGGATATAATAACAAACTATGAAAAGGTAAGTACTTATGAGAAACTAATTAATACATTAAAGCTAAATGGGTACGAAGAAGAACAAAAAGAATTTTTTTACTTATTCTTAGACGAATTTCAGAAGTATCATAATATGACCCGAATAATGAAGAATGTTTATGACAATTTGAATAATGTGAAGATTTATGCCTCCGGTTCTTCTTCTTTAATGATAAAGAACCAAGTGCAGGAATCACTAGCTGGAAGAAAAAAAATTAATGAGATATACTCATTGGATTTTGAAGAATTCTTATGGTTTAAGGGAGGGGGGGACTTAGCTAAGAAATACAAGAACATTAAAAAATTAAGGGGGGAAGAGATTTATCAAACAATAAAAGAATTCAATGAACTACTAGAGAAATTTCTCATTTACGGAGGGTACCCCGAAGTAACACTAAAAGATTCTGAAAAAGAGAAGAAAGAAGTGTTAGAAAGCATTTTTGACCTTTATATAAAGAAAGACCTAGTAGGATACCTTAACATGGAGAAGATTCTTGAGATGAAGAAACTAATAGAATTTTTAGCAGTTAACAATGGGCAAAAAATAAAATATGAAGAAATAACAAAAATAACGTCCTTATCATTCAATGAAATAAAGAGGTATATAGAAATACTTAAGGAATCATATTTAATTAAAGAATTAAAACCTTATTATACCAATAAGAAAAAAGAACTAGTAAAGATACCAAAGATATACTTTCTGGATAATGGTGTAAGGAATTACTTCATAAACAATTATAATAAGCTCTCTTTAAGAGATGATAAGGGGCTCCTTTTTGAGGGATTTATTATTTCTGAACTTATAAAACAAGGAAATAAGAACCTTAGGTTTTGGCAGGACAAAAACTTTAATGAGGTAGATATTATCTTAGAAAAGGAAGGAGGGCCTATCCCTGTAGAAGTAAAGTTCAAGAAAGAACTGAAATCAGAGGATTTTAAGGGTTTAGAAGCATTCATGAAAGCCTATCCTAAAACAAGAAAAGATTATTTAATAAACCTTAATACACAAAAGAAATCTAAAAGAACAATACTTCTGCTACCTTATTCTTTAAGCAGTATTAATTAATTTGGTGTTTAAGACTTCGAGAAACATAAGTAATCTCACGCAAAGCATTCATTATGGAAAGGTTTATAAATACTAAAAAGGTATGTTAAAGTATCATAATAATACTATGAAATATCAAAAAAGTATGCTAAAGGTCTTTGAAAATCTCTTCAAGAGCAGAGAAGGGAAATCTATAGAAGAGATTATAAGGGAAACACATACCGGAAGAAACTCTACCTTCAAAGCAGTAGAATGGATGGAAGAAAAAGGCATTGTAACAATAAATAACCATGGAAAACAAAGAATTGTAAGTGTTATAATCGATAATTATACTCTACAATACAAGTATTATCTTGATTTCATAACGCTAAAAACTCTTAATCCACTAGTAAGAACTATCTCAATGATTCTATCTGATAATATCAATAATCCAAGGATAAAAGTAGCATTATTGTATGGTAGTGCACTCACAAATAAGGATTATAATGACATTGATATAATGATCTTAGGAGATGAACTGAATAATGAAGATATTAGAACCCTGGACTCTACAAAGGAAAAGCTTGAAAGAGTATTTGAAGTAGTAATAAACATACATAGGGGAGAATTAAACAATGAAAATGTGCTTCAGGGAGTAGTGATTTATCAATCCTCTTACATAAAAAGCTCTGATAAAGCAAGAAAAGAGTATTATGAGTACTTAGGATGGATGTTAGAAGCAATAAAGAACTCTAAAGACAAAAAAATTTTTGAAGACTCATTAAATAAAGCACTAATAAACTTGTCATACGCATACTCCTACATCGATAGTTATTATCCTAAGACTAAAGAAGAATCGTTAAACTATATCAAGAAAAATAATGACGTTGGGAACTTTAAGAAAATAAAGACTAGAGGTCAAGAAATTGGAGAAAGAATATTTAAATGACCTGGAAATGGCCGAAGAGTTCTTAAAAGCGGCAAAGAATAATCTGAAGACAAGCCTAAGAACCGCTGCTAACAGGCTATATTTCGCCCTAGAAAGAGCAGTAATAGCATATCTTAAGAAGAAAAATGTCAAAGCACCTAAGAATCACCAACAATTATGGAATCTCACAGCAGAAAATTTAGGAGAAGAATATTATCAGGGGCTGAGAAAAGCTTATGACTTAAGAATGCAAGCAGACTATGGGGTTATAAGCATATTTACAGAACTAACAACTGAAAGTATTGAGAGAAATCTAATGATTACTGAAATACTAATAGGTAAGATTAAGAAAACGATTGGATGAAATCACTAAATTTTTATTCCGACGATAAATAATGGTTGTTCTACACTAATTCTCTGAGAACATAAGGTATTTAAAGCAGTTATTCCACAATAATTATAAGAAAAGATAGTGAAACTACAACCTTAAGAAGGTTCTAGGAGTCCAAAAGAAAAAGAGATTCTGACAAAAGATGGTGTACAAGAAATATATTTACAAAAACGGAAAGAAACACGGACCTTACTACTACGAAAGTTATCGTGAAGGAGATAAAGTAAAGAAGAGATATATCGGAACAACACTACCAAAGAACGAGGATAAGAAGAAGAAAAATAAAAAATTTAGTTACTCCACAATCTACAAACCAACGATAAAAATAAACAAACCGCTAATCCTTAGAAGCACGGCAGTAATAATGTTATTAGCAGTAGTATTAGTGTTAGGAGTAGTGCTAATAAACAATAACAAAATAACGGGATTAGCAACTTACAACTCACAAAGCGAAGAAATAACCATACAACTAATGAAAGGAGAATTATTACCAACAAACACACAAATAATAATTGACGGAACAACAAAAAACCTAGAAGAAATAATAACTTCTGAAAAAAATAACGGAAACTATTATCTTCAAGGAACAAATATTAGCGGACTAGGAGAAGGATGGGGAAGTCCAGGAACAATCAATAAAGAAACAACAATCATATTCAAATACAAAATAACTAATCCTAAAGAAAAACCCGCAGAACAACCAACAACACCAACAACTGATTTGACAAATAACACGGAAGAAAAAACCGTAGGAATACCAACAGAAGAAATACCTGCTGAAGAAAACACTGAAACCACCACGGAAGAAACACAAGAAACAACACAACAACCTGCTGAAACGACAAGCAAACCAAGAGCAGGAATAACAGCATTCGCAATAGGAGTACCAGAAGAAACAACAAATGTTGATGAAAGAATAATTGACGGGATGATGAACTCAGGACAAGAATACCAATACAACCTAAACGAAGGAGAAGGAGTAGAAATAATCACTGGAAGCATCAAGAACTCAAAAGGAGAAGTATTACCAGACGATACCATAAGACACACAATAATCGGTAATACAGCAGTATTCGTAACAGACTACCAAGAAGAAATCGAAGGATACGGAAAAGAATACTACCAAGAAACAGAAGGAATAACACTAAACATCAAACTTGAAGAATTAGGAATTGACAGAAGCAAAGAAACAAACATAAGAATAGTCTACGGTAATGAAATAATCAAAGAAATAACAATCCCAGCAAAAAGTGAAGGAACAACAGGAACAACCACAGGAAGAACAAGCACTGAAGATGGAAGAGGAATAATTACTGAACAACACAACCCAAGAATTAATGAACCAGTAAGATGGACCAAAACAATAAACAATAACGAATCAAAAAACCTAACAATAGAACTACCAAAAGAAACAATCAGCGCAACAATAACAAAAGAAACCATAAGAGGAGTAAGAACTGAAGCAGTGGAATACTTAGTAAAAGACAAGAAAGTAGTAAAGAAAGAAACAAAAAAAGTAATAGAACAACCAACAACACAAACAAATAATGAAGAAAGTAAAGTAACAACACAAAAACCAAGAGCAGGAATAACAGCATTCGCTATAGGAATACCAGAAGAAGAAACAAACGAACTAATACCCATTGATTTAGAACTAGAAACAGGAACTTACATAGTAGAATACTACACTGAAGGACCAGTAACAGAAGAAACAATACTAGAAGGAGAAGAAATAAAGAAAGTATTCGTAAGCGCACCAGAACTAGGATACGAGAACATTGAAGCCTACACAACAATACCAGAAAAAGAAAACATCAGAAGTAACAAAGAAATAATAGTTTATAACGAAGAAACAAGAACAAACGCAGCATTCACAACACAAGACAAGGATAACAACGGAATAATCGATTATGTAAGCTGGACAATACCACACTTATCAAATGTCACTTACATAATAAGTCATGCAACAACAGAAGACTGGGACGAAGGAATATACAACTGGACTTACAGAAATTCAACAGGAGTATACCTATGGGGAGAAACACCACCAATAGACAACAACGGACTAGGATACGGATTTAATACTACAGGACTAGTAGCACTATACCACTTCAATAATGACAGTGCTTACGGAGAAAACGACACTAGAATTTATGATTATTCAGGAACGGGAAATAACGGAACAGCATATTCTGGGGCGCACCCTAACGTTACAGGAAAGATAAACGGGGGATATACCTTTGATGGGAGTAATGATGATGTAAGGGCTAACATTGAGTTAGAAGGAGCAAACTTTACAATTTCATGGTGGCTTTATCCTTTATCTCATTCAGAGTGGAATCAAAGAATCGGCGCAGCTTCGAGCTGGGGAGCATTCTTGTTTCATACATCAAATACTGGGGGGATATATGTCGGAACAGACGTTGCAAATAGGTTTACCATTACTGATTTTCCAGCAGGCACATTAGAATTGAATACTTGGCAACACTATACTTTCAATTATAATGGAACTGCAGGAAGACTTTATAAAAACGGGATACCATTATCCGCTGCGAAAACAATGAATCCACCAGATGCTTGGAGCGGACTTCGAATAGGATATGGCACAGCTGATAGTGCTATTGACGGAACAATAGACGAAGTAGCAATCTTTAACAGAAGCTTAAACTCCGAAGAAATAAGACAAATATATGAAGGACAAAAAGGAAACTACCCAAATAACGAAACTAACGGAACATACACCTCAGGAATAATTGATACAAATAATGAAACAACAGTATGGGATAATATAGTAATAAGTGTTGATAAAAGTCAGCAAGAAATACCTAATAATACAACAGACAATACAGTAAACCAAGGAATAAACATGACAGGAATAATAGCACTATACCACTTCAATAATGACAGTACTTACGGAGAAAACGACACTAGGGTTTATGATTTTAGTGGTAAGGGATTTAATGGAACGACTAATGGAACTACGCTACCGACGATTGAACCAGGGAAACTTGATAAGGGGATAAGGCTTAATACTGAGGGAAGAACACAAAATCAAAGTATTATTCTTAATCCAACAGGACCTGTATTGGGAAAATCATCTAATTTTACGATATCAACATGGATTAATTATGGGGGGGATTTAAGTAACAGCCTGGCACAAAATCCTATTTATCTTGAAGACGCAGTTGGGCGAACACTGAATTACCTCTATCTTGGAAGCACTGATATACTAACCATTGATCAGTATGATCCTTCTGGAGGACAATTTGCTATGGCAGGAAAAATACCATTAAGAACCTGGACACATGTATTATACACAAGAAATGGAACAACACAATACTTCTACATTAACGGAAAACTAAATAATACTGACAATTCTGCGGAAACTTATACTGGGGGGACTCCGGTAGTCACAACTATTGGAAGAAGAAGAAATAGTGCATCAGCTGAGGTATACTTCAACGGAACAATAGATGAATTTGCATTATGGAACAGAAGTCTAAGCTCTGAAGAAGTACTAAATATTTATAACAGACAAAAAGACAGGTTTATTGTAGAATTCCAAAACTGCACGACGAGTGACTGTAGTGGTGGAATATGGAGCAGTCAAGGAATAGGAAACACGACATACAATCTTACAGGAAAAACCGGAAGGTACGGACAATACAAGATAACAATGCTAGGAGACAACGGTTATACAACACCAATAATAAAAAATGTTAGTGTGCAATACCGGAGGTCTCCTGGTGAATGCGCAGTATGGGACGGTAGCACAAATACTAACTGGAGTTTAGGAAGCAACTGGGACACAGGAATAGTGCCCGATGATGCAACATGCGTAATAATTAACGGAAGTTACACTAACGCGCCAGTATTATCAGTACCAACAACAATTTATAACTTAAGCATAGGAAGAGAAGCAGTAAGTACACTAACAATGAAGATGAACTGGGGAGGAGCACTAACAGTACAAGAAGATGTAGAAATAGGAACTTACGGAGTAATGAACCACACACAAAACACTAACAATGAAAGTTATAACATAAATATGACTATAGGAGGAGACTTAACCATAGAATCAGGAGGAAAAATTGATGTAGGAAGAAAGGGATATACTGCTACAAAAGGGCCAGGGGCAGGAACTACTGGAATTACTGGGGGAAGTTATGGAGGGCAAGGAGCAACAAATACCGCCAACGGAACAAACTTTACCTATGGAGATTTAAAATACCCAACAAATTTAGGAAGTGGGGGAACAAATGGGGAGGGCGGTGGAGCAATAATAATTAATGTTACGGGGATAATTAATGTTACAGGAACAATTTATGCTAACTCTACAGCAGGAAACTCTGCAGGTTATGGTAGCGGAGGAACAATTAATATACAAGCAAAAAGAATTGTAGGTGAAGGGAGTATATTTGCATTTGGAGGAGGGAGTAACGAAGGAGTTGGAACAGGAGGGGGGGGTGGAGGAAGAATATCCATTCTGTTGACACAAGGAAACGACACGGATAACCTAAACATCTCAGCAACATCACTGCGATCATCAGCAAACGGAGCAGCAGGAACAATATATATTAAGAAAGCAAACCAGAATTACGGGGAATTACATGTATACAACCAGATGGGGGGAATATCTATCACTGTAAAAACAACACTTAATGAAAGCAAAATTTACACTTTTGATTTAATAAACATAACAAAAAAAGCACAATTAGATGCATTGTCTAATGTAATTATGAACCTTACAAATACCCTACTGACTGGTGATGGAGATACAGGAAGTAAATTATTAATTAGTGGTTCAGATAATAACGGAAACTATACCTTCGGACAAGTATTCAATTATTCAAACGTGACGATATCACAAAAAGGAAATACATTAATGGTGTTAAATACGAACTTGACTATTGGTAGCGGAGGAATACTAACACACGAAGATAATACTAATCAACAGAACAATACAATAAACCTAACAATTAGAGGAAACTTAACAATAGAAAACGGAGGAATAATTGATGTAGGAAGAAAGGGATATGACGCTGGCAAGGGACCAGGGGCTGGAACTTCAGGAAACACTGGAGGAAGTTATGGCGGGAAGGGCGGAGGAACAGCACCGGTAAACGGAACTTACGGTAGCGTAACTTTCCCAACAGACTTAGGAAGCGGAGGAACTACAGGTACTGGCGGAGGAGCAATAATAATTAATGTTACCGGAATACTCAATGTTACTGGGACAATATCATCCAATGCTACTCACGGGAATATTAACGGTCCAGGAGCAGGGGGAACAATCAACATACAAGCAAGACAGTTAGTAGGTAGCGGGAACATCCAGTCGTTGGGAGGGGGAAACGTCGGTCTTGGAACTGGAGGGGGAAGCGGAGGAAGAATAGTAATACTCCTATCTGAAGGTAATAATACTGGGAATGTTGTAATAAACGCTTCATCATGGTCCGGGGGGTTAGCAGGGGCAGCTGGAACGATATTCATTAAGAAAGCAAACCAGAACTACGGAGAATTGCATGTGTATAACCGTGGTTTGGCACCGTTAGATGCCATAATAACAACTCTCAATGAATCAACAACTTATACATTTGACTTAATAAACATTACAGGAAAAGCAGCAGTCTATTTCGCAAACACTACGATACTAAACTTAACAAATACCATCCTAACAGGTGACGGAGATACTGGAAGCAGATTATTAATTAGTGGTTCAGATAATAACGGAAACTATACCTTCGGACAAACATTCAATTATTCAAACGTGACGATATCACAAAAAGGAAATACATTAATGGTGTTAAATACGAACTTGACTATTGGTAGTGGAGGAATACTAACACACGAAGATAATACTAATCAACAGAACAATACAATAAACCTAACAATTAGAGGAAACTTAACAATAGAAAACGGAGGAACAATTAACGTAACAGGACTAGGATATAACCAAGACCAAGGGCCAGGAAAACCAGCAGCAGGTACTAGTGACGGAGGATGCTACGGAGGAATAGGAGGAGATAACAATGCTAACGGAATAGCATGCACTACTTACGGCTCAATAACAAACCCTACAGATTTAGGAAGCGGAGGTGATACCAGGCCAGGAGGAGGAGCAGTAATAATCAATGTTACAGGAACAACAAACATTACCGGAAGTATAGAATCAGTTGGTGAAAGAGGAGGAAGCGGAGCAGGGTCAGGAGGAACAATAATGATACATACCCTCGAATTAGTAGGCGCCGGAATAATAAGCGCTGACGGAGGAACAAGCGGAAGCTCAGAAACGGGAGGTGGAGGAGGAAGAATAGCAGTGATAATGACCGAAGGAACAAGCACCGGCGAAGTAACAATGCAAGCATTCGGAGGATTAGCAAACGCCGTAAGTGAAGGAGGAGGAGCAGGAACAATATACATAAAAAAACCAAACCAGAACTACGGAGAACTAAGGGTTAATAATAATAACCGTTCAACAATGCCATACTACATCAATACCTACTTAAATAATTCAGGAACTTACACTTACGACCTGCTCAACATCACAGGCGGAGGAATATTAGGGGTAGGACCCACAGCAGTAATTAACTTAAGCCAAGGAAACATCACCGGAGAATACGCTAATTCAAGCACGAGAATAACACTTCTTGGAGGAAACCTAAGCTTTGAAGGAAGAAAAAGCTTCAGATACGAAAATATTACCATCTCAATGAACGGAACAACAAATAACCAATTAACAACAAACCTAACTATAGGCCCAGGAGGAATAATGACTCATGAAGACAACAGCAACACACAAGAACACATCATCAACCTAACAATACTAGGAAACTTAACAATAGAAAACGGAGGAACAATTAACGTAACAGGACTAGGATATAACCAAGACCAAGGGCCAGGAAAACCAGCAGCAGGTACTAGTGACGGAGGATGCTACGGAGGAATAGGAGGAGATAACAATGCTAACGGAATAGCATGCACTACTTACGGTTCAATAACAAACCCTACAGACTTAGGAAGCGGAGGTGACAGCAAACCAGGAGGAGGAGCAGTAATAATCAATGTTACAGGAACAACAAACATTACCGGAAGTATAGACGCCAACGGGGAAAGCATAAGCAACGGAGTAGGCTCAGGAGGAACAATAAATATCAATACTAAAGAATTAGTAGGCTCAGGAAAAATTACTACTATTGGAGGATGGACTGCAAGTTCGAACGGAGGAGGAGGAGGAGGAAGAATAGCAGTGATAATGACCGAAGGAACAAGCACCGACGAAGTAACAATACAAGCATTCGGAGGAACATCAAACACCGTAAGCGAAACGGGAGGAGCAGGAACAATATACATAAAAAAAGCAAACCAGAACTACGGAGAATTAATAATTGACGGAAATAATACTACCCCCACAAGCACAGTGAACACATTCATTAATCAAACAACAAGCTACCAGTTTGACAACATCAATATTACTAATAAAGGACA
>Ga0210057_1009554_pt1 | contig 11183 bp, 11 predicted proteins | sample CryGeyCG2114_010_2_FD_183968 | JGI IMG/M metagenome (GOLD analysis project Ga0210057, IMG submission 183968) | Groundwater microbial communities from aquifer - Crystal Geyser CG10_big_fil_rev_8/21/14_0.10 (SPAdes) (version 2) | ecosystem: Environmental > Aquatic > Deep subsurface > Groundwater ...
ATGAATTACTTGAGTTATCAAATGCATACTCAACTTATCAAAAATTAAAACTTGAAAACGATGTAATGGATTTCGGAGATCTTATATATTACCTAAATGAACTTTTTCGAGAACGACCAAAAGTGCTTAAATCCTATCAAGATAAATTCAAATACGTCATGGTAGATGAATTTCAAGATACAAATATCGCTCAATACGAACTTATTAAACTTCTCTGTCCGCCGAAAACAAGTCCAAATTTGACTGTAGTTGGCGACGATTCACAAGCTATTTATAAATTTCGTGGAGCATCCATTTCAAATATTCTTACCTTTATGGATGACTACAAAAATGCAAAACAAATATCTCTTCAGGACAATTATCGCTCAAATCAAACCGTTCTTGATCACGCCTACACACTAATTCAAAATAACAATCCTGATACTCTTGAATCCAAACTCGGAATCTCTAAAGAGCTAAAAAGTCACTCTAAAAATATACCCAATGCTGTTAATTTCGAGTTATTCAATACCGGCGATGACGAAGCCGATTGGATTGCAGACAAAATCTTGGAGCTTAAAACAAAGAACGGTTATGAATTCAAGGACTGTGCAGTACTTGTAAGGGCAAATAATCATAGTGAGTTGATAATTTCAGCTCTAAAACGTAAAGGTATTCCCTATCAATTTTTAGGCCCAGGAACACTTTTCAAACAACCCGAAGTAAAAGACTTAATAGCTTATCTCCAATTTTTATCTGATTTTGATGACTCTATCGCACTTTATAGAGTATTGAGTATGAAGATTTTTGCTCTTAGTCAAGAGGATATTTTTAGATTTATTACATTTGCAAAAAAAATTTCGCAGCCATTATTTCTTGCCCTAGAGATATTTCAATCGTTTCAGACTGAACAATCAAGACGAACAGATTTTGAAATTTACAAAGGGCATCTTCCGACAATAACAACCAATTCCAAAGAAAAGCTTACTTCAATAATCTCAATGATTAAAAGCCATATAGATAGTATTAATAAAGACACTGCAGGAGAAATATTATTTAAGTTTCTTGATGAAAGTAATTACTTAAGTAAGTTAAGTAATCCTGAAAATGAAACTGAACAAAAACAAACATTAAATGTTACCAAGTTTTTCAATCGAATAAAAGAAATCGAGAATGAACAAGAGAATCCTTCAATATTCACTGTTAATGACTACATAAAGATGAGTATGGAACTTGGAGAGTCGCCCTCAGTCTCAGAAACGGATCTTATCTCGGGGAACGCAGTCAATATTCTTACAGTTCATGGCTCAAAAGGTCTAGAGTTCCCCGTTGTCTTCCTCTCAAATTTGATCAATGGTCGTTTCCCGACACGTAGAAGACGTGAGCAAGTCCCGATCCCTGAAGGAATTATTAAAGAGCAATTGCCTGATGGTGACTATCATATTCAGGAAGAACGGCGACTCTTTTATGTTGGGATGACCCGTGCAAAGGACCTAGTTTATCTAACATCAGCTAGAAGTTATGGAAGAGGAGTAAGGAAGCATAAAATATCTCCGTTTGTCATGGAAGCGATGGGACAGGATCTTGTTGATAAAAAATCAATAATCAAACCTACTGAAAAGCAACAGCTTTCGATATTTGATTTTAAAAAAACCCCAGAAACGTTCATCTCGCATCCGATTGAAGTAAAAAATATCTCTTATAGTCAAATAGAGACATATGAACGCTGCCCACTTCAGTACAAATATCAATACATTTTGAAAATTCCAACTGCGCCAGGTTCTGCAGCTTCTTTTGGAAGCACAATTCATGCAATACTCCAGAAGTTTTATCGCGGTTTTGCAAAAGACAATACTTGGGGACTTCCGCATCTTTTAAATTTATTAGAGAGCTCTTGGGTTCCAATCGGTTATAACTCGAAGGCTCACCAAACACGGATGAAAAAGGAAGCGAAGGAAATGCTCGAAAATTACTACCACTCCTTTCACTCTCCTGAGATCGAGATTGTCGACCTGGAGAAACTATTCAAGATCAGAATTAACAGTTCAATTTTCTTGACTGGCAAGATTGATCGTGTTGATAAAAAGTCAGATGGAAAAATAGAAGTCATCGATTATAAAACTGGGAAGAGGCCAGATGACAAGAAGTTGGCCAAAAACATGCAGCTGACGATATATGCGACTGCTGCTTCAAATTCAGGGATGTACAACAAACCAGTCGAAAAAATCGACTTAACTTTTTACTACCTACAAGCACGAGAAAGAGTCACATTTAATCGGACGTTAGATGACTTGAAGATTATAAAAGACAATGTTGAGAGCGTTGTTGAAAAGATCAGGAATCAAGATTTTACTCCAAATGTCGGAAGGCACTGTGACTACTGTTCATTTCGCATGATCTGCGATGCGTGGAAGTGAACGCTCCAACATTTATTTGAAGATATCTGGCAACATTAGGCAAGATCTGGTAAGATTAGGCAATGTGAAAATTCCTCCAATATATTCAATTACCTCTGAAATGATTGTCTTGCTTGGGAAAATTGAGACAACAAGACAGTACTTAAAATCCTTACATGTTTCATCAAAAATAAATAAGAAAATACAAAGAGTAAGTCTTTTAAAAAGTTCGCTCTTTTCTGCAAAGATTGAAGGCAATCCATTATCGCTCAACGACTTAAATGGATCACCCGATAAAAGAAACCGAATGGAAGTCGATAATATACTGAAAGCAATTAGTTACGTTGAAAAGTCACGTTTTAACACTTTAGACAAAGAATCAATAAAAATACTTCATAAAAAAGCCATGAACAACATTCATTCAGAGGCTGGTATATTCCGGCATGAGATGAGCGCGATATTTAATCAAGCCGGAGTAGCGATCTGTATTTGTCCACCTCCAAAACAAATTGGAGAACTTCTCAGTGAATTATTAAAGTACATAAACTCGAAAGAGGAAACGTTTCCACTCGTTAAAGCTTTTATTGCACACCTTTTGTTTGAAAAGATTCATCCATTTTTAGATGGTAATGGTCGTGTCGGAAGATTGATGATTAATCTTATATGCAAGAAGGATCACTATCAATTTTATCCAAATATATCTTTTGAAGAATACCTCAATGAGCATAAAGAAGATTATTACTACTACCTTGATACTGGAATGAAAAATCTTAATGACTATTTATTATTTATGCTTAATGCTTTTTTCATTCAATCAGAAAAATTGAAAAATGAAATTGAACAAGAAATGAATAATAAAATCCAAGTTTTTCTTCCACCAAGACAAGAAGAAATATTACAGATAATTAAAGAGCATAAAATAGTTTCATTTGATTTTATAAGACGTAGATTTTTGAAAGTTCCACCAAGAACCCTTCGTTATGATATAAAAAAAATCTGCGATAAAAAACTCGTTCAAAAAATTGGCCAAACAAAGGGTAGTTATTATAGATTCTTTGATTAAGCTGTAGATTAATATCTCATTATCATCCGCTTATCCTGCCAGCCCCTTCGAAGCCCTCGGGCGAAGAGGGGTCATCCTGAACCGATTCAGTCTGAGTTCTTCGAGTCCGAGCGACCTCAGAGTCGAGGACCTCACGGTCGAAGAATGGTTTCAGGATCTTTTCATTTCTCAACATTTATCTGGCAACATTTGGCAAATTATTCGATTATTTATTGGAGAATAATAGCTGTCTATAGTATATTTTTCATGTACTTCGATAAGGGGTACAATTATTTTACTAATCCCCCCCCGGCTCATTTCGATCCGGGGGGGGGTTTTTTTGTGGTATAGTTATACAACTATATGAAACGGATCTTTGTTCAGTTTGATGGAAGCAATTTTTACAATAAGGTAAAGCGAACATCTTCCAATATTCACCTTACAGCATACAACTACTCCGCACTTGCTTCTTCCCTAAGCAAAGAAAAGCCAACTAAAATTTCTTACTATGTTGGAGAGATCAAACAATATAAGAGCAACCAAAAATCAAAACGTTTATACGCCAACCAACAATCTTTGTTTTCAAACTTGCGCAAACAAGGAATCGTTATAAAACTGGGCTACTTGCTAAAGTCTGATGGAAAATATCACGAAAAAGGAGTAGATGCACAAATTGCTGCAGATATGATTTATGGAGCACTCAGAGATGAATACGATATTTGTTATCTAATTTCTTCAGATACTGATTTATTACCGGCAATTGAAATTGCAATTCGCGAAGGTAAACAAATAATATATGTGGGATTTGAACATTTTATAAGTCGGGCCCATCCACTTTTAAAGGAAATTAAAGAAGTATCCGATTAATATTATCCCGACAGTAGTTATACCAAAGAAGGTTATTAGCAATGGTATTTTCATAGCTTTTTTTAGAATAAGCGCTTCAGGTATTGAAAGCGTCACGGTTGCTGTCATAAAAGCAAGTGCAGTTCCCAAAGACACACCTTTATTTACCAGCGTTTCCATAATAGGAACTACGCTCACAGAATTGGCATACAAGGGTACGCCGACAAAGGTTGCAATCGGTACAGCCCACCATTGCTTACTTGACAAATATCGTTCAAAAAAATTTGAAGGCACAAAACCGTGAATCAACGCCCCTACTCCTACACCTAACAACACGTAAGGTATGAGCACCTTAGTTATCTGCCAACCTTCAAACCACCAAATAGATACTAATTTGGAAAATTTATTTTTTTCATTTTTACTCTCAATACCTTCTCTGGACTTGAACTTCAAAAGAGACGGCTCTATATACTTTTCCATATGTAATTTTTGGATAATCAGGCCTCCAAGAATTCCGATAAGTATCCCCAAAACGTTGTAGATAATAGTGACTTTCCAGCCAAATAAGGCAGGAAATATGATAAGCGAAGCCTCATTAACTAAGGGTGAAGTAATTAGGAAAGCAAAAGTTACACCCAATGGAATACCTGAACTTAGAAACCCAATGAACAATGGAATTGACGAACATGAACAAAAAGGTGTAACAACTCCAAACAAAGCGGCTAATAAATAATCAAGTCCGTACCAATTTCGGGATGTAAGTATTTTCCTTATTTTTTCTATCGGAAGAAAATAGCGGATTATCGCCATGATGTAATTTATGACCAAAAGTAGCACAACAATTTTTATAGTGTCGTATATAAAAAAATTAAAACTATCCCCTAAACGACTCCCTTTTTGCAAAGAAAGGATGTTGTAAGTAGCCCAATCGGCAAGTTGTGCAACAGGGTAAAAAAAATCCATATTATTTATTTCAATGCACCTAATATTTTTTCTTTTACCTTCTCTTTGTCTGGAGTAAAACCGGTCATAATCGGCTTCCCTTCAATAGCTAAAACCGGACTTGTCATGACGCCCATTTCTATTATTTTTGTGACATCAGTGATGTACTCGACTTTTGCATCAAGATTTAACTCTTTCACCAAAAGGAGAGTCATCTCATATAAATTTTTACAGTTTGCGCAACCTGAACCTAAGATTTGGATTTTCATAGCTTTTCTTTCTATTCAAGACTGAATATTAAATTGATAATTTTCTTTCCTTTCTCGCTGAGTGAATAGTGTACCCATAAGCCCTTCTTCTCGCCTATCACCAACCCTGCATCTTTTAGGTCTTTTAAGTGGTGGGATATTAGATTTTGTGATTTATTCACATGCCTTTCTATTTCACAAACACAGTGTTGTCCTTTGTTCAAAATGCATAGGATTTTTAGTCTGGTTTCATCGCCAACAAGCTTTAAGAGAAAAGATAGCGAAGCTACTTTTTGAAACTTATGTTTGTCAGATGCACAACAACTATATGAACTCATATTCATATGTTACACCATTGTCAGAAAATTATTTTAGATATTAAAGTCGTGAAGATTCAAGTTGAGATTGGATAGTTTAGTTTTGTATCGTCAATACATAATAATCAATTCATGATTAATGGGGAAAATAAATATATCGTGAGTAAAGAGAGTTTCAACTCATCTTTCCAGCCTCTTCAAGCATTGCGATGATTTTGTTTGGATCTTTTTCATCTATTCTGATTTTTTTATTTGAAACTAACACAAGACCATGAATGATTCTCCGCGCCAATGCCGCTTCTGATTTAAACAAATATTTAATTCTCAATGGTTTTTGGGTAAAAAACTTTGTCTTTATGAAAAGCGTTGCAAAAAGTGGGCCAGATTCGACAGATACTGCGAGAATGTCACCAATGCTTATTGTCTCTTCCCGCTTCGACCAAAAGAACTCTGCATGAACGATGCTTACCTTTTGCATATCTATACGCAGCGTGTTGGGAAATATTACAAATGGAAAAACAGTTGAGATCTCAAGAAGCGTCGGATTGTCTTGACTAACAAATTCCCGCAAGCTCTTTTTTACACTTTGAGTAGGAGCTTGCGTAAGTAATTTATCATTTGATGGGAGAGTATTATTCAAGATCGTTGGCATACCCTATTGTATCACTTGAGACCTGCTTAATAGTCAAAGCTCGAGTTATAACGGAGGTATGAAAAAATTGCCTATTTTTTGACTTTAAAAGTAGATAGGATTTTATTTTCAATGCTATTTAATTCTTCTCCTCTTGCTCTATCTTTTGTTGAGGCAATGTGCACAAATTCATTGCTGTCTTTTGGTACAAAAAAATATATCACAAAGTATCCTGCTCTAGAGGCACTGCCAACCTCTGTAGTATAGGTATACCCTTCGGTATTCCCTAATTTTATTTTTTTAGTATCACTGATTATCTCTCCCAACATCGGATCAGAGTTGTCAAAACTAATTTCTTCAAGAGTTCTGCCCTTTAATTCATTAACTGAAAAGCTCAGACTAACTTTATTATCTTTATTTTTATCTTCATCGTAGAAAACTATTGTTTCTCCATAATCTGAAATCGTAGGCAATATATAATCAGGATGCATAACACTAAACCCAAGCTCGTCATTTTGATAAGTGACCCAATCGCTCATGTCGACGTTTTGAATCATTTTGTCATTACTTTTATTTTGATCACCATACTGCATCCCCATCACAAACCCCACCATTGGAAGGACGATGAATAAGATTGCTGCAAGAAGTTTTGAAAATGAAGTGACTGTAGTTAGTTATTTGGCAAGTTTTATTTTCTTCATAGTTCTATTATACCAAATGGGGAGACTTTATTGTAATAATTATTGACAACTGGCTTCATATTTGGTATAAAATACATATCATCAGGGAGAAACGACCGTCTACCTACGTGGTAGAGCGCTACGTCTCCCATTTTTATTGGCAAATTCTACTTTTCCCCTATCTCTTATCAGAAAAACCTTGTAATTTTCAAATTCAGATAGTAAGGACGATGAAGACTTTCTGTTTGGAATTATAATGTTTAGGAGCTTCTTCTTTTTAAGAAGATATTTGTACAAACAGTAGAAATCCCCATCACCCGATATAACAATAGCTTTATCATAGTCCGGATACTCAATAGCCGCAGCATGGAGAACAAGTTCTGCGTCAACATTGCCTTTAGTTTTTCCATTTCCATCTATGACTGTCGGCTTAAATACCAGCTCATACCCAAACAATCGTAACGCGTCGTACATCTTGCTATTATTCTCAATATATCCAATACATAAAAATGCTTTTTGAACTCGAAACTTATCTGATAGATATCGCCTGAATTTCTTAAAATCAAGCTTCCAGCCATAGTAAATTATTTTATTTCCTTTAAAAATACTTTTGCTTGTACCCAGATTCAAATTCTGACTGTCGATAAATGCATAAACCGTAGATTTCTCCATATGTAATAATATAACATATTCAGAGGGGTGGAAATCGTTAATCCTTTTGTGCTTGATACCGCAGTATTACCTCATCCCCTTCTTGATGAACAGATTTTAGTTTGAACTTTGGAATATCAGATGATGGGAATAATATACCTTCACACATTGTCAGAGTCTTCTCAGACCGCGAGCCAAATATCTTTGGAGCAATTGTGAGGTGGACCTCGTCGAGTACTTTTTCTTGAATCAGCTGAGCGATCAATGTTGGCCCGCCATCAATAAATACATTTTTGTAACCTTTTCCATTGAGATAATCAATGAGGTCATCAACTAACACACGGCTTTGTCCTGCTTTTGGGGTGAGAATCGTAGGCACAAATCCAAGATCGTTAGCAAGTGCTTTCTCGAGTGCATCGTCTGAATTTGAAGTAAGGACGATATATTCAGGTAGTTCTTTTTTTCCAAGTTCGCGACGATAGGTTTGAAATGTATGGTCATGAATGGTTTTTATAGTATATTTTCCAAACTGCAAAGCTGTGTTTTTTGCATCGACGATGGCGTCAGCGTGAGCTCGAAGATATGTAAAATACTCGTAATCAGCCTTTGATCCAATAGGCCAATACCCCTCATCTTTGACAATGATCTTTCCATCAATTGTCGAAGCAAAGGTAGTATATAAGAACGGTCTATCTTCAGGTTTTTCAAAAACAAATGGTTTCAATTGCATGTCTTTATTGTATAACTATTCAAACTAATTTAAATGATAATTAAGCGAAGAAATCGAAAATTTAGAGCGGGTTCGGGTATTTTCTCAAACGATGTTAACTCGCGAGTAAATTTTAGATTTTTGAGCTTAATCAATGTGGATTAATGAACTATTTTCGAATATAAGTGAATGAATGAAAAAATATTTAATTAACTATTACCTTTTTCTCATCTCTAAGCCACTTTACGCCTATGTAAACCAATGGTGTTTCAATCACCGACATAAATGATTTAAGCAACCAATAAGGCAAAATGAGACTCGTGAGAAATGTGACATTTGGCTCAAATCCTTTTTCAACTGCCCAGAATGCAAGAACCATAAAGACTGTGGTGTCAATAAACTGGGAGATGATATTGGATGCATTATTTCGAAGCCAGAGCTTACTTTTACCTATTTTCTCACGAATTTGTGCAAAAAGATAAATATCTAAAAAATCAGACAAAGCAAAAGCTGTGAGCGAGGCAAGTGTAATACGAGCTGACTTTCCAAAAATTTCAGTGAATGCAGCGTTGCTTTCAATAAATCTACTCGATGGGGGAAGTTTCAATGACAACATAATAAAACCAAATAGAAGAACAATGGTCAATAGGCCAGTTCTTACAATACTTCGAGCACGAGCAGCTCCATAAACTTCAATGACCACATCATTGATCGTAAAGAGAAGTGGAAGGAGAAATATCGCTACACTTGCGTTGAGTGTAAAATTGCCGATTTTGGCAAGAGGGAAAGTCTTCACTCCCATGAGTTCTGAAACGATAATCCCAAAAACATAAAAACCTACAAGAAAATCCATTTTGTTTATTTTGAACATATTTCTGTGTTTTATTGCTAAATTGCTAAACTGTTTAATTGTTTAATTGCTATATTGCTTATCCTGTCATCCAGACCAACGTGGAAGGATCTTTTTAATGAATCCAACATAGATCTCTCGACTTACGCTCGAGATGACAGTATTAGCAATTTGACGTTTTAATAGTTTAGCAATTAAAACTTTTTGTCAATTCGTCATTTTATCACGTATTTCGCGATACAGCTGGGCAATTAAATATAACGACCCAGTAACGATAAGTATTGGATTTTGTGATTCACCAGCATGTTCAAGAGCAATAAACGGATCATCAACCTTAATAATCTCAACTTCAGAATTTAATATTCTAACGTTATCAGCAATTTCCTCGATCGGTTCAGCTTTGATAATCCGAGGTTCATCAGATACAAATTTTGTGATAAATATTTTTTTAGCAACTGGAAGTAGGATCGATAGCATTTTTTCGTAATCTTTCCCTTTTTTAAACGCGACCAAAAAATCAAATTTCTGATTTGGATAAATCTCCTTTAGACCACTAACAAACGCCTCCATTTTCTGAGGGTTATGCGCTCCATCAATCATCATTGTCTTGTCTTGTTTTTTCAAAATCTCAAATCGTCCAGGAATGAGAAGGTTTGAAAATGCGCGCCTCATTATTTTCTCATCAAGTACAAATGAGGCGCGCTTTGACAATTCAAACACTGTCGCAACTGCTAGAATAATATTTTCTGCCTGAAAATTTCCCAAAAGTGGTGTTTTGATTTTTGTAATATTTAAAGAGGAATATTTAATATCAAAGGTACTGAAAGATTCAATATTTGAATTGAAGTTTATTGATGACTTTGGATTAAGTTCAATATACTTTGAACAAGATGAAGCTACTTTGGATAAAATAACTTTACTAACTTCTTTTCCTTGATTGATTGAAATGACAAGATTATTTGGATGAATTATCTCTACTTTCTCACCTGCAATTTTTTCAAGAGTATTACCCAAGAATTCAGTATGATCTAGTCCAATTTTTGTTAAAACTGCAATTTTATCTTCTTCAGTTGCGACATTTGTCGCATCAAACCTTCCACCCATCCCGGTTTCTATTACTGCATAATCAACTTTTTCCTTCCAAAAAATATAATATGCAAGCATTATCATTACTTCAAAATATGTTGGCCGCCCAAGTTCACTCTCACGCATTGACTCTAGTATTGGTTCAATATCACTCAAGTGTTTTGCAAGAATATCGACAGGAATTAATTTCCCAGAAATCTGAATTCTTTCGCGAAAGTCGATAAGGTGGGGAGAAACGGTTAGTCCAGTTTTAAAACCTAAAGTGTTTAAAATTTGATAAATTATTTGACTTGTCGAACCTTTGCCAGAAGTGCCAGCGATATGAATTACCTTGATTTTATTCTGCGGATCTCCCAGCCTATTTGCCAACCTTCTCACTCTTTCAAATGAAAAACCAGACTTACCCTGTGAAAAGTGATTATTTTCATCTCGAAATGAGTAAAGATATTCTTGAATTTGATTTAATGTTGTAAAAGCCATTATGACCAAAATTATATCAGCAATCTAAGTTGATACGTTGGTCCTTGTATTTATTGATTTTTTTTGATAATCTGCAACTAATTTAATGAAAAAAACAATAATTAAAGATAAACAAATAAATGCCCTTGTCCAGAAAGAAGTCCTACGACAAAAAGTAGGCATTGAACTTATCCCCTCAGAAAATTACGCTTCAAAAAATGTTCGCAAGCACCTCTCATCTGCACTTGTAAATAAATACTCAGAGGGATATCCATTCAAAAGATATTACGGCGGAAATGAGTTTGTCGACCAGATTGAGAGCATCGCCCAAGACAGAGTAAAAAAAA
>Ga0210057_1009557_pt1 | contig 11182 bp, 13 predicted proteins | sample CryGeyCG2114_010_2_FD_183968 | JGI IMG/M metagenome (GOLD analysis project Ga0210057, IMG submission 183968) | Groundwater microbial communities from aquifer - Crystal Geyser CG10_big_fil_rev_8/21/14_0.10 (SPAdes) (version 2) | ecosystem: Environmental > Aquatic > Deep subsurface > Groundwater ...
TATTGTCGTGTCGGTTGTTACTGTAATGAGATCTGGACCTTGCCCAAATGGTAAAAAAGGATTAGCTCGTCCTGGAGTTTCATCACCAATCTGAACAGAAAAATCAACTAAGTTCTGGAAAGAATCTTCCGTGAAGAAATCTGTGTTTAATTTAATAGATCTAAGCAAGGTCAAAATCTCTAACAACTCTTGTCTCTCAGAAACAATAGATCTCTGTGCTAATCCTACCTCCTGACTCCCAACAGCAGCCACACCAACCGAAGATTCGTTATCGTTCACTCCTTGTCCACCGAAAAGCCAAAAACCGAAACCGACTAATCCGATGGCAGCAATTAATATTAAAAATTTAACTTTATTTTCTGACATTATAAATTTATTTCATCCAATAAGTGGTCGCCTTTATGTTAAATTCATAAGAATTTAAATCTCCGGCCGTAAATGATAAGTTTTTGATATCGATCAAATGCAAACTTTGTTCTATAGCATCCAAAAACGAAAGGAAAGAGGAGTAAGACCCTACAACTGTCATATTAAGGGAAACGGTGTCGTAATTTTCACGTTTTTTAACCGCTTCGAATCTACCATTATCGCCATTATTGTTATCATTTTCACCGGGCTCATCTACTCCGATATCCTTTAAAAGCAAACCTTGTTTTTTTGCGATATTCTCAAGTTCAATAATTAAAGTGATTGCCTCCATTTTTGAAGGGAGAATTTTTTCAAGCTTAACAAGGTCATCCGGACGAACAGAATTATATTTATCCAAAACAGCTTGCCTCATGTCTAGCAACTCCTCAGAATTTTGCATAGTGTTTTCAAAATTCACCTTCTGTTCATTGAGATTATTTATCTCATCAAAATTGGGTCTTGCAAAACCAATAAAAACGCCAACAGAAGCGGCTATAAAAATAATAGATGTGATAAAACGTAACATATAATAATATTATTTCTCCAAAAGATCAGGATTAACTTGTAATTTTAAATCAAAATTAACAACTCCTTTTTCTCCCAGGGTAAGATTGGAAACGGATAGATTTTCGATATTTCTATTCTTCTGCAACTTATCCATTTGGATAGCAAGCGTAGAATAGCTCTTAGCGATACCGGCTATCGAAAAAGAAGGAAGAGCATTTTCATCTGTATATGTAAAATTAACAAATCTAACATTTGGAAGAGTTGTCTCAGAAAGAAAACTGAAGAAAGGGCTCATAACGACATGATCAACTAGCAAAGTGTTGGCGCCGTCAATCCTTTTTGATAAATCCGAGATTTTATTAATCAAATCAACTTCCAAACTCTCTTTAATGGTTTTTAATTGGATGGTCAATCCGTCTACTTCCTGTTGCAAGCTTTGTTTATAAAAATATGTTCCACCAACCAAAAGGCCTGAAGCCAACAATAAAACAAAAGACAAGGAAACCATAAAACCTGGTCCTTTTGATCTATATATAGGCTTTTCAAAGCTCTTCTTTGGTATAAATGAAGTGTTGTCCATATTTCTTATTGTAAACCTCTAAGCGCTAAGCCAATTGCGACTGAAAAAGATGCTCCTGTGCTTTTTAATGTTTCTCCAAGAAAAGCAGGGTATTCTACTTTAGCAAAAGGATCAGCCAAACTAACTTCCATACTTAACTGCTTCACAGCAAAATCAACCAACCCATTCAACAACGAACCTCCCCCCGTTAACACTGCTCTTCCAACAGTTCTTCTGCTCTTCTGCTGATAATCTTTCAAAAAACTTTTTATCTCAAAAAAAACATATTCCAAAACCGGGGTCAGAACACTTACCATTTCTTTATGTTCTGGCAAAGGAGACAATCCAATTTTCCTTTTCATTTCTTCCGCCCTGTTAAAATCTACAGACAAGGAGTTTGCTAAAGCACGTGTCAAATCTTGAGATCCCTTTGAGATAGAATGTGTGCTCATCACCAAACCCCAATCTAAAATTGTAGCTTTCACAGAGGATGCGCCCAAATCGATAATGACAACCGCCCCTCCCTCTCTTGTCGAAGACGCCCAAACAGATGATCTAGAAGTACTAAAGGATTCAACTTCCAATGTTTTAGCACCAATCCCTGATGCGGACATAATACTGTTGTACTTTCCAATGACATCTTTGTGAATCGCCACCAGCAACACCTTCGCAAATTTTCTTTTCTTCGCATCTTTTTCTTCTTCATTTCCTGTATCTGGCAAAATCCACCAATCCATTTCAACTTCTGAAATCGCCAATGGGATATATCTTCTTGCTTCCAACTCAATAATATCAGCGGGATTTCTTCCTTCAATTATGGGGACCTCTATAAGAGTAACAAAACTAGATTTTAAAGGTATCGCCGCCACCGCAGAAATCGCTTTTGCATTGGCTTCTTTTATAACATCTTTTAAAGCGCTAGCAATTACCTCTGCGGAAAGACTAACAGCTTGGCCAACGCCAACCTTGCCATACGGGCCTAGGGCAACTTCTCCATAAGTCTCTAAAATAGCTCTTTCCTGTTCTTTTCTTAACTGAACAACCTTAATACTAGAGGTGCCGATATCAACACCCAAAACGCTTTCAGATCGTCCCGTAAATCCTAACTTTTTTATTAACTCTCCAAGAAAAGCCATATCTTATTTTATCTACACAACGCATAATATATAATTTACCAAATTGCACCTTATATACTTAAATATTATCACAAAACAAGTCAGTCAGGTAGCTAAAAAAGTTAGTTTATCCACACCTAATAGAAAGGCAAAAACAATGCGGGTATAATAAAGTCAATGAAAATATTTTTTGAAAAAATACTGGAACTACTTTTTCCGCAAAAATGTTTGGGATGCAAAAAATCAAAAGTGTTATTATGCGATGAATGCCTAGAAAAAATTGACCATGGAGAAAACGATTTGTCCAATACCCACATAGCTTCAACATACCACGATAAGACAATCAAGAGAGCAATTTGGTTTTTAAAATATCATAAAATTAAAACAATATCTAAACCACTATCCAAACTACTATATATCAGAACGATAAAACATTTAAAAGCGACAGGTATAACAAAATGGCTAATAATTCCTATTCCTCTTTCTAGCCAAAGGCTAAGACAACGTGGATTTAACCAATCAGAACTTATAGGACATCACTTCTCAGTAATGATTAACGAGAGAGAAACAATGTCTATTAAAGAAATAAACCATGTCCTTTACAGAAAACTCAACACACCAACCCAAGTGAGTATAAAGGACAGAGCGAAAAGATTAAAAAACATGAAAAATGTTTTTGGCGTGAAAAATTATCATTTAGTTAAAAAACAAAATATAATTTTAATTGACGACGTTACAACGACTGGCGCAACATTATCAGAAGCAAAAAAAGTTTTGAAAAAAGCTGGCGCTACAGAAATAATTTGTCTAGCAATCGCGAGTGGGTAAAATAAAAAATCCGCTCTAAAATAAACATAGAGCAGATTTTTTATTTGTTTCTATCTATTTATTATTCTCCCATCAGGCAATTTGCACCTTAAAGGATTTTGAAGTATTACACCTTTTTGACTAGCACATTTTTGCTTTAGCGCCGACAACACTGAATCTGTATTATTTATTAAAGCTGTATCGTCATCTGCTGAACGGGCTGTCCCAGTGTTTGTTGTTGCCCCAGTGCTTCTACATTCGCCCCCATGTATCACCAAGGTCTTCGCAACCCGAGCCTGACATTTATTTCCATAAGTTTTTCCATTCGCTCCACAAACTGGTTCATACTCCATAGTGCAAGCTACGACTTCATCTCCGTTATCATCTTCTTTGCCAGTGTCAGATCTATTAATTATCGGTTTTGCAGGTGCAGGTTGTTGAATATTTTTCCCATTCTCTAATCTGTTTTGTTTCAATTCCATTGCCCTTTTTCTTAATTCTTCATTCTTCTGCAACAATTCTTTTACTTCAACTCTCTCCACTTGTTTTAAACCTGTTCGCTCTATAGCTTTTCCAAAAGCCTCTTGTGCTTCCGGGTTTGTGATTTTTTGTTGTAACTCTTTCAAAACCTCAACATGTCTGACATCATCTCCACTTATTTTCTCAATAATCATTTTTTTTACATTCTCGTCACTGGTATTTTCATAATCCATCTGGAGCTTATTCAAAGCTCTTTCTTTTGCCTGTCCTAAAAAGACCTTCCCCCCTTCTGGTAATTTTTCTTCAAGATTCTTTAACACCTCAAAACCTCTCGCATCATTCATTCCTTCAATTTTTTTAAACAACTTTTCTTTCTGTGCTTCATCCAAATTCTGCAACTTCTCGCCGAACTTTTCTTCTGCAATATTTTTAATCTTCTCAATTCTCATTTGTTGGTCTTCTGGCAGTCTTTCTCTCAACTCATTTAAAAGCCTTAATCTATTTATATCGCCGTCTTCTAAACGCTTAAGATACTCCTCTTTTTTGACTTCATCTTGAATATTTTCAATTTTATCTTCAATCTTATTAACAATGCGAGTTCTAGCAGAAGTAATTCTTTCCCTTAAACCTTCGGGCAAATCTCCGCTTTCCAGAGCATCAATAATCTCAGCTTGAACCAATGCGTTGCCACCGACCTGTCCGATATAATCTTTAAATTTTGTTTGGCCCTCTGGAGACATTTTAGTTAAATCCCCTTGCAGTCTCTTAACTGCATTCTCGCGAGCTTTTAAAACAGCCTCTTTCGCATTTTCAGGTAAATTTTCGCTAATTCTTTCAAGAACCTCTGCATTCTTAAAGTTTTTAAATTTGCTACCGCCTTGTTGTGTGATCATCTTCTCCAATCTTGCCTGTAATTTTTCAGGGTCCTCAACCTTAGCTATTACATCAGAAAATTTTTGTAAGCTATTTGCACGAGCTTTTTCAACCGCAGCTTTCGCCTCCTCAGGAAGGATTTCACCGCTCACTAAACCGTCAATAAGTTTTTGATGCTTAATTTGCGCATCCATAAAATTATCTAAAAATTGAGACACTCTAGGATCATTAGTATTTGCTTGGATTTCTTCAGCCCTTTGTTTTACCGTCTCCATAGCTGTTTCATAATTCCCCATAGCAGTCACAAAAATCTCTTCGTTTCCAGTCTTTTCAGAAAGCTTTTTAGCCTCCAAAAGTTTTTGACTTGCATGCTTCACCTGCAATTCAGCTTTTTTTGCTTTATTGATAGTAAGTCCTGTCTGAATAGCTCTTCCCCAATTCTTTAAAAAATAAAACTTACTATCTGGCAAAATAGTCGGCTCAGAAACGCCCAAATCTTCCGCTGTAACAGTTTCGTCTTCTGTCACTTCTGTAACCTCGCCATCTATTGCTGTCACCAATTCTTCAGCAGTCGTACCGTCATTATTAACAGCATCAACTTCTGTTGTCATAATATCGACACCATTTACGGCGTCAGCTGAAATAATCTCAACAGATACGTCTGTATCACCGCCCGTTATTGTAACTTCCTCCGCACTGGCAACCCCAATCGCCATAACCATAGCGAACAGAAATACAAAAATTGATAATAAAAATTTGTTTCTCATAATAATTTAGTTTATTTTAATAATTTCTAATAATAATTAAGCCAAAACTAAACTGGCATTCGACACCAGCTTAATAAATTTATTTAATTATACTCTCTTTAAAACAAAAAGTATCACACAAGCATGTGGATACTTTTATTCACCTACCTGGCTTTCGTATAGCCAGGTAATTTAGTCAAATCTTAATCTCTTAAACGTAACCATTCAATAAAATCTTTATAGTATCGTTTCGCACTAATATCAAACAAACTATAAAATAAATCGTCCTTAACGATATCCTTAAAAACACTATTTTTGCCCGAAATTGTCTTGCTAAAACTCGACCATCTATAGTTTTTTAAAAAATCAGTAACCTTTTTAAAATCTCTAATGCCATTTTTTTTCCACTGAGAGTCTATTAACTTGATCGGATTAGAAAAAATATAATAAGGTAAATGTAAAAGGTACTCGTCCTTTTCTACTAAAATTATTTTTGTTCTTCCTTGAAACAAAACACCACTCCTGTCGTTTTTTAAATTAAAAGATTGTGTGTATCCACTAGTTAATTTTTTAGAAAACAAACCTGTTCCACCATCTACCTTTTCTTGAACCAAAAGATGAAAATGATTAGGCATCAAACAAACACACAGAATGCCAACCAATTCATCACCTGGCTTTCGTATAGCCAGGTTACAACTTCTCCTGTCAGAATGCGGTAAAGATACAGGTTTCCTGTCGTTAAAGTCATACAAACCATAAACAAACCGAGAATAATCGGTGACGGTATTAAAAATAACTCTTTTATCCACACCTCTATTCACAATATGGTAAATGTCACCCTTCATACTATTTTATTATATCAACCTGGCTATACGAAAGCCAGGTAGAAAGATGATAAAAAATAAAAAGCGCCACATGAGCATGTGGATATTTTTTATTTGACTATTTCTCCCTACTTATAATGTAGTCAGCAATGTCAAGGAGGAATTGTTTTGGCTCTTTTGGCAAGGTAGCTTTTTCTAATGTCTTTTTGGCTTCGTTCATTAGTTTTTCAGCCATTTTTTGAGAATATTCTAAGGCGCCAGTCTCAATAACAACTTTTCTAAATTCTTCTGCTTGTTTTTGTGTCAACTTTTCATTTCCTAAAGCTTGAGCAAGTATCTTTTTCTGTTTCGCGTTTGCTCTTTTCTGAGCTTCTATAACCAAAAGAGTCTTCTTCCCTTCTTTAATATCAGAATCGACAGACTTGCCTGTTTTTTCTTGTTTACCAAAAATCCCCAAAAGATCATCCTGTATTTGATAAGCAACACCCAATGCCATAGAATATTTATTCAAGACATCAAGTATTTTTTTGTCAGCTCCTGCTAAAATTGCCCCAATTTTAAGAGGACCATCAACTGTATATCTCGCAGTTTTTAACCCGAGGACATTAAAAACATCTTTTTCGGAAACTTCTTGTTGCAGAGGATAATGGACATCCATTCCCTCCCCGATAATTACATCTTTCAAAACTAAACTTAATTGATTAAGCGCTTCTACCTTAGCGACTGGTAAAAATTTAGAATTAGCAAGAACTTCATGAGCGTAAGCATCAAGCAAATCTCCCGCTAAAATCCCCATAGAAGCCCCAAGATGCTTAGCTCTTTTCGGAAACTTTTTCTTGTACGCCTTCTCAAAACTGATGTGGACAGTTGGATTTCCCCGACGGACAACGTCTTGATCAATAATATCGTCATGAATTAAAAGATAATCGTGAATTAAGTCAGCAAAGATACAAGCATCTAAAATAGCTTTTTTATCTTTACCGCCAGCAGAGAAATAGCCATAATATACAAAAATAGAGCGGAGTCTTTTAGCTTCTCCTGATCCAATAGTAAAATTCCCGGCTTCTTTATTAAGCCAAACTGCAAAATCAGAAACCTTCTCCGCTTCCCTGATTTTCCTAGCCGTTTATCTATTTGTGTTTTTAGTGTGGTTAGTTTGTTTTTATTCATCTAGTAATTTTAGCACAAAAAAACAAGACTTTAAGAAACGAGAGCTTTTTTTGATTATAAATTCAAAAACTGATATTTATTACCGCAGGGTATTTGTGCTTTTTGTAAGAGATATTGAGGTCGTTTAGCGTTTGGGAGATTGAATTATTCTTCATTTAAACAATATCTTAATTTTAATACAAATTGTGCGTTGATAATCAGGTTTTTTTGATTAGTTTTTTAAAAAAGACCGGGTGATGTGTTTTTAAAAAACAGAATCATTTTGTCTATAATTTTATTTGGAAGTTCTTTGCGATCATTTTCTTCATCCTGTGATAAGGCGATCCATTTGATTCCCCCCTCAGTATCATATTTGGAAAAATTAAAACCATCTGAAAATTTTATTATTTTCCAGCTATTTGTATCTACTTTTATTTTTTTTGTTTGATCTAATAAAACGACACCTTTGTTGACGTCAAATACTAACGCCGAATTCCACTTTCCATCTTTGTAAAAAATTACGGAATCGTGTTTTTTAAAATAATTTTCGCTTCTTTCGTGCGACAACTCTGGCAAATCGGGGACTTCCTCTTTTTCAAATTTTATATTTCCAATATTAAAGTTTTCCATAGAATAGATTTTAACTTATTTGTTATTAATTAAATTGTACACCATAATCATAAAATTATGCAAAATGAAGATACTTTAAAAGAGGTAGCAAATCTTAGGCCTAGAATAACTTACAAAAACAAACAACTTACGCTGATTAAGGAACAACAAAAATACACGAGATGATCGTGTATTTTTGTTTGGCAATCTTAAATATTTATAGTCTGTTTAATTGCGGTTTCCAGCTCACTAGGAACATCTGTCCCTATACGATAAATTTTTCCGTTTCTCATTACTATTTCAACCGCATCAAAACCTGAAACATTATATATCCACATCTTTGGCCACAACCAGAATCTTATACCCCAGCCATAATACCAATGATTCTTCACTTGCTTGGCTGATGCTATTTCACTAAGCAGAAACTTTTTTCTAAAAATTCCATAGCCAAATTTTATTCTGATATAGTTTTCATCAATGGATGTTGTTAATGTAGTAAATGAGGTAAGAATAAATAGGATCAATGCCATTATGGCTGTAATGGCAAAATTTGTACCCGAGTAATACGATGGTGGCTCAGCTCTGGCTGTAATTTGAATCCACGCAAAAAGCACCAACACTGCCAGTGTGACTATTATCATTAAATATCCAATTTGAGTGTGTTTGTATGAAGTCATAAATTTATTTGGGAATATTATTATTTAATCGTTTGGATAATTTCATCAACAACAAAATTAACATTAAATTATTCGGTAGCCAGTCCGATATCGCCACATTTGCCATTTAAACTTTCAACTACCTTCATAACATCATCAATTTTGGGTTCATAGGCAGTAACAATATCGCCATTTTTAAGTTTGATAGTTACTAACTTACTATGGGTCTGAAATACGCTTTTTGCTTCGCAATTATTAAGGGAAGCTAAAACTATATTCCAGTTACTGTTGGTTTCATCTGTAAAGTTTTGACCATCAGGGGTAGTGCATTGTGGTGGGTTGGATTTCATAATTAAAAAACCAGCCTTAACGCAATCATCAAAATTTCTAATTGTGGCTAAAAGCTCATTACATCTTTCATGGCTCACTATATCGCTTTTGGGCAGACATTCTTTTAATTCATCGGTTAATTCAGTGTCTTCTTCAATTAAGTTTTCAGCAATACTCCACAAAGAATAATACCGGCTGTAATACCTATGAACAGCAACTGCGCTTGTTCTAGTTTGTGAATTAAAAAGATAACCTGATCCCATTTGTTCTGTAAAATCATAGCCCTTTTCTTTCATGAAAGATTTGATTATTTCTGAGTTATTGCTTTTGGTGATGTATTTATTTTCTCCGATGTCTAATTTAACAATGTCTTTATCGCTAAAAGTTAACTGAGCAATACCTTTAATTTGTGGCCAAGGATTGCCTTCTTGAAAAATTACTGGCGAGTAGAAAAACATAAAAATACCAAGCACTAAAATAGCGACTGATACGAGCAATAAAACCTTTTTATTTTTTGATGAGTGTTCAAAAATCATAGTGGATTATTTTTTCTTTCTGCTGCTTATATTATAGCTCAAAAATTAACTTTATTGAATGGCTGGTTTTTATATCAAAAATAAAAACAGCGACCAAAAGTCGTTGTTTTTATTTAACTATTTATGCATTCGGGTCGCACATTCGTCATAGACAAATAGGTTGACTCCGATAAAAAATTGTCTTGGCGGTGTGGATGTCTCGAAGTTAGAACCGATGAGGCTCAATTTCAAGAGCGTTGATAAAATTGTAAGAGATTTAAGGCCTATGTATAAAGCACATCCGAAGTGGTTTGAGGTACCAAACGATATGAAAAGATATTAATTTTTTCTATCCTCGAACCAACTAACCGTCTCTTCCAGCCCTTTTTCAAAACTAATTTTGGGACGATAGCCTAAATACTTCTTTGCTTTGGATAGATCAGCATGGGTATCTCTAACATCACCTTTTCTAGATGGCATAGTTTCAAGTTTTAGTTTCTTGCCCGAATATTTTTCGATCAGTTTTTTTACTCCGTTCATATCTATTCTCGTTCCGTGAGCCACATTAAAAACTTCTCCCTCTAGTCGCTTTTTCGCATTCATTGCAAGAATATTGGCGTATACCACATTATCTATATAACAAAAATCTCTAGTTTGTTTTCCATCTCCTTCAATAAAAGCTTCTTTATGTTTTGGAAAGTACAATGACTCTAGCCAAGCGGATATTACTGTGGAGTATGGGGAATCGCCATATTGACCGGGTCCATATACATTAAAATATCTCAAACAGACTGTGTCTAACCCGTATAAACCACTGAACACTTTACAGAAAGGTTCACCCGCATACTTCTGTACCGCATAGGGAGATTTTGGATCGGGAAAATTCTCGGATTCTTTTGTGGGCAAGATCTTTGCTCCGCCGTAAACTGAAGAAGAGGAGGAATATATAAACCTCTTTATTGCGTACTCTGCTGATTTTTGTAGCAAAAGTACTGTGCCTATAATGTTTACCTCGCTGGTCTCAAAAGGATGTTCGACAGAGTATGATACTCGTGGCAAAGCTGCAAAATGAAAAACGTAATCTGGCCGATGTCTTTTAAAAATTTTATTAAGCAGATTTGAATCTAAAATTGATCCCCTATAAAAGATAACATCTTTAGACAGAGCACTCTCTCTACCAGTAGAAAAATCATCAATACCAACAATCGTGATTTGTGGAAATTCTCTCTTAAATTGTTTTGTAAAATTACTACCAATAAACCCTGCACAGCCCGTTACGAGTATAACTTTCTTACTTTTTATTTCCATAATATTTTTTGCTATTGTTGGTAATTCCTTTTGCATATGTAGTAAAACTATACTATACTTTATTTGCAATTACTTTTTCCACTTGGTATTATTAGTATATGAAATTTATATCTTTAAGTCAAAAATTTTGGGTCGGCGAAAAAAATCTCCAGTCCGAAACCCGCCCGCATTCCTCCCCAGACCCCTCCTGCGGGCGGGAAATCAGCCGAGGCAGGGCGAATCCGAAACCCCAGACAAATTGTTTCGCCCTGCCGAGTCCTTTTTAGTAGTTTTAATCATTTGGATTTTGCTCGAAA
>Ga0210057_1009559_pt1 | contig 11182 bp, 7 predicted proteins | sample CryGeyCG2114_010_2_FD_183968 | JGI IMG/M metagenome (GOLD analysis project Ga0210057, IMG submission 183968) | Groundwater microbial communities from aquifer - Crystal Geyser CG10_big_fil_rev_8/21/14_0.10 (SPAdes) (version 2) | ecosystem: Environmental > Aquatic > Deep subsurface > Groundwater ...
TTTGTGCATACTGTCACCACTATCTTTTTCTCTTTTTACTATATGGATAATAGAAGTAATCCATGGTTTGGCATTTCAATGGGGCTCTTGGGTCTTATTGTTGGTTATGCTCTTGCCACAGTATTTGGCGGCGGTCTATCGCTTCCATCAGCAAAAATTCCTGCGCAGGTGGCACAGGATCCCACCGCTATCCCCTCAGCTCCACCTCCTCCACCTCCAGTGGGAGATGTACCTGAGGTGACAGATGAAGATCATGTACGCGGTGATCGTGGTGCGACCATTTCGGTTATCGAATATTCGGATTTTGAATGTCCCTTCTGTCAGAGGCACCATTCGACAATGGTACAGCTTCTGGAGCAGGAGGATGACGTGAACTGGGTCTATCGCCACTTCCCTTTGCAGTTTCACCCCAATGCTCTTCCTGCGGCGCATGCGTCTGAGTGTGTGAGTGAGCTTGGTGGCAACGACGCCTTCTGGCAGTTTGCAGATTTGATTTTTGAGAAAGGATTTGACTTCGAGGCGCATGTCAAAGAAATTGGTCTGAACGTTGATGCCTTCAGCGACTGTCAAGAGAGTGGCAAATACAATGACCTCATTGACGCACAGATGGCCGCAGGAGGCGCTGCCGGTGTGGACGGCACTCCAGGAAACATCGTCTACAACAATGAAACCGGCGAGGCTCAGATTGTCTCCGGTGCGCAGCCGCTCAGTAGCTTCACATCTGCAGTAAGCGCATTGCGATAAAAGATTTCCTTCTCCTTCCCTTTCCCCATTTTCTTCCCCCTCCCACTGGGAGGGGGTTCAAGGAGAGGGTCTGGGTGATGGGTGATCGAAAAAGCGTCAGCCTAGGCTGACGCTTTTTCTATTTTCTACAGACATTAGGAATTTGGTAATCCCATTCCCTGAAGATTTGTCATCACTGCATGCATTTGATCTGCAATACGTTTTTGAAGAGCACTTGTTTTCCCCATCACTCTACTGGCTCCCATTGAGACGAGTTGATCGTGTGTTTTTCGTATTTCTATGGGAATCATTGTATTGGCCAAAGAGTCGTTCATCGGATCCCAGTCCTTATCTGTGTAGTACCCTTCTCTCTCAAGATTCTTCTCAGAATAGAATGCTTCGTCAGGAATGTTATAGTTATCCAATGCCGCTGCCGTTACTTCTGTTATGCGCACAGGTTTACCACCTCCAACGGAGGTGTATGTGAATCCGATCTGTGAAAAGTATGCACGCATACTCTCATAGTACGATGGATATGCTACACAAGGATTTCCTTTCACAATCTTATCGCCCACACTAAGAAGACGCATGTTGTGGAAATGTGAGTACGGAACAATGTCAACGTTCTCCATTTGATTTCCCTGACTTGGGAAGAGTGTTCTCCCTTGCAATGCAGGATTGCTTCCTGATCCTTTCATACCTCTTTCCAACAAGTAGTGTCGCATCCAGACATTAAAGCCCCCTGCCTTTTCGGTCATCATGCTTCCCTTCATCACTATTCCATTGCGACCACGCTCAAACCCGTACTTATGGTAGAGCGTATCATAGGTGTTATCCGAGTGATGGCGGAATATAAGTTCTACCGGATGGAGATACGAATTTCCATAGTACGCTTCACCGGAATTCCACTCATGGTTTCCGTCGGTGATATGTACCACTTTAATCTTCTGTTTGAGTTTCCTTGGAACCTTTGAGAGGATATTTTCCAGCAGATCAGATACGAATACTTGTTGATCACGCGGGAAAGGCATGCCAAAGGGATTCCCTTCTTGCGCAGCCATCTTGTAGTTGTGTCCATGGAAGAGATCGCCATTGAGGAGGATAATGACTTCGTCATGCGTGCGTGTGAGTGTATGGAGCGCCATGGTGAGCATCTTCACGAGATAGTCAGCAGCACATGTGATTGACCCTACCTGCCAGTCAGAAATATTTACTACCGCTGTACGTTTGGGAGATTCGGATGTTTCAGAGAGCGCGTTAAATGTTTCATTATAGATGTCATAGTATCGACTTCCATCAGCACCAAAACCAATGGTCGTGACTGTGGGCGTTACGCAGTCCTTGCGATTGAGGAGCGCACGCCACATGTTGTCATCCTGAACTCCTCTACTGTAAGAACTCAAGTCCATCTGTCCCCTACGCAGAGTTCCTGTGGAATATGCAAGTACTCCATGCTCTCCGCCAATATTCTCCGCGCTGAATACATTTTGATCGTACACTGCCCATGCATCGGGAGGGTTTTCATCCGGTCGTGGTTCTTTATTAATACGCTTGCGTATTTTGCGCTGTGACTGCTTATGGCCAATGACAGCCCGAAGAGCACCCATGGGATCTTGCACCATAGAACTCCTGGTCGCACGCATAGATTGCGTACCACGAATAACGAGTGGCCTCTTACCAGCTCTCTTGCATAATGCTTCAAAATCATCTGTGAAGATCAGATCCTGATCCTCAATTTTTTTGCCAGGAAGTGGAATTTTATCAATTTCCAATACTTCTTGCGCATGATCACTCGGTGTCTCTCCCCTGACAAGCTTCTTATATGTATCAATCAAGAGATCATATTCATTCGCAGTCAGCTGATGACCAGTCACAACGGAGTACGGCAAAGCAACGTCCCACTGCAGGTCAAAGTTGTGCATATAGAGTGATGATTGCTTGATCTGCTCAACACGCCAATACGGTGTCAGTCCTATCTCCATCTCTTCGCCAGAACTTGCAGCTGCACGCGCTCGCTCACGTTCAAGTTGTGCAATGCGCATCGTCGTATCCACTGCATAGTGCTCCACAAGATGTTCATCTTCATCGCTCATATTGCAAATTAACTTTGTTCCATGTTTTTGTTGCAAATACTCGAGCCAGTTAAAAAGCTCTGCTGCTGCGTCATATTGCTCTGAGGTTGGAGCAACTTTCAGACGTTGGCGCTTCTTTTTCTGGAACTGATAGTTCCCATAGAGCACACCATCCACAACAATCACATCTGGTATGTGATCTGGGGGGAGGGTATTAATTCGCTCTTTCATTTCTTGCAAAAATTCTACATCCAGCATCGCATGGCCAAACTGGATGTTACTCAAGTCCATGAGACGAATATCCTCCTTATCCTGAAAATCAAATTCGAGCTTCTTCACCGTACGCTTCTCGCGGTATTCCCTATACCGCTTGGCGATTCTCTCTAAAAATTTTCCCCCCGTTGTTTCCTTTTCAACCGAAGTATTGTCAATAAGTCCTTCCGCTGATTCTTGTCCATGGGCCATCGCGTCCTTGGTGATCTTCTCCACGCCATCCATTACTTGCATCAACTCCCATCCTGGGCGCAGACCGGTTGTCTGCAGAATTTTCTTATTCAGAGAATATTTCGATGCAGTTTCTTTTAGGACTCCTCTCTTGAGAAACGACTGCATCATCTGTTCAGCGATTTCTGAAGGGATGCCAAGAATGGCATCGTTTTCCTCTAAGTATGTGGTATCAATTTTCTGCTGTGGGCTTGTGGCGATGCCCATGTACATAAATTGCCCGAGTCGATCGTATACACTTGGATCAAGAACATTTTCTAATTCTTCTCGGGTGTAGGTGAGATGTGATGGGTCACGACAGAGAATAATTTCTGTTCCTCCGTGTCCAGGTAGTACTGCAATTTTTTTCTGGCTTCTCAGTAAGCCCAAAGCCCATGCCATTCGGTCTTTTGTTATACGCTTGCCAAATTGACCGCGGATGCTCATGAGTTCGTCTTCGGTGTAACATGGTTTTTTATTTCCCCCACGTCCGAACATGTTCAGTACCTGTTGTGGCAACTGTTGTTCTTGTTCACTGCGCTTCTCCATATCAATTTCTTCATAAAATGCATCCATTGTGGTCACTGGATCATCAAGTGCGTTTTCGTGTTTTTTCTGCATAACATCCTGTAGAGATGCGCTCACTTTACGTCGGATCTCCATGAGCGTTTGTGCCGATGTTGCACGTTCCGATACATGCTCTGTAAGAACTTCTTCTACTTTCTTTGGTTTTTCAGCGTTAAAAGCTTGCAACTGCAATCCTAATTCAATATCGCGCATGGCGAGCAAATGGCGCTGACGTAACTGCTCGTATTCTGCAGAGTGCGTTCCACGTTTTATGTCTTCTGCATTATTTCCTTGCGCTTCAATTTCTCGTGCGAGAAGTGCATAATACTTTTTCAACTCGGCAACATACAGGGGACTATGTTCCTGTCGTAGTTGCTCTTCAACAGAGTCAATGAATTTCGACTCTATTGTACGCAAATTTTCAGTGTTCCCCTTGAGCGAATTGAGCAGAACAGCAACTTCTTTTCGCAAAGCATCACGAATAAATTCGTAGGATGCAAGGAATTCTTCATCGGTGATTTGTAATTGTTCGAATAACTGATTTCTTCTCTCGCCGGTTTTTTTCTGTTCCCTGTTTCCATTTCCAGTTTTATGAATACGCTGCAGGCGTTCTACCAAGTCAGCATCATATTTGCGCATGGGAAGGTCTGGTGTTTGAGGCATAGTTAAGGGAAAATAGGGAAATAGAACACGTTAACGACGTTGAATAACAGACAACCTTTTTGGTCTATAGACACATGTCTGTTCGAGTTCTTTTGTAAGCAATGTTGTATGTGTATCAGGTGATCCTGATTGTTTTTCTGCCGACACTGGAGAGTGCTTCGGCATAAAGGATAATGAGATCATGCAATAAAAAAAATTATTTACCAAGAACAACGAGTTGACCATTGTGTGTTTTTCTTGTTGTTGATACTACATCTATAGTACACTGCATTCTTGTGCTCTTTTGCACTGCTGTGGGATAGAACAAAGAAAGGAGCAGTCTCATGAAACGTCTCGTAACGTCTGGAATAGTGTTGGTGTGTTTCTCTTTTCTGTGCGGGTCTGCGGTTGGTTGTGAACAACCGCGGTCGCATGAGGAGAAAATTGTTGGCAAGTGGCAACCAAAAGATCCGTCCAAGAAGGATGTGATCATCGAGTTCCGTAAGGATAAGACGGGAACGTGGACCGATAAGGATGGAACCATGCACTTCACGTACTCCATCAAAGGAGACACGTTAACGATACGCGTGGTGTACTGGTTCATTCCGTACACGAGAGAATTCACCATTCTCACACTCAATGACACGGACTTGAAAGTTCGTGATGAGTCGGACAAGACCGTCCACGATTTGCGACGTATCACCTGAACCGATTCCCACAGCCAAACCTCCTGGCATCTTCCAGGAGGTTTCTGATATATTTCTTGTATGTACACGTACTTCTCCCGTTTACGCACATATCCTCTTACGTGGCTGATTTTCATAATTGCTATTGTATGTCTTGCGGCTCAAGTCGTGCATTTTGGAGAACATGTTGCGCAGGTGTTTTCCTGGATAGCGGTTCAACAGCAGAAAGCATACATGACGCCATTTGGCATGTGGTGCATGCATCAAGTGGGCATGCTTCTTTTTCCACATGCAGACCCGGTTCGTCAGGCGTATTTAGGGTTTGAATTTCTGCACCTCATAGGGAATGGCATCTTTCTCATCGGCATCATTGCTTTGAGGTACTTTGTGCGTTCAAGAAAAGTAGTGTGGGCGCTTTTCATTGAGACATTTCACTTGTATGAGCATATCAGTCTGTCTCTGTCTGCTCTCTTTATTGGAAAATCTATAGGACTGAGCACATTTTTTGGTTTACAGATCAGTCCATGGGTGAATCTGTCCTATCGCGTGTGGTGGCATTTCCTCTTTAATCTTATTCCGTCAGTCCTCATTGCTATGGTGGTATATGAGGTGTGGAAATGTCGCTCAGAAAAATAGATGTCATGGTGGGTCGGGTGGGACTTGAACCCACGACCAATTGGTTAAGAGCCAACTGCTCTACCGACTGAGCTACCGACCCAATGGAAACCAGAGTACTGGATTGAATCTGGCTTGTCAGCAGCTGTTTCATACCTGTGTAGAAGCTATACTGGACGTATCTTCATGGAGACTCTACAAAGAGTGGGCATTCATGTGTTGCTTGCAATCTATGTTGTGAGTGTTCTGTCTGGATTGTATTTCACCCTCTTTCGGCGCTTCCCTCCTCTGGCGCCCAAACCATTGGTGCTCTTTGAATACTTTCTCATGGCACCGTTTCAGGAATATAACCGTGAGAATGCAGATCTCCTCGCAGAGGGGTGGGTGGATGGATCGTGGGTGACGATTGATCTTGATCCTTACTATCCGACGATGATCCTCGGAACGCGGACGATGCACCGGCGTCTCATGACGATTGAGAGAGTGGGAGAGGAGGAGCACCGCAAAGCATTTCATCTCCTTGCGGAGAACATTTTTCTTCGTGAGACAGAACGGGGACGCGGGTATCGGTCTGTGCGACTCTCTTGGGAGACATGGCCAAAGTCCACTGCAGGATTTACCCATCTGCGCCATAGAGAATTTATTGAACGCACTCCTTTGGTAATGTATCCATGAAAATTATCATGCACTCCCTCTGGCAGCAATGGAAACGGTTCTGGATGCGTGAGGGGCCGCCGTATCTCGTTGCCACTGTGCGTATTGTATGTGGACTGTATCTGCTTCTCTATGTCCTTTCATCATTTCCTCATATTCCCCTTCTCTATTCCCATGCAGGAATTGCGATTCCGAATATCTACAGCACACCTGCATTCGTTCATCCGCTACTGCAACTTCCTTCTCCTACAGTCGCGTGGGTGATCTACGGAGTGATTCTTGCGGTGATCGTGAGTTTCACGTTGGGTTACCGCACACGATTAAGTGCGATTCTCTGTCTCTTGGGGTTGACCTACTACTATCAACTGTCGTTTCACAATGCGCCCGCGACGTATCATCGTTTGTTCTTTTTCCTGCTGGTGGCATTTCTCTTCACGGATGCGGGAGCGACGTTTTCTCTGGATGCATGGTGGCGGTTTGGATCATGGTTTCACGCCATGCCTGCTCCCGTACTGACACAACGGCTGATTGCCGTGCAGCTCAGTGCGACATATCTGGGTGTCGCTGTGCAGAAACTTTGGCTTCCCGATTGGCAGGATCCAACAATGTTCTTTTATTCCTTTCAAGACATGTGGTCTTTGCCTCTGGCATGGTGGTTTGTACAGCTCAGTCCTCCATTTTGGGTCTATTCTCTGATGCTCTTCACGGTGAAGCTTCTTGAACTCTGGATTCCTGTGGGACTCTGGATTCCAAAACTGCGTCTCTATGCGATTGCGTCCGGGATCTTCTTCCACCTCATCGTTTCCCTCTTCCTCAGTGCCATCTGGTGGTTCTGGATCATGCCCTTGGCCTACATTGTGTTTTTTGAGCCTGAGGAGGTAGAGGGATTCATAGACAAATTCAAAGAGACGCTATGGTATAGCGTCTCCTTTGTGTGCAGATTCTACAACACCTTCCTTGGATGAGCATCGTTTCCTTTCGGAGTGAGGATGGCGATTGGATAACCGTCGAACCAGGCGATGGTGTCGGTGCTGATGGGGTGTGGGATGGTGCGGCCGTGTTTGATATCTTCAGCTTCTTTCTCACTGAGCTCGAGTGAAGGCAGATGTGTAAGGATAGATTTGAGTGGTGTGACATGGGCCCACGTCACTTGATTCGTTTCTTGTGCGTTTTCGAGTGACCATTCTCCTACTTTGGTGCGATTGAGCCCAGAGAGATACCCGCCGGAGCGGAGCACCTGTCCCAGATCATGCGCAAGCGATCGTATATATGTGCCGGATGAGCAAGTGACCGCTAATCGAAGATGTGGATAATCGTAGGAGAGAATACGGCATTCTTTGATGGTGATCGTTCGGGCAGGGATGGCAAGCGATGCTCCGCTGCGTGCGTAGTGATAAGCGCGTTGTCCATTCACATGAATGGCGGAATATACCGGGGGTATCTGCTCGATACTTCCCTCAAAACGAGACGCAATGACATTGTGGATTACGTCGATTGTGGGAAGAGTCCATCCGGGTTTTTGCGGTATGTCTTCGATACTGCCTTCCTGGTCGTAGGTAGAACTTATTTTTCCCAAGGTAATTGATGCTTCGTACTGTTTCTGTAAACCGGAATAGAACTCAATGACTTTCAGTGCTTTCTTGCCCACAGCAAGGACAAGCAGTCCTGATGCGGCAGGATCAAGTGTGCCGATATGGCCGATTGATCTTTCGTGCAACACGTTTCTCATGGCATGCACCATATCGTGGCTTGTGGGGCCAATTGGCTTATTTATCAGCAAAAAACCATGCTTCATGATGTGCATCATAACAGGATCTGCGTAATCTGCGTAATCCCTGCCTGCCGGCAGGCAGGTGCGGTTCAGACAATAGCAGGCAGAATTGCACCTAAAATCAGTCCAATCACGCCCAGAATTGCCACAAATCGTACGATGGTTTTCTGTTTCATGAGAGTTTACGGGGAAGGAGATGGGACTGTGACAGTGATGTTTTCCGACCACGTACTTTCGCGATCGCTGGCATCTCGTACACGAAGAAGGACAGTATAGACACCTGGTTTTTCAAAGATGTGGACAACAGTTTCCCCTTTTCCGGAAGATCCGTCATCGAAATCCCACAGGAGTTCCTGAGCGCCCGTGCTGCAACCGCCATCGAAGCGTACTTCCAGCGGTGCGTTGCCTTGGACGCGACTGGGGAATGCACAAGCCTTAATCAGTGCTTCACGCACGACAATCGTTTTTGAAACTTCAGCTTCATTCTTTCCGCTCACGGTCCGTACTTTGAGAGTAATTTCATAAGTTCCGCTTTTTCTGTAGGTATGTGTCGCGTGCGCACTGCCGAAGAGTGTGTTCTCTTGACCGATGCCATCTTCGCCAAATGTCCATTCAAATCCGGTAATTTCTTCTCCGGGGATGATTGTGGCAGAGGCATCGAACCGTACGGAGAGCGGCGCGACTCCGCCCTCCGGTTCCATGATGAAGTTTACAGTGGGTTTCGGTGGGAGTACCTCAACTTTCATCGGCATGCGCATCGCGCGATGCTCCGCATCTTCTGCAACGAGAACGATATTGTACGTGCCTTCTCGGCGGTAGATGGCTTCCAATGTTTCTTCGGTGGAACCTACTTCCGTAGCATTAGGAGCTTCCCAGTTAAAGTCGATATTACGAATGGATGTTTTGGGTGTGAGTCTCAGACGCAGCGGGACTTCGCCGGTAATCTTTTTCTGCTTTACTTCGTGCGATCCTTCAAACTCCAGATCATCGATGAGTAGTGTTTCCCCCACGCGGACTACAGTAATTATTTCAGCCAGTGCTCCGCTTTTCGAGCGAATTTTTGCTGCCACAGGGTAGATACCGACTTGTTCAAACGTGTGAGCGACGCGCATACCCTCTTCCTGATTCCTATCGCCGAAATCCCACTGCACTTGTCCGATAGGCTCCTCAGTATCGATATTGAAGAGCACGGGAAACGGTGCGGAACTTATAAGTTTTGTGGGGTCGGTCACTACTCTTACGGGGAATGGCAGGGGCGGCGGATCCTGCACGATGAAGGATCGTTCGAATCGTAATTGTGTTTGATTTTGCAGGCGCATCGTTGCGGAAACGGTAAAGCGCCCTGTGCGGAAGTACGTATAACTTGATTCCGGTGAAGTGGATATTTCATCGACTTTTCCATCTGAATCAAAATCCCACGATACTTGCACGATTTGCTGTGGATCATCCACTAAGTGTTTCAAACTGAAGACTACCGGTTTTTCTTTAATAGGGATGGAGGGAATGAGTTCAAAGACAGATTTCTGTACGATGAGCCGATAGTAGGCCATGCGCGTGCTGCCGTCGCTTAAGATCATACGTACAGTGATGTTGAATACACCTTCCTTTTCGTACACAGCAGTGACTTCCGGTTGCACGGTTTCTTGATTGATTTTCTTATCCCCGTCAAAGTCCCATTCGTATTTGAGGCCGTTCAAGCCATAGTTTTGTAATACGGACACTGCCTTTTCCACACTGAATGTCACAGGGATTGGTGCGACGATATCCTGAATATTTGTCGGGAAGGTGATGTCGATCGAGAGTCGTGGTTCTCTTGCAATCATGATGGGTGTAATGATGCTGAGGAGCAGGCCCGGTGCAACTGCGGCGCCGATTTTAATGAGTGCCTGCTGTCGTATTTCTATTTCTACATCAGCACTCTTGATACGCATGAAACCCAGTGCTCCTGCACCAAAAAACAGGAGACCGAAGACCAAACATACTATTGATCCTACGCCGACCAACCATCGCAGCTCTCCTGTTGGGGAGGGAAGGATGGCCATGAGAACAAAGCAAAAAATGACATAGGCAATGTACAATCCTATTCCCGCGAAGATCAGGAGTTTGAGTGTCGATCTGCCGCCGCTGGGTGCTGTTTCCTGTACCTGCGCATCTTGGTCAGCCATACGGAAGCATATGGTACCATGCCTTCTATAGCATTTACAGTGGTTTTGCTTCCAGAAGGGTTTGGAGAAACGGAGGCGTGATTGTGAGTATCCTTTCCAGAAGTTTCTGCCGCTCTTCTTCAGAGATCGTGCGAATGTGCTTCGGCACCGAGAACGGAGGTACGGTGTTGTGGCTGAATACATCAATGTTCAATGTGGCATGTTGCTGCTGTTCCTTTTCAATATTCCACACAATGCGGCTCGTGAAGAACGTGTGGATATCAACCCAGAGTTCCCCGCGAATGACAAATTCCTCTCCAAACCGATTGTCCATGACGGTCGCGTAGGAGTAGTGCTTTTTATTTCGGAGCAGTGATATGCCGCGATCTTTTGTAATGTGAATTCCTTGTTTTTGGATATCGAGGAGTGGAAATTGTTCCACTGCTTGTTGATGTGTTGGAGGAATGAGCGGTATCCACTCTTCCGTTTCAATACTTTGCGTTGAGTAGGGTGTGTTTGCTGTCGTTTGCCTTGGCTCCGTGATCAAGATACTGCCGTCCTGGAGAATGATCATATGGAACATCGTTGTGGACTCTCCTTGCGTATCGATGGTGATATGCGCAAATAGTTCTGTTCCTGCATGTTGCAGTTGTCCCTGCAGTGATAGGCGTGCCTTTTCATCATTTTCTTTATCTTTTGTCAACATGAATGCATGTACTTCTACGGTTTGCAAGCCACGGTTTGCCTGTGATGATCGTTGTAACACTATTTCTGGAGCGAGTGCAGATTCCTGGGCTATGCAGGAAACGAGTGTGAATGTTCCTG
>Ga0210057_1009561_pt1 | contig 11178 bp, 13 predicted proteins | sample CryGeyCG2114_010_2_FD_183968 | JGI IMG/M metagenome (GOLD analysis project Ga0210057, IMG submission 183968) | Groundwater microbial communities from aquifer - Crystal Geyser CG10_big_fil_rev_8/21/14_0.10 (SPAdes) (version 2) | ecosystem: Environmental > Aquatic > Deep subsurface > Groundwater ...
AGCGAAACCATCATACCTGCAATAGTTCCTACTATAAGTGGCAGTAGCAGGCTGACATTTATGTTAGATCGGGGAAAAAAGGTTTTCATAGGTAGGTTTATTCTGCGGAGCCAGGGTGTTTTTTCCTCATTATGTGGAATTGTTATACCTCGTTTAGTGCGCATGATGGCGCGGCTGCTTTCATAGGCCATTAATATGCCGATAACGCCAAGGAAAAGCACATAGGAGAGTGATATAACCAGATCGATCTGGCCAAGCTCTTTTAATATAGCAAATAGCCACACACCTATAGTTGAGCCTACAAGCCCACCAATAAGCAAATATATGCCCATTTTTACATCCACATTATTTCGATACCAATGAGCAAGAAATCCTGAGACGGATGATGCAATTATCTGGTTGGTAGAGGTTGCAACTGCGACAGCGGGAGGAACACCAATGAACATGAGAAGAGGAGTGACCAGAAAGCCGCCACCTATTCCAAACATGCCAGCTAAAACTCCGCCAAGACCACCAAGCCCCAGAAGCAGGAAAATATTAACAGGGAGCTCAGCAATCGGCAGGTAAATCGTCATAGAAGTTTATTTACTCTGAAAAATTTTATTTTTAACAATATAGCCTTCCTTTAGTCCTAGAATGTCACTTATTCCACCTTTTATTTCCAGCACAGCTCTAACAGGAGTTGGATGAAAAATAACCTCTTCAGATTCAGGAACAGTATTTTTCGCGATTTTTACTATTACTCCTTCTGCATTAATAAATAACATATCAAGAGGTAAAAGTGTATTTTTCATCCACATAAAGGCTGGTTTTTCACTGCCAAAATAAAAAAGCATGCCATAATCTTCCGCAATAATTTTACGATGCATAAGGCCGTTGGCAAGATCTTCTTTGCTACTAGCGAGATCGATAGTAAAGTTATAACTGTCTGGTGAAGAGGGGCTACTAATCTGTAATTCATCTTTTTCCAGGCAGAAAGCCGGAAAACAGAAAAACAACAAAAAAATAAAGATAAAAATTCTTTTTGGCACAGTTTTTTGTGCCATAAACTACCTTCTCATAATTTTTTCAATTTCTGCGCGGATTTTATTTTCCTTGCTTGGACCTGGCTGGATATTAATAATCAGGCTTTCTCTGTAGAGCAGGCCAATATAAGGCGGCTTGGTATAAGCCATACCAAGTGAACGCAGTCCGTTGAATAATATAACTCGCTCTTCATCCTTGACCATTATAGGCTTGAATGAAGGGCCGTTATAAAGATTGTCTAATTCTTCGGCCAGAGCTTTTTTATCATTATCAAGAGCTACAGCTATAACGCCAAGTTTTTCACTGGAATATTCACGATTGATTCTGTTAATGTCTTCAAGATTCAACTTACAAAGCTGGCAATCAAGGCTGTAAATATAAAGCAGGACCATATTACCTTCATGGGCACCACTTTTTACAAGTGAATATATTTGCTCTGCCTTAAGTTCAATTATATCAGTTTCGGAAACGGAAGATTCGCTTTTTTTTGTCATTTCATTAATTACAGGAATGTTCAGAGAAGTGATATAATCTCTGCCAAAATACCAGATTCCTGTAATTATGATTATCAGTACTAATAGTTTCTTCATTGTACTGCTTGCCGTTTTTCATTATATTAGAAAAAAGACTTTTTATCATAAAAACCTGATTTTTGAAACAAAATTTGAACAAATATGCCGGTTAGTGAAATAAATTTTTTAAAAATGGATGGTCTTGGCAATGATTTTGTCATAATTGATGCCAGGAGACGTAATGTTGCTTTAACCACGGAGCAAGTGCAGAAAATCTCCGCAAGAAATAATTCTAAGACAGGAGGCTGTGACCAGCTTATCATAATTGAGAATTCGCAGAAAGCCGATTGTTTTATGCGGATTTATAATGGAGATGGCGGTCAGGTTGATGCATGCGGCAATGCGACTAGATGCGTTGGCTACTTATTGCTTGAAGAAGGAAAAAAGGATGAGGTAACAGAGGTAACAATAGAAACCAATGCCGGTATTTTTCGTGTGAACAGGTTTCCCATAATGGCAGGCATCTCAAATCCACGAAAAATTAATGTAGTTATGAAATTACCGGAATTTGATTTTGATAAAATTCCTTATAACGGACCGAAAGATGAATCTGTAAATAAAGTGGTTAAGGAATTCCTTAAAAGAAAAGGCTCAAAGTTTGCAACACACAAATTATTTGAAAAAGAAGCTGTTCTTGTAAATGTGGGTAATCCGCACATAGTTTTTATGCTTGATAATTTTGATATTGTTAAGAAAGACTGGAAGGAGGTAGGGAGGGAAATAGAAAACCTGACCGAGCTTTTCCCGAAAAGGATAAATGTCGGTTTTGCTGGCAGGCCTATCAAAACGGATGATGCCGGAGATAATACGTACCATCTGGAACTGCACGTATGGGAACGCGGCGCTGGTGCAACAAAAGCTTGTGGAACAGGAGCCTGTGCGGCGGCGGCGGCTTTTTCCGGAAAGGAGGGGACGGAAAAAAGATATATCATACGTCAGAAAGGAGGAGAGCTAGAAATAAGCTTCACCACTAGAAGGCCTACTAGGCTGAAGCAAGATAATTCTACATCTGCATTTTCAGGCGAAAAAATTATGTTGATGACAGGTGCAGTTTCTGAAGCGCTGCCGGGAACGCTTGAATTATAAGGCTTTTGGCTTGTAAATTATTATAATCAGGCGTATAAACGCCCTCCCATGAAACATGAAGTTATAACATTCGGGTGCAGGCTTAATACCTATGAATCAGAGGTGATACGCGGTCATATGAGGGCCTGCGGAGAAGAGCATGTTGCCGTGTTTAATACCTGTGCTGTTACCAAAGAAGCCGAAAGGCAGGCGAAGCAAGCCATTCGCAAATATCACCGTGAAAATCCTGAAGCCAAAATAATAGTTACCGGCTGTGGCGCGCAAATCAGCCCGCAAAAATATGCTGATATTGAAGGTGTTGGCAAAGTAATTGGCAATAGTGAAAAACTGGAAAAAGAAAGTTATCTGCCGGAAAAATTTATGGCAGAAAGTGAAAAAGTTCTGGTTAATGACATAATGTCTGTTACAGAAACGGCTTCTCACCTTGTAACTGGCATAGAAGATCGCTCGCGAGCATTCATGCAGGTGCAAAATGGCTGCAACCATCGCTGTACTTTCTGCATAATTCCTTATGGCCGTGGTAATAGCAGAAGTGTTCCTATTGGAGAGGTAGTAAATCAGGCGAAAATCCTTACTGAAAAAGGGTATAAAGAGATAGTTTTAACCGGTGTGGATGTTACCGATTACGGCCTGGATTTGCCTGGCAAGCCTACTTTGGGGCAAATGATGAAAAGGCTGCTTAAAAATGTGCCGGAACTTACTCGTTTAAGGCTTTCTTCAATAGATGTGGCGGAAATTGATGAAGATTTGCTGGATTTAATCGCTAATGAGCCGCGATTAATGCCACATTTACATATAAGTCTGCAATCTGGTGACGATATGATTCTAAAGCGTATGAAACGCCGCCACACAAGACAGCAAGTTTTAGATTTTTGTAAAAAAGCCCGCTTGCTTCGCCCGGATGTAGTTTTCGGGGCAGACATAATTGCTGGCTTTCCAACTGAAACAGAAGAAATGTTCAATAATACTCTTAAAATAGTAGAAGAGGCAGACCTTATCTATCTGCATGTATTTCCTTATAGCGAAAGAGAAGGCACTCCGGCGGCAAAAATCCCTAATCAGGTTCCAAAGAAAATAAGAAAAGAGCGTGCAGCAAAATTGCGTGAAGCCGGTAAAAAGCAGCTGGAAAAATTTCTGCATTCACGCATAGGAAAAGTTGAAAATATTATAGTTGAAAAGGAAGGAGCAGGCCGCACTGAGCACTTTGCTCTGGTGCAATTTTCAGGCTTGAAAGAGGCGGGAACGCTCACAAGTCTGAAAATAACCGGGGAAGATGGGAAGCACCTTATTGCAGCATAAGTTTTATGAATTGGTTTAAAAAATTAAAAGAAGGGCTTTCAAAAACTTCCACAAAAATTACAAGTGGCATAGTTGATATTGTTGCAAAACGCAAACTTGATGCAGCAATGGTGGAAGAACTTGAAGAATTGCTCATAACGGCAGATATTGGCGCAACTATCGCTGCAAAAATTACCAATGAATTCGCAAAAAACCGCTTTGATAAAGAAGTAACTTCAGAAGAAGTTAGAACATATTTAGCAGCAGAAATAGCCAAAATTCTAATGCCTGTGGCAAAAGAATTGGAAATTTCAGAGGCAAAGCCAGAAGTTATTATGTTGGTCGGAGTTAATGGTAATGGTAAAACAACAACTCTCGGCAAATTAGCGCAAAAATACAAAAATGAAGGGAAATCAGTCATGATTGCTGCCTGTGATACATTCCGTGCCGCAGCAGTAGAGCAGGTTTCTGAATGGGGCAAAAGAACGGGCTGCCAGGTTATAAAGGGAGATCATGAATCAGACCCTGCCAGTGTAGCTTTCCGCGCATTGGAGGAAGCAAAAAAACAGGGAATAGATATTTTACTAATAGACACAGCAGGCCGGTTGCAAAATAAGAAAGGTTTGATGGAGGAGCTGGCTAAAATTTCACGTGTGCTTAAAAAAGCCGATGAAAAAGCCCCCCAGCACACCATATTGGTGTTGGATGCCACTACTGGACAAAATGCTCATTCTCAGGCAGAAGAATTCAAAAAAGTTGTAGAAATTAATGGAATAATTGTTACCAAGTTAGATGGAACGGCAAAGGGTGGGGTGGTTGTTGCACTGGCCGAAAAATTTAAATTACCAATTTATGCGGTTGGGGTTGGTGAAGCTATTGAAGATCTAAGAAATTTTGAGGCCGAAGAATTTGCCCGCAGCCTAATGGGCTTGTAATAATTTCTTCATATATCATCCGACAAAAAATATAAAAAACAAAACACCTGGTTAACCAAATTTTAACATTTGGATGATATATTCCAATGATACGCATTATTAAATGGAGAGCGTGATGGAAGATTTCAGTAAATTAGAGAAAGAATTGCAGCCACATATATACAAAATGGCTGATATACTGAGCAAAGGTGATGAAATTACTACCGCGGATTTCACTGAAATTGCTGAAATTAGGAACCAAGTAGTAGATACTATGAATAAGAAGGGCGTAAGCGACACTGATTCTGTGACAATATATCAAAAAATGGTAGAAACTGCTCAGCAGAGACTTATAGATAAAAGCCCAGAAATAGGAGAGTCTGCTTCAGTTATGGCTAAGATAGCAGCAAATTATGTTTCTAATATATCAAAATTAGAAGATAGTGGATTACTTGATGTATCTGAAGGAAATAAAATGGGGCAAACATTAGCTCCAATGATTACCAGAGGTTCTACACAAATTAAGAGATAATAATTAAGCGATGTGGCCTGTTTTTAGGTAATCTTCAGATTGCATTTCTATAAGTCTTGAAGCAGTACGCTCAAATTCGAAAGAACCATCACCTTTCTTATATAATTCCTCGGGCGGCACTTCTGCTGTACAGATCAATTTTACCTTATGTTCGTATAGTTCGTCGATAAGTGTAACAAATCTTTTTGCTTCATTGCGTTTTTCAGAATTCATTTGTGGTAGATTTGCTAGCAGCACGGTAGAAAATTCGCGTGCTATTTCAATGTAATCAGACGCCCCAAGAGCTTGCTCACATAATTCACTGAAATTAAACCAGACAGTTTTGCCATGGGTTCGCAGCGCTTTTAATTTGCGCCCATTTACAGAAATAATTCTGGTTTCTGGTTTTGCCCCACCTGTGAGTTCAGTAAAGCTATTCTTGATGAATGTTTCTGCCTTTTTTCCAAGAGGGGTGAAAAAAATTGTTGCCAGCGATTTTAGATGTTTTAAGCGATAATCCTCACTGCCAGCAAGCTCGATAATATCCAGCTTTTTTTTGAATATATCAATAAATGGCAAGAACCGCTGTCTTTGCAACCCATCCTTATAAAGCTCATCCGGATGACGGTTGGAGGTGGCGACTATCACAACGCCTTGATTAAAAAGTTCTTCAAAAAGCCTGCCAAGGATCATGGCATCGGCAATATCCTGTACCTGAAACTCGTCAAAACATATAAGCCAGTTTTCATCAGCAATTTCTGCGGCAATGCGTTTTATCAATTCTCCACGGCCACTGGTTTTCTTGCTCAAGTGAATGCGGTTATGAACATCCAGCATGAAGGCATGAAAATGCACACGTTTTTTTCGAATAACTGTAACATTTTCAAAAAATAAATCCATTAACATAGATTTGCCACGCCCAACTCCGCCATAAATATAAAGAGAGTTTATGTCTGATGCTTTGCGCTTTCTAAACAGGCGGGAAATTAAACCATGATGAAATTTTTGCCGGTACTTTTCCAGTTTTTTGGCTAAGATACTAAGTTTGTCCGCTATTTTTTTCTGCTCTTTATCGGCGCTAATTTTTCCCGATTCAATAAGCGAATCATAGGCTGCAACTATCGCACTTCTCTTTTCTTCTGCTTCTTGTGATGATAAAACTCTTGCCATGAAAATAATCCGTGAAAAAAACAGGCTGCGGCAAGCTATAGAAGTTTTGCGCAAGAACCGCAAGAAAATCGCTTTCGTCCCAACCATGGGGGCATTGCATGATGGCCACATGGAACTAGTGCGCCAAGCTGGGAGAATGGCTGATGCTGTTGTTGTCAGCATTTTCGTTAACCCCACCCAATTTGCTCCCGGGGAAGATTTTAAAAAATATCCGCGTACAGAAAAATCAGACCTGGCAAAATTGCGCAAAGAAAAAAAAGCAGAAATTATCTATATTCCATATGTAGAAGAAATTTATCCGCAGGGCTTTGCTACTAATGTTGAGGTAAAAGAAAATGCAAATATTCTTTGCGGCAAATTTCGCAAAGGGCATTTTTCAGGGGTTGCTACTGTAGTCGTTAAATTACTTCTGCAAGTCATGCCAGATATTGCGTTGTTTGGAGAAAAAGATTTCCAGCAATTTCACATTATAAAAAAACTAGTGGCAGATCTTGATATACCAGTGCGAATTGAAGGAGTGCCAACAGTGCGTGAAAGTGATGGTTTTGCTATGTCTTCCCGCAATAAATATCTAGCCAAAAATGAACGTGAAACTGCAGCAGAAATTTTCCGCATGCTCTCAATATTTCGCCAAAGGCTGGAAGAGGGCGAGAAAATTGGAAAATTGATAGGCTGGGGCAAAAAATATTTGCATAGTAAAGGCATTAAAAAAATTGATTATCTGGAAGTGCGAGATGAAAAAACTCTCACGCCTGTGAAGGAAATTCGGCCCAAACAGCCAGTTCGTATCTTCATTGCCGCTTACCTCGGCAAAACTCGCTTGATTGATAATCTGCTGGTGGGGTAGGGATTGTGGTTAAAAGTTTGTTGATTTTATGTGGTTAAAAGTATATATTGGTAATATACAACAATGGTTGATAAGATTTTTAAAAATTTTGAGGGTTTTCAGTGGGACAGCGCTAATGCTACAAAAAATTATATAAAACATAATGTTACTGAGTTTGAGTGTGAACAGGTGTTTTTTAATAGGCCACTATTGATAGAAACTGACGAAAAACATTCAAAAAATGAAAAGAGATATTTTGTTTTAGGGAAAACTGATTTGGGAAGAAAGTTATTTATTGTTTTTACTGCAAGAAAAAGATTGCTAAGGATTATTTCAGCAAGAGATATGAGCAGAAGAGAAAGAGAGGTTTATAATGAAAAAGATTCCAAAATTTAAGGACGAAAAGGCCGAGCAGAAATTCTGGGCAGAGCATGACTCGGCCGACTATTTAGATTGGAAAAAGGCAGGATATGCAGCATTTCCAAACCTTAAACCTTCCACAAAAACCATCTCGTTAAGGTTGCCAGAATCATTATTGAATGATTTAAAAATATTGGCTAATAAACGCGATATCCCCTATCAATCATTGCTAAAAATCATTCTGGCCGAAAGGCTCTCAGAAGAAATACGTCCCAACAAATGATTTTGTGTCACCTGCACAGCTCGCTATTTATCGGTGACTATGTCGATAGGGCGCAGATGGTTGATAATCTGAGGGTGGGATGAGTTGAAAAAATGTTGATGGTTGATGGAAAACTAACAATTGTTAGTTTATATGCTTGAAGTTTGAGGATTTATAGAAGAAATCTATATCTCTATAGAGCGTTGGGCAAGCAAAAGGTGATTTTTATTAAAAATCAATAATTAACCATCAACTATCAACCCCTAATCTTAAGCCGCCTGACGCCATTTTATGGAACAGCCAATAGATGGATGTTGTTCATCCGGGCCTTTGCCAGTTAAGGAAATTTGTTTCATTGCTTCGAAAAGTTCACGTTTGCCGCCAAGGGTTCTCTGCATCCCGGATTCATCCAATCGGCCGCGATATTGCAATTCCAGATTAGCGTTAAAGCCAAAGAAATCTGGCGTGCATACTGCATCGTAAAGTTGAGCAATCTGTTGGCTTGCATCATAAACATAAGGAAAAGTTAAGCCTTTCTGCGCAGCAAGACTTTTCATATTTTCAAAAGAATCTTCCGGATATTGGGCAGTGTCGTTAGAAGAGATTGCTATAGCACCAATGCCAAGTTCTCTGAGTTCTGCCATGTCGCGGACTATTTTATCTATAATAGCTTGAACATAAGGGCAGTGATTGCTGATAAACATAATAACCAGACCTTTTGGTCCTTTTACATCAGCAAGACTATATGTTTTGCCATCAACGCCAGGCAGTGAAAAATCAATTGCTCTCCAACCTGTCTGAACTTCCGGTGTTTTAAGTGCTACCATGTTACTTTCCCCCTTTTTATTAGAGCAGCTTATTTGCTGCCTTCCATTTTTAGCCGGTAAAAAAACATCACTCCAAACAAAGAAGCAAATGTATTTACCAGGAAGTACAGAACGGAAATTGTAATTCCCAGTTCCGCGTCCAGCCCGAAAAGGGCTGATCCATAAAAAAATGTCAATTCTCTTAGGCCAACTCCTCCCACAGATATTGGCAGTATCGAGATTATATTAGATAAAAGAAAAAGCAGCAAATAATCAATTTCCATACCACTATGTCCAATTGATATTAAAAGAAAAAAAGCCGCCAGTAAGGACATGCCCTGAACTAATGCTGAATATTTTGCTGCCCCAATTTGTATTTTTACAGGTTCTTTGAGTAGAAATGATGCAAGAAAAGAATAAGCCGGAAAAATACCAGCCAGAGCAAAACTAAGCAGCAGCCATCTATATGGGATTTCTGCCAGAGATGGGCTAAAAAAACCAAGTAGCAAGGCGAAGACGGTAAGTAAAAGTAAACCACTGCCACGGCCAGAAATTAATCTTAGTAAAATAGTTTTCCAGTAGAAGCCCATTTTTTTATGGATAAACCAGGTTATATAACCATCACCACTTACGCCACCAGGCAAAATGAGGTTGAACAACATACCAGCATAATAAAGTGAAATTGCAAGCTTGCGGGAAATTTTAAGCCCAGCTGAAGCGAGGTAATAACGCATGCGAAAACTACTTATTATCTGGCCGATATTAAGAACAACAAAAGCGATTGCCAGCCAAAGAAATTCTGCTTTGGCTGCATAAGATTTTATTTTCTGCAGATCGGCCTGGGTAAAAACCAGCCATAACATTCCGGCTGTAAGTAAAAGCTTCAGGAGAGAGAGAAGAATTTTATTAGCTCTCTTCTTTTTCGGCTTTATATCGGATATGTCCGTCACTTTTCTTCCTTACCGCCGCGGTATGATTTTGCCACGACATAAGGTTTTGTGTTCTGTGCGCTGAAATATGTGCGCATAAGTAATTCAGCTATAAATCCTGTGGTTATAAGCTGTACTGAGGCAATAAGTAATAATATGCCAACGAAGAAAAGAGGGCGAGTGCCAATGTCATGGCCAAGAATAAATTTATCAAAAAATAAATAAGTTTCTATCAGCGCACCAAGCAAAAATGCACCTAGGCCGAGAGAGCCGAAAAGATGCATGGGTTTTTGTCGATAGCGAATAAAAAAGCCCATCAGGAGTAAATCGCTTGCCACACGGAAGGTGCGAGAAAGACCATATTTAGATTTTCCGAATTGTCTTGGATGGTGACGTACATCAATTTCCGCAATTTTTGCGCCTCTGATATCGGCAAGAATAGGAATAAAACGATGAAGCTCACCATAAAGATCAAGATTTTTTGCGATCCTGGATTTGAAAACTTTTAGTGTGCAGCCATAATCCTGCACACGTACTTTGCTGACTTTGCGGATAAGAATATTTGCCAGCTTGCTTGGAATCTTACGTAGCAGGAATCCATCTTTGCGTTTTTTTCTTTTGCCTACGACTACGTCCAAGCTCTCATCTTCAAGCTTTTTCAACATAATTGGAATATCTGCTGGATCATTCTGCAAATCGCCATCTAATGTGGCGATATATTCACCTTCAGCTGCATCTATTCCGGCGGCCATAGCAGAAGTTTGCCCGAAATTACGAGAGAAAACCAGCAAGCGAACGTTTGTTCTGCCTAAAGAGAGAATCTCATTGACGGTTTGGTCGGAAGAACCATCATCAATGAAGATAACTTCATAAGAAATGCCGGAAAGCGCTGAATGCAGCGCTTCCATCATTGGTTTTATATTTTCCTGTTCCTCGTAAACCGGGAGCACTACTGATAATTTCATGGCTGACATAATAAAGAGCGGGATTTTTTCTGCAAGAAGTGAATTTCAATATATAGTCGTTTGACTTAATAATTTCCCATTTGCATCTAGCGAAATTTGTCAATGACCTGCGTAAAAAAGCTTGAAGTAAGCGTGGCTACTCCTGCGCTTTTTTGCTTGTTCCTTGATAAATTTGGCCGTTGCAAAATAGAAAATTATTAAGTCAAACGACTATAATATAAAAACCTGCAAATTCAAGGGGGATGGGGTGGATAAATTTTAAAATTCTGTTTCTATTTGTGTATTGCGGTAGACATAGGCGTTTACTATAAACCCAAAGCCTATGAGTGTGCTTATCATTGAGCTTCCGCCATATGAAAGTAAGGGCAGGGGAACGCCTACCACAGGCAGTATGCCAGAAACCATGCCCATATTTATAAAAACATGCAGGAAAAGAACAATAGTTATGCCAAAAGAAACAAGCTTTCCAAAAA
>Ga0210057_1009562_pt1 | contig 11178 bp, 12 predicted proteins | sample CryGeyCG2114_010_2_FD_183968 | JGI IMG/M metagenome (GOLD analysis project Ga0210057, IMG submission 183968) | Groundwater microbial communities from aquifer - Crystal Geyser CG10_big_fil_rev_8/21/14_0.10 (SPAdes) (version 2) | ecosystem: Environmental > Aquatic > Deep subsurface > Groundwater ...
CACCCGGATCTTCTGCCTCATGAATAGGGACGACCGGGGTGACTTCTTGTACACGATGTACTTGGTGGGCGGCTGCATCAGGCGTTACGCTTGGTGGTTCTTCAGGTAGAACCGGTGGTGGAATCTCTGTGGGTGTTCTTTCCACAGCAAGAGCTTGTTCTCTCGCTGCGGCGCGAGCAATCTCTTGTTGTAATGCCTCTTCTGTGGCAAGGGCTTCTTGTATTGCTTGACGATCGTACACATCTTTTTTCTTCATCAACTCCTCCACCATACCATGTTCTTCTGGGCCAAGCGACATAGAAAGCAATACACTCAAGTCATCCTCACTCCAACGAATCTCTGCCGGGTCAAGCTCGGACACATCTGTAGTTCTAATAAAAGTACGGAACTCATGAAGAAGGGCGGCTTTCCCCCTCTCTCTATTTGGATCTCCCATATAAGATAATAATTAAAAATAAGGGAATTACTATTCTGTATGTTATTGCCAATCTTAGTATAAGTAAACAGAAAGAATAGCACAACCATTTTTAACCAATCACATGCTTTTACTCACTTACTCGCCCACCGTATTCTTCCGTCTCCGTATTTATCACAATAGTTTCTCCTTCTTTGATAAAAATAGGAGCGTGAATGTGTAACCCGTTTTCCAACACCACTTCCTTCGTCACATTTCCACTTGCGGTATCCCCCTTTACTGCGGGTGGCGCTGTTATTACCATATACTCTACTTTCTTTGGAAGCTGCACAGCCACTAACGACCCCTCGTGAAATGACCCAATTACTTCGAGCCCTTCTTTCAAAAATTTCCCGTCATCACCAACAATATCTTCCGGAACTTCCAGTGTTTCGTATGACTCATTATTCATAAATGAATAGGTATCGCCATTTTTATAAAGATATTGAATATTTTGACGATCAACACGTACCACATCCACACTTTCTCCACTTTTGTAGGTGATTTCAATATTCTTTCCACTCGTGATACTTTTCATTTTTGTCTTGGTAAATGCGGCCCCTTTCCCCGGATTGACAAACTTAAAATCCACCACAACGTACAAATCGCCATTATGTTGAATAACTGCCCCTTTTTTTATTTCTGTAGTTTCTGCCATAAAATATATTAAAACTATTGTTTTGACATGGGTAAGACTAACACATCATCAATATTCTGACAACCTAGGAGCATCTGCACCAACCGATCCACCCCAATGGCAATACCGGCACAATTGGGCAGAGAATCAACGGCTTCTATAAAGTCCTCGTCAATGGGATAGACTGGTTTCCCCAAATTTCTTCGCATTGCTTGTTCTGCTTCAAACCGCTCCCGTTGCTGATCTCCATTGGTCAACTCGGTAAATCCATTGGCAAGCTCAATACCACCCGCATACACCTCTACTCGCTCAGCATACCGCCGATCTTTCTCGGACAACATTGCCAGCGATGCCATCTGAGCCGGATAGTGGTGAATCATCACCACCCCCATATCGCCGAGTGCCGGCTCAATCTTGTTTAAAAATATGCGATAAAACAAATCTTCATAACTCTCTGTTTCTCCTGGTGCATAGCCTATGTCAATGCATAGCTGTAGAAGAGAAGATGTTGTGAGATACGCATCCAAATCAACCCCAAGCGTTTGTTGCCAAAGATCTCGCATATGGATGCGTGTGACGGGAAGTATTGCACGTTTGCCTGTTGCTTCTTCCACGTGTTTCCCCACATACTGAAAGAGCTCTTCCACCCGTTCCATGAGCCCAAACATATTACTATGTGTTTCATAGAACTCAAGCATGGTAAACTCCGGGTTATGCAGGCCACCAAAACTTTCGTGATCACGAAAACACTTTCCCAAGAAAAAAATACGGTCATACCCTGCGGCAAGCATTTTTTTCATACTATATTCCGGCGAGGTATGGAGATACGCTTGATATGGCGTGCCGTGCTCATCATGTATGAATAGCGCCATGGGTGAAAGATATGGATCTTGGCCAGCGTGAGTCAGTAGTGCTGGTGTTTCTATTTCTGTAAAATCGGTCTCAATAAAAAAAGCACGAATGGCCGCCAAAATATTCCACCTCGCGTCTAGGATGTGTTTTTGCCGCTGTATATGAGAGAGTTGATTCATATCTATCTATATATAGCCTACTTGACAGACAAGTGCAAGCTTGGTATACACAACTATCCACTCTACAAACGTATACGCCCCCTTTTGGCTTTAACAAATGCCTAAACGGGGCCTATATGTATAAAAGGCCGCTGGCAATAACCCCCTCAACTTGGAAAAAAGGGGAATGGACCAGAAGATTCTGCTGGTGACCAGGGCGGCCCCCTGGAACCAGCCCCAGGAAGACCTCAGCCCCGAGGGAGAGCACCAGGCCTTCCTGTGTGGTCTCCGCCTCTACGAAGCGGGGTACCGCCCGAAGCGGGTGGTCACCTCCACTCGGTGGCGAGACATCAACACCGCGAGGTTCCTCCAGCAGGGACTCGGCTCGTCCGGAAGCGTGAACACGCACCGGAGCTGGGAGCTGTTCACCCGTGACCTCGAGCTCGATCTCGGGCGTCCGCTCCACGAGCTAACGTTCTCGGACCTGCAGGGCCTTTCCGAAACGCAGCGACGGGTACTGATCGTCGCTGTGGATTTCTTCCTTCGGGACGCGCTCACGCGTGCGCTCCCGAACGGAACGACGCTGATGGTGGCCCCGCCGCTCCTCCCGGAGATCGGCGGCCACATGGTACGGGCTCGGCACAACCCGCCCGACCCGTGCACCATTCCGAACGCACACCTGCTGAGCAGCACCTCGGTGGATGCGTTCACCTTTCACGGCATGCAGATGATCTCACACGAACGTGTGGTCGATTTCTTTGCCTGAAAGCTCCTGCGGTTGCCCAGCGACCGCAGACCAACAAAGGGAAAATACCCCCCTCGTATATTTTCTTTCTGGATAAAAAAACAGCCTGTATATCCCTGCTGTTTTTTTATTTTTCTCGCTGTATTGACAAGCCCACGTCAAAATCGTATACTGATGCCCGTACCCATAGAAAAACAATACCACGTATTCTTCCATGCGAGCGTCGTATAATGGCTATTACCTCGGCCTTCCAAGCCGATGACGCCGGTTCGATTCCGGTCGCTCGCTCTCCTCTTCGTTCCCCAGTATGCTCTGGGGGACTTTGCCGAGCAAGCCTTGCTTTGTATAAAGCTTGCTCAGCAAAGTTCTGTCCACAAATACAGGACGACGCATAGCGGGATAGAGCAACGGCAGCTCGTCGGGCCCATAACCCGAAGGTTCCAGGTTCGAATCCTGGTCCCGCAACAAAAAGACGCGCACTATAAGCCAGTCTTTAGCAATATAATAAGCATCCTTGGATACACCACCTACTCTTCACAGTAGAAAGGCGCGTCCTCGTTGCTCGCAATGATGTCACTCGCCTCTGCGGCCCGCCGCGTGATGGCCAGAGGCCATGTTACGCGGTAATAGCTCAGTTGGCTAGAGCGCTTCCTTGCCAAGGAAGAGGTCGCCGGTTCGAATCCGGTTTACCGCTCCAGTCGTCCAAGCGGACGACGAAGACACTAATACAGTTTATTCTTCCCCAGAATACTGTATGGCAAAACAACTCCGACACCGTCGGGGTTGTTTTTTTTGACTATCCACATCCCGCTATTTTCCATTTTTCTGCACTTTGATATAATAGACATGTTCTAACTTATACAGTTATTCCCCAATGACTGTATGGCAAAATAAAAAACCGCCCTCTACACAAGGTCGGTTTTTTATTTTGTAGAAAATGCTTTCTTACTCAACAATAAGTTTTCCTACCATACCAAGTTCGCGATGACTTCCCACGCTACAGTAGTATTCAAATGATCCCGCTTTATCCGCGACAAATGTGACTGACGCGCTTTCGCCATCTTTTACTTTTGTCGTCTGTGCGCTAAACTCGTCAACTACCCAATCATGTAGTCCACTCTCACTAGTAAAGTTGATAGTCACAGTGTCCCCTTTTTTTACACGAATCTCTTTTTGTGAAAACGCAAAGTTTTTTCCAGTCAGGTTCAACACTACTGCAGACATAGCGTCAGCAGAATCGTCACTCGCCATTGCATCTCCTTCCACCTCTACCATGACATCTGCCTCTAGATCCAGCAATGCGTCTCCGTCTTTCTCCATCATTGCGTCGTCGCCTTCTTCTGTCTTCACCATCGCATCCCCTGACTCTTCTGTTGTAACGGCGCTAGTTGATTCATCTGACCCAGTTTCTGTATTGAGTGATGCACTACATCCTGCCCCCACAAGGAGCAGCGAAAGCCCTGCCATTGCCACCAAACCGATCTTGTTGTTCCACATAGTATTCTATGCTTAAAAATAAATATCTCTTAATATATTATTAGCATACCATCTTGCGAAATGAATGAAAAGAGCCGCCAGTGTATCTGACAGATCCTCATCCACAATACCCTTTTAGGCTCCTTCGACAATAGAAAATTGCTCACTCCTCCCTGTGTATTCGCCAGCACGGATTTCAATATAGTACTGCCCAAGAGGCGTGTTTTCTGGGATATTAAATATAGCACTCCCCTTAAACAGCGCAGGGAGGTCAATAATGGTGTAAAGAAAATCTCCGTGTTCATCAAGCAAGTTAATTGTTGCAGGAACATTGGTTGCCTCACTTGTGTGCACAGTCCATGTCATAAGATTTTCGTTGGTAGAATTTCGAAAAAATTCTCGCAGCGCACTTGGAGATGTGATTTCTATATCAACTCCCTCTGGGGCTTCTTTCCCAACGGTCACAGAAACGGCTGCACTGTTATTGTCTTCACGCAGTTCTGAAATAAATCCTTCACTATCAATTGTGGCAGTCAGTGCATACGTTCCTGGCACAAACATGCGCACCGACCGAGTAACCACACAACGGTCTTTTGTGGTAAGGTACACCTGGTATGCACAAGTATCAGTAATATCGTTATTCACCGTATAGAGAGAATTGCTCAACGCTGGCAGTACTGACAAGGCATGGGTGCGCTTTCCGGCAATCCCCGGGTTACCGATATTCTCTACAACATATGTCACGGTAAATGGCTCCCCCTCGTTGACGACGGATTTTGACGCAGAAATATCTGTGACTATGAGATCTACAACACCGCTTGAACGGACTTCTTCTGTTGTCCGCGTAGCGCGCAGCGTCATAGTCACATACTGTTCACCCACTTCTGCCACATATACTTCTTGTTCTTCGGTGCGATCACTTTGAAGTGACGTAGCAACAATGGTATACGTGCCAGGCAACAAAGATACATTCGCGCGACCAGATGTATCAGTATATTGCACTTCTACTCTTTTTTGATTCATTTTGTTTATTTCTATATACGCTTGTGGGATAGGATTCCCCACCCCATCTATCACATCAATATGTAACACCCCTGTTGCAATACTTGGGCGTATGATTTCAAATACACCACTCTCTGTTTGGTGAGATGTCCCCCGTACATCTCTGACGGTAAGACGCAGTCGATACATCCCAGAAGCGACATCTTTTGCCTGATGTGCCCCTGTTATATCAAGGACATACTTTGGATTCCACTCAATAGACGACGCTGGATACTCTACGGCACCAATGTACCCCAAACTATCCCCGTTCATATCAATCAATGTCACACTCATGTATGACCCCGCAGTAATGTCAGCACTCCATGAGACATCATAGCTGGTCCCCATCACAAGAGTATCGCCATCAACCGGGAAGTGGATCCGTAACGTGGGTGCTTCTCCACCTGTGGTTTCTTCATTATCAGGATACGAGGTCGAAGTGCCCAACAGTAAATTAAGCTGGGCGGCCTTTGCAACTTGTTGTGTTTTTTCTACACTTTCAAAGAGTGCAACAACCTTTGGGTCAATAGCGCCTTTATCTTCTTGGACAATTTTTGCCAGCACATCTCCATATGTTTCAAGAGATAGTTGGAGTTGGTCCACAAGAGAGATCAGCCCTTTGGTGTCTCCACGCATTTGTAAACTGAGTGCGGCTTTTGCCACGGCTTGGCTATGCGACTCAATGTGGTCTTCCACATCAGAGATAACATGTTTTTCAATGGCACTGCCATCTTCAAGTAATATTTTAATTTCTTCAAGACGTCGTCCAACACGCGTTGCCTCCCACTCTGCCTTGTCTTCTGGATCAAATGTCAGTGCAGAACGAATTTCTTCAGCAACATTTACTTTCACACTGTATAATGTTTCGCCGGGTAAAGATTTTTCAGAAGCAATAACCGTACTTGCACCACCAGCGGCAAGAACAACTACTGCAAAAGCGGCATATGCAAATCGCTTTCCAAATGAAAACACAGGCACTGACATGCGTTCTTTTTTTGCTTGTGCCCTGTCCACCTTCCGGACTGCAGGTGTGTCTGGCAGTGGGTGTGCATCGACAAAAGAAAGAACAGCAGTATCAAGAACATCCTGTTCTTCTTCGGTGAGGTGTATCTGTTTTCTTTTTTTGTGAATTGTTTCAAAAAATTTGTCCATACTATTCTATAGTTGCTTGTACTTTTTTTAATCCACGATGAAGACGTACTGATATTGCATTTTCAGAACTACCAACAATCTCCCCAATTTCTTTGGGGGATAATCCGTCTACATACCGCATTTTTATAATATCTCTATATGTCTCATCCAATTTTTCTACTTCTTGCATTGATGCCATCCAATCAATGGTATCACTGTAGCTCAACCCTTTATTGTCAGCAAATTGCATCCCTTCGTCCAGAAGCGCATCGAGCGACTGTTCTTTCTTTTTTCTACTATAGTCAACCACCAAGTGGTAAGCCACTTTGTAAACAAATGCCTTCATATGAATAATCTCTTTCCCATCTATCACATATTTCCATACTTTTATATATGTGTCCTGGGTCAGCTCTAATGCCTTTTCTCTATTATAGACACGAAAATAAAAAAATTTGAAAATGCTATCTTGATGTTCATTGTAGGCGGCAATAAATTGTTCTTTTTTTTCTTCCGCGTCCATAGTATATGACTCGTCTGGCAGTAAAATATTACGTAAAGTAGGGCCAGTATACAAGAATGTTCAAAAAAATCAACTCAACAGAGGGAAATTTTCCCATATCAAAATATATCCCCGTATACAGTTACTGACGGCTCGGTAGCGACAATCTTACACATCGGGACACATATCCCACATATATTGAAACCATGTCTTGTAGCTGGTAGCAAGCGGACGAGAAATATTGACGAAAATAGTGATGTCGTCAGAAATCCTTGTGATCCCTGCGCCAGTGAAAGATACCACATGATCGCCAAAAATATCGACCATAGATGGGGTGGAATATGTGGCAGGAAAAAATTTGTATGGCTTCCCCACAGCCGTCAACACCTGTGGTGCCTGTTTTTTTACTTCGGAGTCAAATAGGTGATGATATGTGATCCCCCGTTTTTTTGCATCTATTAAAAAACCTTCCAAAAAAGACTGCAGACGTGGATCAAACCATGCTCCCTTTGCGCCAATAAAGTAGGCATCCTCTTTGGTAGACAACATGTCACGTAAGTAATTTTTAAATCCTTCAATTCCTTTGTAGATGTATGCGGCTTCCAATGTACTATTTTTTCTATACTCAGAAACCAAATCAGGTAATACCTGCTCAAGTTGTTTCTTTTTTTCTTGCACTAACTCCAACAATTTATAAGGCTCAACAGGTTGATATACTTTTTCTTTTTTGCCAACAACCAGAAACACCAATCCTTTTTCAGTCAGACGACTCATAGCATCATAAATATTTCTTCTGTGAATACGGCTGCGGGTAGATATATCACTCACAGTACTTTCCCCAAGACTCAAAAGCGTTTCATAAATTTTTGCCTCATTTTTTGATAAACCAAGGCCAGCGAGAATATCCCCATGCATATGGTACACATACATATATATTGGTGGCAATCACCACCATGTGGTGCTGTTGACCACTCACTATAAACTATATATCATACACAGTCATCAGTCAAGAACTGCTGACACCACATACACAGGAGGTTCTCATGAACTGCATCGTCTCCGTGATCCTGTCCTTCTTGTTTGCCACCTCTGCCCTGGCAGAGTCACACACCCGCCTCCTGGTGCACGGGACGCACAGCCGCATCTCGGACACGCACATCGGACTCGTCGGTTGGTTCATCATGCCGAACGTGACGAATGCACCCGGACTGAGCCTGTCGCTGGCCGGGCCGCGCTACGATGGCACCGGATGGAACATCGAGCTCCTCGGTGGCGCCATGGTCGAGAGCAACAACAGTACCGCGCTTGTCGACATCCGCCTCGAGTTGACTCCGAAGTTCTGGAACGCACCACTCTACTCGTGGGGCAACCTGGAGTGGATCAACACCGACGGCAAGGGCACTGGCTACTTCTACTGGCAGGTCGACTACCCCCTTCCACAGGGACTCGGTCTCGTCGGCCTTGAGACCGAGAACGTGTTCCCCCTGGAAGATGGAGAACATCACACCTCGGTCGGCCCGCAGATCGTCCTCCCCCTCGGTCGCGTGGCCATGGTGACCGCCTACCAGTTTCACAGTGACGGCACGCAGCAGCTCTGGCTGCGTACAGTCCTCAACCTCTAGCGCCACTGGGGCGCGTCTCTCCCGACACCGTCGGGATGGAGACAACAAATACCAGTCCCCATTTTGTACAAAACATATTTTGTGTAAAAAAGGAAACAGCAGCGACTCTGTATGTCGCTGCTGTTTTTTTATTTCTATGTATTTCTTCTACTCATTGCCACAGGCAAACATAGTAACATACGCTCCTACTCGTGCTAATCCAACGGAGCTAATTCCAACATGCTTCATATTAGTATCATGCCCCGGTGAACTCTTCCACCCATCAAACATGGCTTGCCCGGTGGCATAGTTCCAACCAACATTTTCCACGCACAGTCGGTATCCTACCGTGGCATATCTGTCCTCAAATCCATTGTGGGACAACTGTCCCTCCTGCTGCATTGTTTCACTATGACGTATTGCTAACGTATGAAGTGCCGCATCTGATACAAGCGGTGCTAATCCCAACCCTTGGCGATAGGTATTCACTGCAGATAAGAGGTCCATTTCATACTGCCCACCTTCTGGTACGTTCTGATGCTCTGGAACTGGTTCAGTTGTTGACTCTGGTCTTTCAAAACGTACCATGACATCAACCGCGCGATCTTGCGCACGGGTATCTGATGGGTTGGCACGAATAAATCGGACAATACCAGTACTCGTGTTGGGCTCTGTGTATGCGACCACCTCTGCCTCAAAAGGAACCGGAGTTGTGACCATCCAGTCATCGAGCGCGCTGGCAATACCAGTCCCCAGCAGTACACCATTGGCATCATACACTTCCACGCTAAATGATCCCTCAAAATACCACAATGTAGCCGTGCCATGTACCACAAAAGGACCCGAGATCGTTGCTCCATTTTCAAACCCATCAAACTCAATACTCGGCTCTCCCTTCTGAACCGGTATTATTTTTGACCGTGTAGGCTCTGACAACACAGGATTCTGTGGGGCGACGACCACCGTTGGCTCTGGCAACGGCATACTGTCAGTGGGGGGAACCGTTGTGGGCTCACCTGCTATAAATAATGGTGCCGTTGTCGTGACATCCACAACCACCTCTGGGGCAGGCGAAAGTGTGACAGCGTCTGGTACCTTTTCTACAGGCGATGTACACCCAACGCCGACACACAACAGTGTCATACCCGCAAGAAAAAATGTGTTTCCTTTCATACCGTATGATTACAGCGTATGCATTTGATAGACAAAAAATCCTCCATCCAAATTTGTTGCATGGGGATATCCCATGTTCACAAGTTCCTCTACCACACGACGTGACCGGCCACCTGATGCGCAATACACGATAATCTCTGCGTTCTTGTCTGGAATAACAGTCTCGATAGTCCCCGCAACCTGTGCTACAGGAATATGTATGGCCGTGTCTATGTGACCATCAGCCCATTCGTCCGGTTCGCGAACATCAAGAAGTATAGGCAGCTGTCCTGTCTTTTCTCGCTCTAAAAAATCTTCCATTGTGATATATTTCATATGAACATGCGAATAAAAATCTTGCTTGTACAATACCAGTAACACCCACATTTGTACATTTTTTTTGTGTCCTGTATACTCCACATATATTCATTAACTTGGGAGGGGTATGAATAATTATTCGTATTGTACAAAAAGTTTGCCAACATATTTGGGGCAAGCTTTTTTATTTAAGGAACGCACATCACCGTACCAGGAACACTCGCGTGGCAAAAAATTTATGCCAATCTGGGACCCAACGGGAAATCAATTTGTGCCACTGGCACGCCTGCATAGAAATCTGCCAAAAGAGTTAGAAGAACCATTGTTACATATATCTGCACTGGTCAACTATGAACTCAGCTTTGGCTGGCCAGGGAGAGGGGGCAAAGCCCCTGCTCCGCAAACGATCTGGCAGCACTTACATACCCTGGGACTTATTGCGCTGGTTGACTCTACCATGCAACGCATGCTGCTGGTGCTCAAGCACTATGCCGCTATCACCCGGCGACCTTTTTTTGACTTTAGCAACATAAAAGAAGAGTACTCAAAACGCACATACACTATTCAGACAAAGGACGGTGCCGACGTCACCGTTTCTGACGTCTTCCTCACCATCCTCACCACAAACCAAGCAATAACATTTTTTCGAAAAATCCATGATGTATCGGTGGATGAACAGTACATTATGAAATATGTGTTGGAACAGATGGGACCGCTGTTTTTACATGGCGAAATGATCCCACACGTAACACGACCAATTTTTATGCGATATATTCATGTGAAAGAACGAATTGGAAGTCAAGAAGACTTTTGGCAAGAAGATATGAACGCTATTATTTACTTTTAAATACTACTTGGAGGACATATGACTGCATACATGCGCACGATAAAAGAAATCCCAAAAACAGAACGCCCCCGAGAAAAGCTTATCCAATACGGCCCTGAAAAACTTTCTAACTCGGAACTTTTGGCAATTCTGCTGCGAACTGGCGGCAAAGGAGAACATGTCGTAAAACTTGCACACCGTATCCTCAGCAGATTTCCCGCTGGAGGTATTGCACACGCAGAACACAAGGCGCTGGCAAACTGTCGTGGCATTGGCCCAACAAAAGCG
>Ga0210057_1009563_pt1 | contig 11178 bp, 11 predicted proteins | sample CryGeyCG2114_010_2_FD_183968 | JGI IMG/M metagenome (GOLD analysis project Ga0210057, IMG submission 183968) | Groundwater microbial communities from aquifer - Crystal Geyser CG10_big_fil_rev_8/21/14_0.10 (SPAdes) (version 2) | ecosystem: Environmental > Aquatic > Deep subsurface > Groundwater ...
ATGCTCTATATAAACGAGAACGTTCAGTCAGAGAATGATCTCGAGGGTGTCATCAGCTATTTGTTAAAAGAATGCATCCAGACCTCACAGTAGTGAGGTCTTTTTTTTGCCTTGCTATGGAGAGGCTGTTTTTCGTCAAGACTCTGCCAAAGATAAAGACTAACGAGAGATCGATAAGGGCTCCACGTTTGAGATATTTTTTCGATTTCAATCTTATCCTCTCGGTCCACTCCATAGATCCGGGAGACGGCAGTCCGCAGACCCAGATCCCCGACCGAAAAAACATCTTCCCGGCCGAGGGAAAAGATCAGCATCATCTCGGCAGTCCAGCGGCCGATACCTTTGACCAGAGTGAGATGGGAGATCACTTGTTCATCCGGTAGATCCGGGAGTGTAGCCAAGAGGATTTTTTCGGAAATAATACATTCGGAAAGAGATCGAAGGTAAGAGATTTTTTGACGAGAAAGACCGACGGATCGGAGAGATTCTTCATCTCTCGCTAGGATATCTTCCGGTTTAATATTCTTTTGGTCAGGAAAAAGGTCCATGAATCTATTTATGATAGTACCGGCGGCTTTGACAGAGAGCTGTTGGCCGATGATAGACTTCAGGAGATCACGAAACAGATCGGCAGACTGTCCCCTCGCTTCAATCGAGTATCTCTGAAGAAGTGGTTTAATCAGGGGATCTTTTTGGAGATGTTTCTTAGCCGCTACGATATCCATAGGTAAGATTATGATATAACGAGATACAATAAGTTATGCCTGTAACAGTTGCTTTTGAAAGTGCTTACAAAAAGTTAAACCCGACGCAGAAACTGGCCGTCGATAGTATCGAGGGACCGGTGCTGGTACTGGCCGGCCCGGGAACAGGGAAGACGCAAGTGCTGATGGTACGGATCGCCAATATCCTGAAAGAAACGGATACCGACCCCTCCTCGATTCTCGCCCTTACCTATACCGATGCGGCGGCGTGCGAGATGAAGGAACGTCTCATCGGTCTCATCGGTCAGGACGGGTATTATGTCAAGATCGGCACCTTTCACGCCCTGTGTAACGAGATCATCGGTGACAATCCGGACAGATTCGCCCGGCCTGCAGGAATGCAAAACGTGACCGAGCTGGAGCGGGTGAATATCATCAACGAGATTTTGGAGAAGAATACATTTGAACTATTGAAACCGGTGAATGCGCCCCAGATGTACACCAAAGATATCATCGGCGCGATCTCGATTCTCAAGCGAGAGGGCATTACTCTGAAAAAATTTGCGGAGCTCGTCGCCACCCTGACGGAGGAGTTTGCGATGGAGAAAGAAGGGATGACGAAGACGGCCAGAACCGAGAAGGAGACGCTAGTCAAGAAAAATACCGATCTGCTTCTCATCTACGAAAAATATCAGGAAAAATTAAAAGCCATCGGGCGTCTCGACTTCGAAGACATGATCAACTGGGTAGTAGAGACCTTCGAGTCGGATCCGGATTTCCTCCGGCAGTATGAAGAAAATTTTCAGTACATTCTGGTGGACGAGTATCAGGATACGAACTCGGCGCAGAACCGGTTGGTGTTTGCCCTGTCCTCTTTCTGGGGTGAGAAAGCGAATATCTTTTGCGTGGGGGATCCGAACCAGTCCATCTTCCGATTCCAAGGGGCGAGTAAAGAAAATCTATTACAGTTCCGGAAAAGATTCCCGGGCTTTACCCAAATAAAGCTGACGGACAACTACCGCTCAACCCCCACCCTGCTCACCTCTTCGGCTGCTCTCATCGGTGAGGAAGCCTTAGTGCCGAAGGTGAAGTACCGGGACGTGCCGGTGAAGACGGCAAAGTTCAACTCCTCGATTCTGGAAGATGAGTTCATCTGCCGGTCGATAAAGAAGAAAATAAAAGCCTGTATCCCGGCAGAGGAGATCGCGGTGATCGTCAAAGAGAATCGGGACATTGATAACCTCATCAATCTTTTCAAACAAAAAAATATTCCGTATAGGTTGGAAGGCGGGACCGATGTCCTGAAAACTCCCTTGGTATCGCAGTTCCTGCGCATTCTGAAAGTGGTGACCGGACTCTCCGGACCGGTGGACGATATCGATCTCTTTACTGTTTTGAATTATCCTTATCTTGGCTTAAAACCGCTGGCTATTTTGCGGGCGGCGCGCTATGCCCACCGGAATCGAGAATCTTTGGTGGATACGTTGCAGGACGCCAATCCGGAAATTGACGATGACTTAATTAAGACTTTCGGCATGCTGGTGTCGTGGAACAGTCGCTCTTCGTCTCACACTCTGCCGGAAATGTTCCAGATCATTTTTCAGGAATCGGGACTATTGGATTACATCCTGGCTCTCCCCCAGCCGATCATCGAACTGAACCGTTTCGGCACTCTTTATGAAGACACGAAAGCTCAGGCAGCGGCTACCTCGGGTCTCGACTTATTCGGTTATGTTTTTAATCTGGGAGTCATGGAAGAGAACGGTTTGAAACTGCCGGAACAAACTCTGGTGTCGGACGCTAAGGCGGTCACCCTGACGACCGCGCACAAAGCCAAGGGGCTGGAATGGAAACTGGTCTATATTTACCGCTTTGCGGATACTCATTGGGGCAATACCAGCAGACGTCAGATGATCAAACTGCCGCCGGGGATAATAAACGAGCAGGACGTGAGTAAGGAAGACAAGAATGCGGAAGAGAGGCGTCTATTTTACGTCGCGATGACACGGGCGAAGCAACAGCTATACATAGTAGGGTCCACGAAATATAGTTCGTCGGTGAAGATGATGTACCCGTCACTGTTCCTGTCGGATCTGCCGAGTTCGACCATCAAGAAAGTAAAGACGTCGGGTTTGGAGAAAAAAGCGGCGAAGATTCTCGCGTCCCTGATGCAGATTCCGGTAGCGCCCACTATTCACGAAGGTGAGAAGGAGTTCTTGTTGGAGCTCATTAAAGACTTCAAACTCAGCCCCACGGCTCTAAATACTTTCTTGAAATGCCCGTACAAATTCAAACTGGATAACTTGTACAAGATCCCGCGGGCGAAAGCACCGCCCATGTGTTTCGGCACCGCCGTCCACTTTGCGCTGGAACGGCTTTATTTGAAACTGAACAATGGAGAGAGGTTGGAATCGAGGGAGGACTTTATTGGCGACTTCGAAGCGGCACTCCGGAAAGAAGTCCTGACGGAGCCGGAGTACAAGAGCCGCTTGGAACACGGGCGGAAAATTTTGTCCGGGTATTACGATGAGTACAAGGATCAATTCGCGCCGAGTCTATTTACCGAGAAGAGGTTCGGAGACAGTTTGTCTTCAGCCGCGGTACTCGAGGACATTCCCTTGTCCGGTAAGGCCGACCGCGTGGACCTCATAGATAAAAATGATCAAGCACGCCTGTCTGCCGGCAGGAAGGTAAGGTTTATTGATTACAAAACGGGTGCTCCGAAGAGCCGGAATGAGATCGAGGGGAATACCAAAAATTCGGATGGGGATTATAAACGACAGCTCGTCTTCTATACCTTGCTAGCAGACTTGGACAAGTCTTTTCCGTATAAGGTGGTCCAGACGGTGATCGATTTTATCGAGCCGGAAAAGAGCGGGGCTTTCAAGAGGGAACACTTTAATATTACGGAGGAAGAAGTGGGGACACTAAAAGAAGTGATCAAAACTTCCATGGCAGACATCCGCGATCTGAAGTTCGACCGGACCACGGACTACACCACCTGCGACACCTGTGATTTCAAAAATCACTGCTGGCCAACCGGCGTGCCACAGACGGCTGTGGTTACGGAAGAGTAAATAATCCTCTAGTATTTTGCCCTCTCGATGCACATAGATTAATCATTTATATCAAACTCCATCATGGTTTAGATACGGTATTGACAGTCGATTTGATACCTGCTTTACTGAATATATATCCAAACATTACACGAAAGTTTACTCTTGTGAAAGCAGATCGCATTCAAAAAAATAGTTCAACAAAGTTCAGGCTTGCCGAACTGTTTTGTGGTCCAGGTGGACTATCTTTGGGTGCAAAATCATCGAAGGTTGTTGGCTTGAGGGGTGATACGTATGAGATTGAGCCTGTTTGGGCAAACGACATTGATGAAAATACTTGCAAAACATACGCAAAGAATATCCACGACGGTGATCTATCGAAGGTCGTTTGTGCTCCAGTGGAAACAATTGATTTTAGTAAAGTTCCGTCTTTTGATGTTCTGGCTTTTGGATTCCCGTGTAATGATTTTAGTATCGTAGGCGAACAAAAAGGTTTTAATGGTAAGTTTGGTCCTTTGTACGAGTATGGTGTCAAAGCTCTAGACATACATAACCCAAAGTGGTTTATCGCAGAAAACGTTAGTGGTCTGCAGAGCGCCAATGACGGCAAGGCCTTTGAAAAAATATTAGATGATCTCGAAGGTGCCGGGGGTGGATATCGAATTACGACACATCAATATAAATTCGAAGAATATGGAGTACCACAAACACGTCATAGGGTGGTAATGATCGGAATTAGAAAAGATTTTGGTTTGGAGTTTAGAGTTCCAGCACCTACAACTACAAACGAATATGTCTCAGCCAAATATGCAATAGAAAACCCACCGATTGAGATTGATACACCTAACAACGAAAGAACCACACAATCAAAAATTGTCGAAGAAAGATTAAAATATATTCCTGCAGGGGAAAATGTCTGGTATTCAGGAATTCCAAAATATCTGCAGCTTAATGTAAAGGGAGCAAAATTAAGCCAAATTTACAAGAGGCTTCATCCCGATAAACCGTCGTATACTATTACAGCAAGCGGAGGAGGAGGAACACACGGATATCATTGGAGCGAAAACAGAGCTTTAACAAACAGAGAAAGAGCAAGAATCCAAACCTTCCCCGATAACTTTATATTTGAAGGGTCAAAAGAGAGTGTTAGGAAACAGATTGGAATGGCAGTACCACCAAGAGCCGCTCACATTATTACAGAAGCTGTATTAAAAACTTTTGCGGGCATAAATTATAATTGGGTTCATGCAAACATCACAGGCAGACGTAAAAACGAAAACGTTTCACCAAACCAAGAAAGGATGTTTGTTTTACAGCCAGCTATAGTTGTTGGATAAGTTTTTTCCAATCTGACTTACCCTTGTGTAGTTCACCAGATTTTCTTACAAATCTTGTTCCATTATCAAAAGCCTGTCCGGGAATAGATGATACTTCTTTAAGTTCTTTGTATCCACACCAACCGACTACCTCACAAGGAATATCACTAAAATCTGGAAGCAGATTCTTATATTTCGAAAACAGTGGCTTGTCTTTTACGGCTTTCACAATCAAATCTTTAGTTAGTCTAAGAAGATGATCGTCTGGTATGTCTGGTCGACAATAAATATAGACCGTCGACCTTCTCTCCTTAAGTTTAATCTCTTTATCTCCAAGAACAAGAAAGGCACTTTTAGGCTTTGAAGATTTAATACCCACGCCTATTTTTGGTTTTCTCATTTTTCGATTTTCAAAAACACCAATAATATCTTGGGGTACTATTTTAGGGTGAATATCGAAATCAAGTTTAATCTCTATCCCAAATTCCCTTTTGAAAAATTTTTGTACGGCAATTTCGCCTAATTGACCCTTAACCCAATTTGTGATTTTTTGTCCGAACTCTCTTTGCCTAGAAGTTCCCCAATCCGAGATAACATAGCCGCGAAAGTGCTGAGCTAAAGCAAAGTCCAAACATGTTGTGTAATCTTCAAAGTTGAGGTTTATTGTTCGCCACATTAAGTCCTTCTTCCAGCGTTTCAATTCATCCTCGTCGAATTTAAATCTTTCACCCCCTTTTCTTGGAAGACAAGAAAATTCATTTGCGTTCTTGAAATAATTATCAAATATTTTTTCATCTAAACTCAAAAATTTGACAGCCTCTTTTTTAGTTAGGATTTTAGCCATTTCTTGTATTATAACAATTTGGAAGTTCGAGTTAAATTCCGCTTACATGTATACGGTTTTGGATGGTAGAGTTTATTGAGATCTGAGGAGTAAGGATTGGATATGGGCCTCAGGACTCTTTTTCTTCTGGGAAGAGGTTGGTTTTTAGATCGCGGGCGGAGTCGAGTTTGCTACCGATCTGATTGATGTTTTGGCCGGTGGAGTTCATGGAGTTGTAGGCGTTCGTGAGATGTTTGCCCAGTAGGGTAAAGTTTTCGTTGAGTTTTTCGTAATCTTTCTGGACGGCGCGGAGCAGGGTAAAAACTTCGGAGGTTTTGCCTTTTCTTGAACCCTATAGCCTCTTTTACACCAACATGTAAAAATTATTGACATCACTGCTTCTTTAATCTATCATTACAGTATCAATGATCAACACCGCCTTTCTCCTAAATATCCGCCAAACAAACAACTGGACTCAAGATGAAATGTCCAGGGTTATTGGTGTATCACGCCCCACCTATATCGCCCTCGAAAAAGGTGAAGGGTCACTGACAGTCGACCAGCTCAAAAAGCTATCCGACAAACTGGGCTGTCAACCTGAGGACATCTTGACCGAAAAGATCATTGATGAAAATAAGTACCAAGACATTCTGCTCCAGGCAGTTCTCAACGGTGCGGGCAAGGACGGTAAAATCCCCAAAACCAAACTGGCCAAACTGATTTATCTAACTGACTTTGGCTGGTACTACCAACACCTAGAATCGATCACCGGAGCCCAGTACCGCAAGCTACCTCAAGGACCGGTCCCAAACTACTATTTTTCAGCTATTGACGATTTGTTTGACAAAGGATTGATTAATATCGAAATAAAAGACACCGCCCAGTTAATCAGTCTTACTGATGCGGGAAAACAGGTACAATTCAAAAACCTGGATAAAGAAGAGCTTAATTTTGTCAGGAAAGTTTCCAAAAAATGGCAGGGCAAACGCACCAGTGAAATTGTCGCCTTTACACATCAACAACTACCATACAAAATTTGCACTGAAGGCGAGGTAATCCCCTACGAACTGATTACTCAACAGGATCCGGAGTATGTCTACTAATGAGTACGCAGTGTTCATTGAGGAATTTGCCCAAAAGCATTATATAAAAAGCTTTGCCAAAAAATATAAAGGCAAACAGTGGGAGGTTACCTTATCCGCCATTAACTTTATACTTACAAGATACGACAACCTTGCCCCCGATCACAAACCCATTGATTCAAAAATAGATGTCATTTGTCCCTGCGGCCAATTCATGATAATTAAACTCGACTTTGCTATTGCCGGCACGCAAGTTTCACCCAAATCTTCAGGCAATAGAGTTATCGCGGCAGTTGACACCGAGAAAAAAGTGGTAAAAATCCTTTTGGTATACTCCAAAAACGATATTGGACCACCAAACGAAACAAGCAAATGGAAAAATCTTATCGCCCAATATTATGAGGGATTTAGAGGGTTGAAATAACCTTCTTCTTGGTTATTTACTGCGCGGGGACTGTTTGTCTCTTATACTGAAATTAGTTAACAAGGTTTGGCAAGATGTTAACTAAGTACTAAGATAGGCGATATCTACTAATAGTAGGAAATTGTTTTGAGGAGTCCCGTCTTCCACTCAATATGGTCTGTGGGTGGGTTATGAGAGAGCTGAAAGTTGTGGGAGAATAGATTGTGTTAAATATTTTGGTTGTTTGTTCTCACAATAAGTGGCGAAGCCCGACGGCGGAAAATATTTATAGACATGACTCACGCTTTCGAATCCGTTCTGCGGGGCTGGGGAAACTATCACCGCACTTTCTTTCTCAAAAAGATTTGTTGTGGGCAGATTTGCTCCTGTATATGGAAAGAGATCATCTGGAAAGAATCAAAACTTTATATCCGGGCATAGAGCTACCCAAGACGGTTAATTTAGATATTCCCGATGAGTACCCATTTATGGATCCGGAGTTAATTGAGATTATTAAGGGAAAGATTGAGGGAATTTTGGCAACGGTTGGAAATTGAGACTATGAAACTAATAATAAAATACTCTTTACCTAAAGAGCTTAAGGAGGCGGTCAATGTCCTATTGCACCTAGACGAATACAAACATCTCCGTTCTTTTATCATGCCGACACCCGGATCAATCCTTTCTTTTGCGATAAATAAAAACATCGGCATTAAAAAAACCACTCAATTGTGGTCAAAATATGAAGCGAATGTCCAAAAGGCGTTCAAAGAACTTAATATAAAAGACCCCGGGATTATACCCTGCTACCTTCACGGAATATCTTGCGAAGGATGGTTTGATACCGACGATAGCTCAATCCATGTTCGTTTCCCTAAGAATGGAGGAGACCAAGAACTCCTGGACACGATCATCCACGAGATCCTTCATCTGGCAACCTATGACGACAAATATGATTACGACCGGAGAGAAGAGATCGTCGATAAAATTCTTGTAGTTTAAGTAACCTTTCCGGGGTCTAGAACGGCGAAAAATCACTGTTTCCACTCATCCCATAATTTCTTTAAGTCTTGTTTGGTTTTTGTTCTGGTAAAAGAGAGATACCAGAAGAGAAACGAAACTTGTTGAGGTGTTTTCATACCCCGGTGATTACCTAGGAATCTTTTGGCTTGTGAATTTACTCCTTCGATGGAGTTGTTGTCTTTGGGTATTAATTCGTGATTCAGATGAACGAAGAATGGATACCAATTGTCGGGTAAGAAGTCTCCATCCTCTCCGGAGATCCTTGTGAGTATGCCACCACCTTGGCCCGGTCTTGGTGACTTCGGTTTGACTGTAAGTTTTCTCCTTGAGGAGATGGCCGTAGGCCATCTCCCACTTAATGAGTTTAGACTTCCACTCGGTGGCTTCTTTTTGGGTTTTGACTTGAGCTAGGGACAAAGCAATACTTCTTAACTCTTGAGTAAAGAGAAAGGGAGTTCTTTTAGGTAGCCATCTCTTGGCTTCCCTCAGAACGTGGATTAAACAGCGCTGGTGAGGCAGATGATTGAAGTAATTAGCCACACCATCGACGATTGACCCCTTCCAATCACTCACAACTCCGGAGGGTTGACGAGTACCAAGAAGCTCTACCAACACTGTCAAATCTCGTCTTAACGCCTCATACGATTCACTTAGGTGATATGACCAGAAGAGATTCTCGTGGTGAGTAACATCTCGGTAGATCATCACTACTCCATTACGATGTAACCAAGTACCATCGATGGCTAACGTCCAGGGATCGTGGTTGATGGTTAGTGTTGGCGGCAGTAGCCGCCAAGTATCAACAGCAGAAACAGACTTGTCGAAAAATACCTTAAACTTTACCGAAAGTGTTTTTCGAGAAACTTGTTTTTCTTCCCAGAGATTCTCCCTGTTTTCCTTTCCTAAAATCATCTTGCGAAACACCAAAAAATCTCCAAAATGAATGGAGTTATTTTTCTGACGAGAGAACGATTTTTACAGGAGAGACACAAGTATTTTCTCTTGCCTGATTTGTGGAAACCTATTTTTTTAGATTTACCATCACAAAATGGACATCTTGTAGTTCTACTTCTAAGGGTGCTCTTAATTTCATTTTAGCAATTTAGCACACATTTTGGATTGATTCAATGGGAAAAATGTTCGTTTTTAGACACTCATTTGGTTACTTAAACCAATTCTTGCCAAGTCTCAGTTTAAAAAGATTCTAGCCCCCTAAGTGTAGTTGAGGGTTTTTAGGCCGCTTTTTCTTCGGGGAGGAGGTTGGCTTTTAGATCGCGGGCGGAGTCGAGCTTATTGCCGATTTGATTCATGGTTTGGGAGGTGTTATTCATGGCACTGTAGGCATTGGTGAGATGCTTGCCCAGAAGGAGAAAGTTTTCGTTTAACTTTTCGTAATCTTTTTGGACGGCGCGGAGCAGAGTAAAGACTTCGGAAGTTTTGCCGGCAATCTTCTGACCTTCCAACGAAAGAAGAATGGTCTGAAGATGAGCATAAAGAGTGGTTGGGGAAACGGGATAGACACGGGAGTCACGAGCCAGATCTAAGAGCTCTTGTTCGTTAACGATTTCATAATAAATACTTTCGGAAGGAATATACATGAGGGCAAAGTCGAGAGTCCCTTCTTCAGGCAAAATATATTTTCCGGAAATATCTTTGATATGTTTTTTGACGTCGCGGATAAAAGCAGTACGAGCAATAGATTTTTCTGAAGGGGACGAGGCTTGATAGATTTTTTGGAAGTTTTCCATAGGGAACTTACTGTCGATAGGGAGAATACCGGCTTGAGTCTTGATAGCGGCGTCGACGATAGAGCCTCCTTTGAAGTGATATTGGAGATGAAAACTATTTTTGGGAAACATCTGAGCGATGAGGTCTTTGAGGACTTGTTCACCGATATTACCCCGGAGCTTGGGGGACTTGAGATAGTCCTGGAGATCTTTCATAGAGCGGCTGACCTCGCCGAAGGCGCCGGCTTCTTTCTTCAGATCGGAGATGACCGCAGTTGCCTGATCCAGACGGGAAAATAATTCACGATAATTTTGCTGGAGGGAGGCGTTGGTGGTGCGGTTCGTGGTGTCGAAGGACTGCTGGAGAGACTTGAGCCAAGCGTTGAGGGTGGGGTCGGTTTTTTGAACCTCCAGCTTCTGCCTGAGAAGAAGATAGACCACGATCAGCCCGACGAAGAGGAAAACAAGAATGATCAGAGTGTCGGAGGACATGGATTCATTTTATCCTAGTGGAGGGAGATTGCCACGTCGGAGTACCTCCTCGCAATGACGGGGATGTGGAGGGAGATTGCCACGTCGGAGTACCTCCTCGCAATGACGGGGATGTGGAGGGAGACCTGATCGTGAAATACACGACATCTTCGACCTACGGCAGGCAGGTTGCTGGAGACCAATAAGGAGTCTCCTCGCAGGAGTACCTACAAGGAGCAGGCAACCTGCGTTCTCCCGTAAGATAACCGAAGGTTGATCCTGTAGACTTGATTAAACAAAAAGGAAACTCCAGAATGGAGTGTATCACCAACCCATTCATACAAAGTTTCCTTTTATGATTAATTCTACTGCCCAAAACCAATTAGAGAAAGAACCAATTTTTCTTTCCCTCATTAGCTCCCTTCGGAATGTACCGGATCATCGTTGTGATCAAGGTAAGCGATTTGAGTTAGCCTACATTCTTAGCCTTGTTCTCCTGGGACTTGTTAAGGGTAAAACCAGTATCGAATCCTGTGTAGAGTTTGGTCTAGCCCGGAAGAAATGGTTCTCTCG
>Ga0210057_1009564_pt1 | contig 11178 bp, 11 predicted proteins | sample CryGeyCG2114_010_2_FD_183968 | JGI IMG/M metagenome (GOLD analysis project Ga0210057, IMG submission 183968) | Groundwater microbial communities from aquifer - Crystal Geyser CG10_big_fil_rev_8/21/14_0.10 (SPAdes) (version 2) | ecosystem: Environmental > Aquatic > Deep subsurface > Groundwater ...
ATTAGCCCATTTATAGCGAAAATATTCAAAAGTTTCCGGGTCAGGAATCCAGCGCCGAGTGCCGTTTTCTAAAAGATAGACCTCCGGGCCGGTTCCCTTGATTAAATCGGCCTTGGGCAAATAAGCCGAGCCGGTCAAGGTCGGTTTTACTAAAAAAAACAGCCCGATAATTAAACTTAATAAAAGAATTGCTTTTCTCATTGTTGTTTACGGCGTCGATAGGCGTCAGCAAGGCATTGTGGATAAACATTGTGGATAAAGACCACATTGATTATACCCCTTGTTTTATGGTAAAATCAAGAAAAAGACAGTAAAGACAATTTTGATATTATTGTTAATTGACCAGAAATCCTAAATCTGATAATATATAATTAAAATGAACTATCACTTTACAGCTATCATCACTAAAGAAGGTAAGTGGTTTGTGGCTAAATGCGCTGAATTAGGAGTGGTTAGTCAGGGAAAAACAGTGGAAGAGGCGCAAAAAAATCTTAAAGAAGCCACCGAGCTTTATCTAGAAAAAGAAAAAGTGCCTCGAAAATCGTTATCCAAAAAGGCTCCCCTAATTACCACCTTTGAGTTAAAGTATGCCTAAAAAACCTCTTTCCGGCAAGAAGGTAATTTTAATTCTTTGCAAAGAATTTGGTTTTAGATGGATTTCTCAAAAAGGCAGCCATGTAAAATTAAAAAGAGAAACTTTCAGGGGAGCAATTATCACTGTAGTTCCGCTTCATAAAGAATTAGCTTACGGCACCCTGCGAGGTGTTTTGATGTTGGCGAAAGTCGACGAAAAAGAATTTTGGCAAAGAATTTTGGCAGAAAGCCAAACGATAAGGAGGCGTCAATATAGCCATAATTATCGTCGGCCTCCTAAAGAGAATCAAAAAAGATGAATTTAATTCTGGACAAACTTAATAACAAAATCACTAATTTTTTGGCTGCTTTTTTGTTGATTATGATGCTAACTTTGGCTTTCTTTAGTATGCGCGACGATTCGGCGACCATGGACGAACAGGCCCATATTCCGGCCGGCTATTCTTACATCAGTCAGAAAGATATGCGCCTTAATCCGGAACATCCGCCCCTGCTTAAGGACTTGGCCGGTTTATCTGCCTGGCTCGGTTCAAAACTGACCGCTCAACCGATTCATTTTCCTGACCAAATTGAAAGCTGGCAAAAAGGCGTCAACGACCAATGGGTTTTTGGCAGTCAATTTCTTTACCGGAGCGGCAATGACGCCGATAAGATTATTCTCTGGGCCCGTTTGCCCATGCTTTTAATTATGCTCCTTTTGGGAATTTATATTTTCAAATGGGCCAAAGAAATTTACGGGCATCGAGCCGGTCTTTTAGCTCTCCTGCTTTACTCATTCTCGCCTACTTTTTTAGCCCACAGCCGCTATGTCACTACCGACGTCGGAGCAGCGGCCGCTTTTTTTATCGCCGCTTACTATTTAATCAAATGGCTTCAAAAACCAAGCAAAAGAAATCTGGTCTGGGCCGGTTTGGTTTTTGGTTTGGCTTTACTGACTAAATTCTCTTTGGCTTTATTGATCCCCTATTTTATTTTCCTGGTTATTGTCTGGGTTATTTTAAAAAAACAACCTTTGCTTAAATCCATGCTTGGCCTTTTGCTGATTGGCTTAATTGGCCTAGCTTTGGTTTGGCCAGTTTATCAATTTCACGTCTGGAATTATCCGGTCGAAAGACAACTGACTGACACTCAATTCCATTTCCGCGACTTCGCCGTAGAAGAGGCGTCCGCTCCGGTCATCTGGATGGCTGACAAACCTTTGCTTCGTCCTTACGGACAGTTTTTCCTGGGCTTCTTAATGGTTATGCGCCGGGTCCTCGGCGGCAACACGACCTATTTCTTAGGCGAAGTTTCTAATCTGGGCTGGCACCATTATTTTCCCATCGTTTTTCTGATTAAAATTCCTCTAACTTTTCTTATCTTCATCTTAATTGCTCTGTTTTTAGCCGCCTGGCAAATTAAAAAACCTTTTTGGCAAAAACCTTATCATCGAACTCTCAAATGGCTGAAAAATCACTTAATTGAATTCGCTTTTCTTTCTTTCTTGGTTCTCTATTGGGCCACCAGCATTAAAAGCAATCTCAATATCGGCGTCCGCCATATTTTGCCGACTTTCCCTTTCCTTTATATTCTGGTCAGCGGCCAAATTGACCGCTGGCTGAATATCTCTTTCTGGCCGATTTTAGAAAAATTCAAACTAACCGCTCAAGGCCTTGGCCATACCTTTAAAACGGCCTTTCTCCTTTGTCTAAAAACCTATTTCAAGTATTTAGTTGTGGCCATCTTGCTCTTTTGGTACATTTGGGGAACTCTCGCTATTTATCCCCATTTCTTAGCTTATTTCAGCCAATTTATCGGAGGAACCAAAAATGGCTATAAATATGTCACCGACTCCAATTTGGACTGGGGGCAAGATTTAAAGCGACTGGCCCAATTCGTGGAAGAAAATAAGATTGACCAGATTTATCTCAGCTATTTTGGCGGCGGCTCGCCCGAATATTATTTAGGGAACAAATATCAGCTCTGGTGGGGAGACCGCCATCCGTCCGAACTGCCGCCCAACAGTTGGCTGGCTGTCTCAGCCACTCTTTTGCAAGGCGGCCGCGGCTGGCCGGCTCCCGGTTTCAATCAAAAAACCGGCTACTATAATTGGCTGAACCAATACGAGCCGGTTGAAGTTATTGGTTATTCTATTTTTGTTTATCATATCAAATGAAAACGGCGCATATAAATTGAAAGATGCGCCGATTATTTTCTTGCTCCCCCCTGTTAAGGGGGGTAGTCAAGCCTCTATCGAGTTCGCGCCTCAGTCAAATTGATTGACTCCCGATCGGGTAAGGACTCTCGAACTCGTTTCAGCCAAAATAACATATTCTCATTATAAAGAAAAATACCATTTAGTCAATACTGTTTTTAGGGCGACTATACTAAAAAGGTTCGGGATATGTTTTTAGCAACGTCGGTAGGAGTTTAGGAGCTTCGCTTCTAAAACTTCTATTTATAATATACTCTTCCGTCTATCTTCAAGTCAATATATTCTAAAGAAGTCGTCTCTTTGATTTGTTTTTCCAAAACCATTTCCAAGGACCTTAATTGTGATTCTGCGGAATAAGTCGGATTGAAATAAATCTGCCAGCCAGCCGCCATAGTCAGACGCAAATCTCCTAAAGAAACAACTCTAAAATTATTCATCTGCCAGGACAGCCCGGCAGTTGTTTTTATTTTAGGCAATTTTTCTCTGACGGTTAGAATGAAATCGATTGTTTCGGGAGAAAGAACTTGCTGCCGAAGATTGACCTCTTTATCCCGAGAACTGTAAATATTTAAAACCAGACTGCCGCTGATTAAAGGAGACTCTTTGAAGACAATTCCTTCTTGGTCAATATAGAAACATTTTTTAATTTTCGGCTGGGCAATTATTTCTTCTTTCTCTGTCTTTCTCGTTTCTTCGATTAGTTGCTCCTCGTTTAGTTGTTCTTCCTTGGCTATTTCTTCAATCTGGCACCAAATACCAATGCTTTCTCTTTCTTCAAAAAATATTTCCAAGCCGGCCTCGGCTTTTTGAGCCAAAGATTTAATGGCAGACAGCCGAGGCATTCTCCTGTTAATTTGGACTATTTTAATTTTAGGAAATTTATCCAAAATATCTTCTTCAATCTTGCTTAACGGCGCTAAGACAATACTTTTTTGCGGAATAAATTGCCAAAATTTTTCCTCTAAATTTCTTTGGACAATCTCAATAATTCCCGAACTGATTTCTTCTTTGATTGGCAAAGCTGAAGCATTGATCCCAATTTTATCCACCCATAAGCCGGGCCAAAAGATTAAAAAATAAACTGAACCGGCTAAAAAACAAAAAAACAGCCCTGTAAAAATTATTCTTTTCAGGGATGATTTTTTATGGGTTCGTTTAGCTGCTCGATATCGGTTCTTTCTCATTTATCCAATTTGATCAATCTTGCCCATATATTTTTTTAAAACTTTGGGCACTTTGATGCTTCCGTCCGCCTGCTGATAATTTTCAAAAATGGCAATCAAAGTTCGCCCAATGGCAAAAGCCGTGCCGTTCAAAGTATGAACGAATGCTAATTGACCGTTTTTGTCCGGACGATAGCGAATATTCAACCGCCTTGCCTGAAAATCGGTGCAATTGCTGGTCGAGTGAGTTTCCCGATACTGATTTTGTCCGGGCATCCAGGCCTCAATATCGTAAGTGGCCGCCGAGGGCCCGGCCAAATCGCCGGTAGATAATTGAACTACCTGATAAGGAATTTCCAATAATTTCACTAACTTTTCCTGCGTTGATAATAAAAAAAGATGTTCTTTTTTTGAGTTGGCCGGCAAGCAAAAACTGAACATTTCTACTTTATCAAACTGATGGACTCTTAAAATGCCTTTGGTGTCTTTGCCATAGGCGCCGGCTTCTCTCCGGAAACAGGTTGAAAAGCCGACATACCGCTTAGGCAGCTCTTTTTCTTTTAGAATTTCGTCCATGTGCATAACGCCCATTGATTGTTCGGAAGTGCCGACTAAATACAAATCATCTTTCTCCAAATGATAAACTTCATCGGCTCCTTGGTCTAAATAACCCATGCCAGCCATCGGCTTTTCTTTAAGCATGACTGGCGGGACAACCGGAACAAATCCTTCCTTGTTCAGAACTTCCAAAGCTAACTGGACCAAAGCGAATTCCAATAAAACAGCTCCGCCTTTTAGATAACTAAAACGAGTACCGCTAACCTTAGCCGCTCTTTCAATATCAATAATGTCCAATTTTTCGGTCAGGTTTAAGTAATTTTGGGGCTGGAATTTTTGTCCGCCTTTAGCGGAAAGCTTTGGCTTTTTGCCTTCCTGGCGTAAAACCTTGTTGGCGCTTTCATCTTTTCCTTCGGGTACCTCGTCTAAAGGCAGATTAGGTATTTGTCTGCTCAAATCATTTAATTTCTTTTCAGCATCGCTTAAATCCGGCGCCAACTCTTTTATTTTCTCTTTTAATTGTTTTGCCCTGGCCAATTGTTCATTGTTTTTTGTTCGCTGCTCGCTGATTTTATTTTGTTCCGCTTTTAGCCCTTCTATCTCTTGAAGCAGCTGACGCTTTTTTTCATCCAGTTCTAAAAGCCGGTCAATGTCGCATTTGACCTGTTTTTTCCGGCAACCTTCTTTAATTTTATCCGGATTTTCCCTAATAAATTTTATATCCAACATATTTTGAAGGGCGTCCTTTGAAGGGCGTCCCTTGGAAGTACGCCCTTTTGGTCGAGATGTCTCGGAAATTGCAACCTTTATTTTGGCTTCATCAAAGGGAATAGAATAACTTCTCTTAAACTATGCGAATCGGTCAGCAAGGCGACTAATCGATCTATTCCTATGCCGAAACCGGCCGCCGGCGGCATCCCATATTCCAAGGCCTCAACAAAATCCTGGTCATAACGGTAATCTTCTTGTTTTTTAAGCGCTTTTTTTTGTTCGATGGGATCATTTTGTTCGCTAAAGGCCTTAATTAATTCTACTCCCCAAGCAACTCCTTGCAGGACCTGGCCATTTTTAGCTAAAGGAATATTCGGCAGGCCCAAAACAAAAGTTGGTTTTTTAATTTTGGCAAAGGCCTCTTTTTCTTGGCCCTTTTTAACAATATCCTGATAATTGACTCTTGACCACTTTTCAGGAAAGACCTTAGGATTAAGAGAATGCATCATTTCCTCCATAAATTTCATTAAATCCTGCCAATCCCAATAAGCGGCGTAACATTCCAGCATGGTAAAATCAGGATTATGATGGCTGTCTAATCCTTCGTTTCTAAAACAACGGCCAATTTCATAAACCTTTTCCAAACCGCCAACTAACAATCTTTTTAAATATAGCTCCGGAGCAATACGCAGATATAAATCCATATCCAAAGCGTTATGGTGGGTTTGGAACGGCTTAGCCGAAGCGCCGCCGGGAATCAATTGTAAAATCGGCGTCTCTACTTCAATAAATCCTCTTTTCTCTAAAAATTCTCTCACCGCTTTGATAATCTGACTGCGGACTAAAAATTTCTTTCTAACCTTTTCATTCATCAATAAATCTAAATATCTCTTGCGGAATCTTTCTTCCACATCTTTAAGACCGTGCCATTTTTCCGGCAAAGCAGCCAAACTCTTGGATAAAATCAGGCAATCTTTGACTAATAAAGTTTTTTCGCCTCTTTTGGTTAAAAAAAGTTTTCCTTTGGCTTGGATAAAATCGCCGACGTCAAAATTAGCCAAGAAGAAACGGTATTCTTTTTCGCCTAATTCGTCTTTTTTAAAATAAATCTGGAATTTAGCCGAGCCGTCTTTTAGATGAGCAAAGGTAGAGCCGCCGTGCTCCCGAATTGTCCGCAGGCGGCCGACTAAAATAATTTCTTTCTTTTTGGCGGCCAATTGGTCAAAATTATCAATTGCCTCCCGGCAGGTATCGGTCCTTTCAGCTTTGGCCGGATAGGGATTAATTCCTTTGCGGCGGAAAGCTTTCAATTTCTTCAATCTGGCTTGTTTAATAGATTCCATGGTTTAATTTACATTATCTTGACTATCTTATAATTCACTTTTTTCTTAGGAGTTTTCACTTTAATTATATCACCAACTTGATGGCCAAAAAAGGATTGTCCCAAAGGCGACTCATTGGAAATTTTGCCCTGGCTTGGTTCGGCTTCTTGAGAACCGACAATCACAAAAGTCTGGCGCTTTTCCGAAGGCGTTTTTTTAAATAAATTTCTAAGCCCGGACGACTTTTTTTGGTCAACCAATTCCGCCTCAATAACCGAACCTATTTCAACCCGCTGCTGATTTTTCCGGCTCGGCTTTATCAAGGAGACCTCCTTGATAATCTTCTCCAATTCTAAAATTCTTCCTTCATTAAAGGCCTGTGCTTCTTTAGCGGCGGCATATTCCATATTCTCAGACAAATCGCCCAGCGACTTAGCTTCTTCTAAATGCTGGGCAATTTCTTGCCGTTTGACCGTTTTGCGTTCTTTCAGCTCTTTTTTTATTTTTTCTAAACCTTCGGGGCTAATATATTCCATAAGTCAAGTAAGATAAGGTAAGCCAAGGACATCCTTCAGAGGGCGTCCCTTTGAGGGCGTCCCTTTAAGGGACGCCCTTTTACTGCTTTTACTGATTAAAATACCATTCTAATACTTCTTTGGCAATCGGTAAAGCTATTTGCGAACCCTCGCCGCCTCCTTCAATTAATATAGTCAGGATGATTTCCGGGTTTTCGTAGGGAGCGTAACCGATAAACCAAGCATGGGTCTGCCCAGCCGAACCAAATTGAGCCGTCCCTGTTTTACCGGCCACTTCAACCGGCAAATCAATCAAAGAGCGCGCCGAACCGGTCAAAACCGCTTGACGCATTCCTTCTTGAACTATCTCAATATTCTTTTCTTGAATAAATCCCTGGCGGATAATCTTAGTTGGAATATCTTCAATGATTTTCCCTCCTAAGTCAACGATTTTATCAACTATTTGAGGTTGATACAAAACGCCGCCATTGGCAATGCTGGCCAGAGCGACGGTCATTTGAAGCGGCGTCACCAAAATATCTCCCTGGCCAATGGCCAGATGATAAGTGTCGCCAAGGTACCATTCCTCGTTTGGTTTTTTTTCTTTTTTCCAAGACGGGTCAGGAACCAAGCCTTCTTTTTCGCCAATTAGGTCTATCTGGGCCGCTTGGCCCAAGCCAAAATACTGAAGGTATTCCTTAATCCGGTCAACGCCTAATCCTTCTATCTGCCCATAACCGCCGCCGATGGTATAGAAATAGACATTGCAGGATTGGGCGATGGCCTTAATAATATCTGTCAATCCATGAACTTTCCAGTCGGGATAATGGTAAACAATTTCCGGATTGTATTTATGAAAAACGCTTATTCCTCCTTGACAATCAATTTGCCGAGAAGGTTTAATAATTTCTTCTTCCAGGGCGGCTGCGGCAATCAACGGCTTAACCGTTGAACCGGAAGGATATTGGCCGGCTAAAACCCGATTCAAAAATGGCTCAGCCGGGTCGTTTTCTAGAGCGGCCAAACTTTCCCGAGAAATCCCTTGGGCAAAAAGATTATTGTCAAAACTGGGCAAGCTGACTAAGGCCAGAATACCGCCATTGCGCGGGTCAATAGCTAAGGCCGCCGCCTTTCCTGAAAAAGTTAATTGCTTAAGCGTTTTTTCAAGTGTTTGATAAAGTTTTTCCTGCAATTCTTGGTTAACGAAAAGAACTAATCCTTGACCCGGTTGAGCCGGCTTAGTCGCTAACAAGTTTTGGCTTTTGCCTAAAGAATCTACTTCTACTTGTTCTTGGCCGGGCTGGCCCCGCAGGACAGATTCATATTTCAATTCCAAGCCAACCTTGCCAATTTGTTCATTACGAGAATAATCCGGATGTTTTTCTAAATCAGCCGGGCTAAGCTGGCCGGTATAGCCTAAAAGATGAGCGAAATAAGAAGATTTGATGTACTGCCGTTGCGGATTTTTCTCCAGCCGCCAACCGGGCCAATCGCCAATTAAATTTTCCAAAACCAAAGCGGCTGACCGGTCAATATTTTTAGCCGCCACCAAATGGCTGATTTGGCCGGCCGCTTCTTCTATTTTCTTTCTCAGGTCTTTCTGAATACTCTCGGCCATGTCGTCTTGAACGTTGCTGCCGTCCTGAAGATCAGTAAAGGATTTTAAAAGTTCGTTGCCAGATTCTTTATCTCGTTCGGCCGAGCTCAAAATAACGCTTATTTTTTTAAAAATTTCTTCCTGATTCTCAATTGAACTAGCCAAAAAATCATTCAGATTGACCGTCAAATCAAAGCTGGGAGCGTTATAGACCAACGGCCGTCCCAAATAGTCATAAATAATCCCCCGCGGGGCAGGCAAAGAGTAAATTCTCAAACAATTCCCCTGGGCTAAATTATAATAATAATCTCCTTTGGCTATTTCTAAATAACCGGCCCGTAAAAGCAAAACTAACAAACAAACAATAATCAAGGCATAAAAAAGAAAAAAATTACGGCGCTTAATCGGCTGCTCTAATTTCCCTTTGTCCTCTAAGGAACGGACGGCTTCAGCATCTAAAAAAATCTCCTCGGCCTCAATGCTTTCGCGAGCCCTATTTTGTATAAACCCCGCGCTTTTACTTTGAAAAAGACGCCGGGTAAAATATTTTTTTAATTCCATATAAGCAGATTAAGAAAGCCATGTTGTAAAAAGCGGAAATAAGCAAACCAACTAAATAATTTAAAGACAAAAGAGACAAATAGATTTCTTGCTGACTTAAATTGATGAAAACAAACAGCTTGGCCAAGCCGAATAAAACCAACCCATAAAACAAACTGGCCAAGCCAATTAAAAAAAGAACAATCCAGAATTTAGCTTCGGGAAAAATGCTCTGATTAAACCGGCTGATAAAATAAGCGGTCGTCAGCAAGCTTAAGCCAATTAAGCCAAAAGACAGCCCGGAAAATAAATCTAAAAAAAGACCTCCTAATATCACCAACCACCAGGTCTTCTTGAAATCTCTAAAAATAACGAGCAGTAAAGTTAAAACCAAAACTAAATTAGGAACAATTCCACTTATGGCCAAAAAAGGCAACACGGTTGTTTGCGAGACAGCCGCCAATAATAAACCTAAAATAATTAGGAAGGTTTTCATAATTTAGCGTTAAGGATTATTCTTTGGGAAATTTATCACTTGAACACAAAAACTTTCTCCAGATTTTCAAAATCAACAGCCGGTTTAATTTTGGCTTTCTGAAAAATCTCCACATCAATTGAAATAATCTGGCTGATTTGGCCGATGAACAATCCGACCGGGAAAAAACCGGCCAAACCGGAAGTGACAACCGTTTGCCCTTCTTTAATGTTTTCCCCTTGAGGAATAAAATCAATCGTTAAATTAAGCCATTGATTGCTTTTAACCAAGCCGGTCACTCCTGATTCTTGGACAAGCGCGTTAACCCGGCTGTTAGGGTCAAGAATCAACCGAACCTTGGACGAAGAATTATTTGTTTCCACAACCTGCCCAACTAAAAAATTGCCGGCCGTAATGACAGCCGCTCCTTCTTTAACTCCGTCTTGGCTCCCCCGGTTTATCAAAAGAGTTTTCTCAAGAAAAGACGAATTGCAACCAATAACCCCGGCTAAAATTAATTCCGGCGATTCCGGAGAAGACACGCTCAACTGCTGGCGGAGAAACTCATTTTCTCGAGCCGCTTCTTTCAATTGGACAAGCTGGCTTGAGAGTTCTTCGTTTTCCTCTGCTAACCTAACTTTTTCTTGATTAAGACGATTAAGCGAAATTAGCGAGCCGGTCATTTGATTTACTTTTGAAGAAAACTGATAACTTATTTTTTGAACGGAAGCGGTTAAACTAAAAAAAATGTCTTGGGAAAATTTTAACCAACCTTGGCTGTTTAAAAAAATAAGGCCGACAATAATTAATAAAGATAAAATAAAAGGATGGCTAAAAACTCTTTTCATTTTAAAAGGTTGCTATTGAGGACTACGCCCTTGGCTTCTCAAAGGACGTATCCGAAAGGGCGACCCTTTAGCATTTTAGCACAGCTACTATTAAAATACAAAAAAGTCTGACCAGATTAAATTAAACTCGTCAGACTTTCGCCTGCTTAGAATAGATTTTAATTCTATCTTCACATCTCGGTAGAGCCTTTAAAACGATTAACCGGATTCACTACATTGGCCTGTCTTCTTCCGAAGAAGAACTTTCTGAAGGAGAGCTTTCTGACGTTTCGTCGGAAGGACTTTCTGAAGATTTGCTAGATTCATCCAGACCAGTTGAAGGAGGCGTCTCCGAGGGTGTTTCTGAAGATATCGGCATCTCTGGTCCTCCGCCGTCTTTCTTTTTTGACTTAATCCAGTAAACCAAACCAATGAAAACGACTAAACCGATAATAATATATATCCAAGTCATACTTTTTCGCCTATTTTAGCTTCAGCTTAATTGATAAATTAAACCATCCTCGACCTTTTAATATTTATTCTCATAAAAAATATGGCAAAGAAACTCCCGATTTTAATCGTGGAGAGGAATTGCCGTTTTTAATTGTGGAATATCTTGCTTTACAAAGTTCAGATGAACAAGATAAAATATCCTTATGGAAACAATTACTAAAACCTGCAA
>Ga0210057_1009565_pt1 | contig 11177 bp, 6 predicted proteins | sample CryGeyCG2114_010_2_FD_183968 | JGI IMG/M metagenome (GOLD analysis project Ga0210057, IMG submission 183968) | Groundwater microbial communities from aquifer - Crystal Geyser CG10_big_fil_rev_8/21/14_0.10 (SPAdes) (version 2) | ecosystem: Environmental > Aquatic > Deep subsurface > Groundwater ...
TCATATTTTAAAAACAATCTTAATATTCACAGAGGATTAAGTAAAAAGAACAGACAAAGTTTTATTTTTTGGTATAATTATTTCAAATATAATGATTAGATTACCAACCATTTTTGACCATTAAACCTTTAAACAGACAAAAAAATAAGGTTAATAAAAAACCTTCCCGCCTCTCGCGAGGGGCCGGACGGTTTTTTATTGAACCAAGCTAATACAAGCAAGAAATCCATTGGCAATAATTAAAGCCATAGCAATCGCAATTAACATTATCACAACAAGTGCCACATATAGCCACTGGCGAGCCAGTAGAGGCATATCCCCAGGAATAGTAAGTTACAGCTCCTTTATACGAACAGAAAGCGCTTGCATTACCATTACTGCAATATTCAATTGCATGAGTGCCATAATAACAAGCGGGATTATAAGTAGTTAAATTTAAGCAGTGTCCAGGGCTGCCTCCGCAGCCATAATTGCAGCTCTGATTATTTCCCCATTCATTACAACCATCTCCATTATGGTCACTGCATGTTTGTTGAGTAGAGCTGTTTACACATCTTGTACTGCCTCCGGAGCATTCATTATTGCAACAGCCGGAATAAGAAATTTGGCAGTTAGAGCAGATCAGTAACCCTCCATTGTAGCCAAAATTAGAGCAGGTCTTGCCCTCAAGATCCATACCCTCGCACTGCTCATTCTGTCCGGCATTATTCGGCGCCTGGATCACGCCGTCTCCGCAGTAAGAGAAGGCGCAGTCGTTTCTGCACTGGTCGCTATCGCTGGTATTGCCGTCATCGCATTGCTCACCCAGGTCAACGTGGCCATCCCCGCAGACATGCTGGCAGTTGGCAGTGGTAGTATTGCAGCCGTCGCCGTTGGTACTGTTGCCGTCGTCGCATTGTTCTACTCCGGATCGGACATAGCCGTCGCCACAGATGGCATTTTGGCAGCTGTTTAGGCAGGCGTCATTATTGTTGGTATTGGCGTCGTCGCACTGCTCATGGCCAGACCAAACATAGCCGTCGCCACAGATGGCATTTTGACAATTGCTTCGGCAGCTGTCGCTGTTGCTGCTATTGCCGTCGTCGCATTGTTCGTTTTGGTTGTAGCCATTGGGGGCTTGAGCGATATTGTCTCCGCAATAGGTTTTGGTGCAGTCGGTTTTGCATTGGTCGCTATTACTACTATTGCCGTCGTCGCAAGCTTCGCTCAAGTCAATCCGGCCGTCCCCGCAGATAAGCTGGCAATTATTAGAAATAGTGTTGCAACCGTCGCCGTCTATATTATTGCCGTCATCGCAGGCTTCATGACCGGACCAGAGATAACCGTCCCCGCAGCCGGCATTTTGGCAGCTGTTTAAACAATTATCATTGTTGCTGGAATTAGCGTCGTCGCACTCTTCGGTATAATTGTAGCCATTGGGGGCTTGAGCGATATTGTCTCCGCAATAGGTTTTTGTACATTGGTCGGTGCATTGGTCAGTATTGGCGCCGTTGGCGCCGTCGTCGCATTCTTCAGAAAAATTAGTTTGGATGGCGCTGTCTCCGCACCATTGGTTAGATAGAACAGTCAGGGTGAAGTTATTGCTGTAGCTGACAGCGCAGTTATTAGTGGCGGTTACGGTTATGTTGTAAGTGCCCGGATGATTGGCGTTATTTGTGGGCGTGCCCTGAATCTCGCCGGTATTGGCATCAACTGCTAAAAAACCAGGGTAATTGCTTAAACTATAACTCCCCGGGCTTTGGGAGGTTGTCTGAATATTGCCGAAATAGGTCAGGGGTGATTGGTAGTAGAGCCGGCTGATATCACTGACCTGGCTGGGAAAAACATAAATAGTGGTATCGCTGACAGCTACTTGATTAACGTTAAATGCTTCATCTTCCACTATGATATCAAAACTCTGATCGGTTTGGGCGTTGGTGGCTGGATTGGTATAGGTATAGTATTGGTCCCTGACCGTAGCAATAATCGGGAAAGTATTAGCCCTGGCTACGGGCAGGCCGGTAATTACTCCTGTGCCTGAATTGATGTCCAGTCCGTTGGGCGGGTCTTGGATTAAATATTCCAGGGTATGGTTATCCGGATCTGCGGCTATTATCGGATAATTGTAGGCATCTACACAGCCGACTACCGGGCTGGAAGGCGGGACGGAAGTAATGACCGGAGGATGGTTGATAACCATGATATTAAATGTCATGGTATTAGAATTTCCCTGGTAATAATCCCTGCACATAGCAGTAATATTGTAGGTTTGGGTTTCGGTTATAGGCGCGCCGGTAATTGTAAAATCATGTTGATTGGCGGCCGCTTGCCAGCTTAGGCCATTGGGCAGGCCATTGACTGTGAAAATTAGGGGGTATTGGCTGTCTGCCTCCTGGGCTTCTACTGTGTAGGTTAAATCATGGCCAATAACAGCGGTTTTATTGTCTTGAGCTTGGATTACAGGCAGATTTTGGTTAACAGTTAGAATATTATATCCTTGGGTGGCTTGTCCGTTTAACTTGCCGTCGTCAATTATTACTTCAAATTCATAATTTCCAGCTATTCCGGCCTGATTAGCCCTAATGGCTTTTTGGGAAGACACGTTTGTGCTCTGCAGGCTGGGCGGAGACTGGGGCGCGGCCGGAGAACTTGGCGGCGAATTCCAGAGATTCCACATGCTTAAACCAGTGTTTAAATCCCAGCCCAGGGAATCGCCGTCAGGGTCAAAAGCGGAAATATAGCCGATATAGGACTCGCCGGAATAAGCGGTGGGCAAATTTGAGCCCAAGAAAGCCGGGGCCGTATTGGAGCTGGTGCCGGAATGGCAGGCATTGGCCGAGGCCGCTTGCGCGTAGACTGACTCCATGACCGCGCATAAATTTTGGGTGTATACTTGATTCGCGAAATTAATCTCATAAACATAAACCCGGCTATTGTCCGGCAGCTCAAAAATATCGTTGCCGGGCTCGGGGTCGGCAAACATTTTGCCTTTTTCATCCCAGCAGGTAATTGGGTCAAAATTGGTAGCGCCGCAATCCCCCAATTTGTTAATGGTATCAATTGGCAGAGAGCCCTGGTTTAATTCTTTGGCCAGAGTTTCCTGCCAGCTGGGCCAGGTAGAGACAGTAATGCCGGGCAGGTAGGTGCCGGCGGAGAGCCTTGGATACTGGCCGTCATGGCTATTGTAATATTCTTCTAAAACAATTTCCATATCAGCTAAATCAGCCAATCGCTTTACATCCCTGGTAATCTTGGCTTTTGGGCTGGAACAATAACTATTATCCGGACAATCAGCGTCAGACAGGCAGGCGGTTTCGCTATCGCCGCAATTGCCAACGCCGGAAATATTAGTGTTGAACTTCCAATGCGAGAGAATCTGGCTAAATATGTCCTCGGTGGCAGTTTCGGCTGACTGGTTATATGAGATTAGGTAGATGTTGGTATAGAGCGCGCCCCCGACTATATTAGCGGCGTTAACATAGACTGTCCGGCCGTCCCGGATAGCTTCATAGCCGTCAACCGAGAGTGTTTGGGGAGAGCCCAAAAATCCCTGTTCTTTATACCAGCGCTCGGCGCTGTAATGGTCCGAATTAGGGATAATGCGGATGGCAATGGCGTCTGGAGAGGCGGCGGAGACAACCGAGGGGCCTGTCCCGCCTGCCCACCCAACTGGCGGGAACGAAGTTGAGGGAGAGGGGGTGCTTGCGAATTTTAACCCAACCCAAAAACTTTGACCAGCAAACAAAAACAGGCTAAATAATGACATTAATAATATTTGCTTGTATTTATTATGCATATTTTCATGTTCTGGCGTTTTAGTGTTTTTCCGCCCGAGGCTCCGCCCTGGGCGAATTGGGTTGGCGTGTTTTTGTATTTTTGTATTCTGGTGCTTCAGTAAACCGACCTTGAACTAGTTTAACTAATACAGTCTAACGTATTTAACCTAATTTATATCAAACTCCGACCGGTCATCTCTTTGGGCTTGTCTACACCCATTATCTTTAATATTGTCGGCGCCACATCAGAGAGAATACCTTGGGGTTGAACCAAGCTTAAATCAGAACCCGGCGCTTCCTGAAAACCAATTGTCTTACCCTCAAATTGCTCGCCCACTATAATAAGAGGAACAGGGTTGGTGGTATGCTCTTTGTGTATAACTCCGGTCTGCATATTAAACATCTCTTCGGCGTTGCCATGATCGGCCGTAACTAAAAGGCAACCGCCCTTATTTAAAACGGCTTTGGCAATTTTACCCAACTTGCTGTCTGCCACCTCAACGGCTTTGATGGTCGCTTTTAAATTGCCGGTATGGCCGACCATGTCCGGATTGGCAAAATTCACCAAAATAAAATCATAAATATCGTCATTGATAAATCCCAATAATTTCTTGGCAATTTCCGGAGCTGACATTTCCGGCTGCAAATCGTAGCTAGCCACCTGGGGCGAAGAAACTAGGATATGGTCTTCATTCGGCATTTTTTCTTCCCGCCCGCCGTTAAAAAAATAAGTGACATGGGCATATTTTTCCGTTTCAGCTATACGCAATTGCCTTAGTTTTCTATTTGAAATAACTTCGCCCAAAGTATTGGTAATCTCTTCCGGACCGAAAGCTACTTCTACGGGCAAATTTTTCTCATATTCCGTAAAACAAACAAAAAATAAGTCTTCTAGATACTGGCGGCTGGGAATTTTTTCAAAACCAGGCAAAACAAAAGCCTTGGTGATTTGCCTGGCTCGGTCGGCCCGGAAATTAAAAAATATTAAACTGTCCCCTTTTTCAACTTTAGCCACTGGCTTACCAGCCTCAACAATGACAGTCGGCAAAAATTCCTCATCATATATTTTTTTGGAATAGCTCTCGTCTAAAGCCTTGACCGGATCTTCGCTCACATTCCCCTTGCCCTCGGTCATGGCCAAATAAGCTTTGGCAATTTTGTCCCAGGCATTGTTTCTGTCCATGGCATAAAGCCGGCCGCTGATAGTGGCAATTTTACCCAAGCCATATTCGGAAATAAAACGTTCAATTTTTTTTATGTAATTAATGCCGCTATTATAGGGCGTATCCCGGCCGTCAAGGATAGCATGGATATAGACTTCTTTGATTTTTTTTTCCTTGGCCAGCGACAAAAGGGCCTGCAAATGATCAATAGAAGAATGAACGCCGCCATCGGAAACCAGGCCCAAAAGATGTAATTTGGAATTATTTTTTTTGGCATGGTCAATCGCCCCGATCAAGGCCGGATTTTTGGCAAAAGTATTGTCGCTTATGGCTTTGTGGATTCTGGGCAAGTCCTGATAGACAATTCTGCCTAATCCCAAGTTAAGGTGCCCGACCTCGCTGTTGCCCATCTCCCCCCAGGGTAAGCCCACAGCCTCGCCGGAAGCGCGCAGAGTCATGGACGGATACCTGGCCGCTAATTCATTGAAAACAGCCGTATTGGCCTGGCTAATGGCATTGCCGCTGTACGGCTGCGTTATTCCCCAGCCGTCCAGCACAACCAAAACTACCGGCCTGGGCTTTTTTATTGTATTTACTGTCTTTTCCATTAAAATAAATTATTTAATTAAACTCCTCCCCGTCATCTCCCTTGGTTTTTTGTAGCCCAATAAACCTAATATAGTCGGAGCAATATCGGCCAAGACCCCCTGGTCAATAAGTTTGAATTTCTTTTCCCCGCTTATCAGAATAAAAGGAACCTGATTAGCAGAATGCTCCGTGTCTATTTCGCCTGTTTTTAAATTTATCATTTCTTCAATATTGCCGTGGTCGGCTGTAATTATGACCGTTCCCTTAGCCTTAGTATACGCCCTTGCCAGTTTTCCTACCTCCTTATCTATAATTTCACAACATTTAATTCCGGCTGACAAATTGCCGGAGTGTCCAACCATGTCCGGAGCGGCATAATTTAAAACCGTAAAATCGTATTTATTGCTTTTTAAATTTTTTAAAACCACCTCGGTTAATTTTTCCGAACTCATGCCCGGCGTTTGGTCATAAGACTTGACATCAGGCGAAGAAACAATAAAATAATCCTCTCCGGCTACTTTGCCGGCGTAACCGCCGTTGAAAAAGTAAGTGACATGAGCCCGCTTTTCCGTCTCGGAGACATAGACCTGCCTGGTGTTGTCCATAATCATGGGTAGGGTATTTTTTAAATTAATACTGGGATAAGCTGTTAAAATCGCGCCTAAATCCGGACCGAAATCGGTCATGGCCGCGAAGCATAAATTTTTTAAAACCTTTTTTCTCTTGAATGCCCCGGGATTGTCCCGGTTGAATTCCTCCTGCGCAAAAGCTTTGGTTAGTTGCCGGGCTCGGTCCGACCGCAGATTAAAAAAAATCACGCTGTCGCCGTCCCCCATCTTTATAGCTGATTTGGCGCTTTTGGCAATGACGTAGGGCTCAATAAATTCATCACTGTCTCCCCGGTTATAGCTTTCGGTAATGGCCCTATGGACGCTTGCCGATAATCGGCCCTTGCCCAAAACCAGGGCATCATAGGCAAGTTCGGTCCTCTGCCATTTTTTTTTCCTGTCCATGGCGTAGAACCGGCCCATAATCGTCGCTATCTGCTCCTTGTTTTTCAAAATTTTATTTACATCTTCAACTAATTTTAAAGCTGAATATTGGGGTGAATCGCGGCCGTCGGTAAATAAATGAAGGGCGACATTTTCTACCCCCCTTCTTTTTAATAATTCAATTAAAGATAAAAAATGGTCCGGATGGCTGTGGGCGCTCATGCCGTTGGACAGCATACCCATCAAATGCATCCTGGACTTATTTTTTTTAGCATGCCTGATGGCCTGAATAAAAACCGGATTCCGAAAAAACGCTCCTCGATTAATATCTCGACTGATAGTAACAGCGTCCTGCTCCACTACCCGGCCGGCGCCGATATTCATATGCCCGGCTTCGCTGTTGCCATCTTGGTCCAGGGGCAGACCCACATATTTGTTATGAGCGTAAAGCTTGGTCCAGGGATATTTTTTATAATAACTATCTAAATTAGGCGTCTTGGCCAAACTGACGGCATTGCCTTTGCTCGGCTTAGCCAGTCCCCAGCCGTCCAGGATGATAAGAATCATGGGCAGGTTATTTTTTGTTTTACTGTTTTCCATTTTAATCTTTATAAATAAAATCCTAAATAAACTCAAATAACCAAAGTCCAAAAACGTGTTTTGAATATTTGGTAATTTAAATTTTAAAATCGTTTAGAAATTACCTGCCCGCCACTTGCGAAGTAAGGCAGGCGGGGAAATTATAATTTAGAATTTATTATGCTCTCTATTTCCATCAACCGATTATACTTGGCCAATCTTTCACCCCTGGATAAAGAACCGGCCTTGATGTAGTCGGCGCCGACGGCCACGGCCAGATCGACGATGAAATCATCGTTGGTTTCGCCGCTCCGGTGCGAAACGATTATTTTATAATTATGCTTCTTGGCTAATTTAACGCACTCGACGCTTTCAGTTAAAGTGCCGACCTGATTTGGTTTTATGATTATGGCGTTGGCGGCTTTGTATTTCAGTCCTAAGCGCAGACGGCCGGTATTGGTGGTAAATAAATCATCGCCCACCACCATTAGGTCGCCTCCTAATTCGCGGTTTAACTCCTGCCAACCGGCCCAGTCATCTTCAAATAAACCGTCTTCCAGATAGGCAATCGGATATTTTCTCAACCACTCATGGTATAGGCCTATTAGAGTATTGGCAGTAAAAGCATTTTGATCCAGCCGGAAAATATATTTTTTGGTTTCTTTATTGTAAAGCTCGGATGAACCCACGTCTATGCCTATAGAAAAATCTTTTCCCGGCCCGTAGCCGGCATGGATGGCCGCCGCCAAAATCAATTCAATCGCCTGGACGCTGGAAATAATGTCCGGCGCATATCCGCCTTCATTGCCGACATCAGTATCATAGCCGGTCTTTTTTAAAACTTCTCCTAATTTATGAAAAATCTCCGCTCCCATTCTCACCATATCCGCAAATTTCCCCTTTTTGATTCCCCTCTCCCGCGAGGAACGAGTGGGGGAGGGGTTGGGGGTGGGGGCTAAGGGGATAACCATAAACTCCTGAAAATCCAAGTTGGTATCAGCGTGCCTGCCGCCGTTAAAAATATTAAAACAAGGAACCGGTAGTTTATAGGTTTTAGGGGTTAATTGATAGGTAATAGCTATATATTCATACAACTCTCTTTTTTTAACTTTCGCACCGACTCGAGCACAAGCCAATGATACTGACAGAATTGCATTAGCGCCTAATTTTTTCTTGTTAGCAGTGCCGTCAAGTTTAATCATGAGTTGGTCAATCTGCTCCTGTTTGGTTGTGTCCATTCCTTGCAAGCTTTTAAAGATTTTTTTATTAATATTTTCTTTCGCTTTCAAAACTCCCAGGCCGGCATATCTGTTTTTGTCGCCATCTCGCAATTCTACGGCCTCATGCGAACCGGTAGAGGCCCCTGAAGGCGCGCTGGCTTTAGCAGCTAAACCGTTCTCCAAAATAACCTTAGTTTCAATCGTCGGATTGCCGCGGGAATCAAGAATTTCCCGGGCGATTATTTTTTTAATTTTTGACATATGGCGCTATTTAATTAGTTGATTAGTTTATTTATGACTAGCCAACTAATTTCTCTCTAAATTATTAAAATTAAAATTCGTTTTATTCGTTCAAAATTCGTTAATTTCGTGTGTTAATTAAAGCATTCGCAAACCACTTTTTTATTTATCCCTTTCAATCTGATTTCATTCTCCGGCATTTTAATTAAAACATTTTTTACGTAAGATTCAATCGGAATCGGCACGCTCGATCCCAGGCCGCAGATGGCTGTCTCGTGCAAATTTTTCAGTAAAGAACCGAATAATTTCCAGTCCGGAAAAGGCGCGTCCAAAATTTCGCGCAAACGATAAACTCCTTCCCGGCAGGGCGTGCATTGGCCGCAGGATTCTTCTGTAAAAAAATCAAGCCAGCGCCGCAAAAGATCATTTGGCCTATGTTTTATCAAACTGTAAATCGTAATAGAACCGCCGCCAGTAGCCGGCCGGCGCAACTGGGAGGAATTCAAAACCTCGCCGGAGGCGTCTCCCCCGACCTGGACAAAAAAATTAAACCGGGGCCAATTGCCGGTTTGTTTTAAAATTCTTTCTATTGTTAAATTTTCTCCAAATTTATAAACCCCGTCATACAAACAATCCCCGCCAACCGTATAAAAACGCTCATTTTTATATTCACCGGAATTAACCAGGCTGACATTATAAAAAGTTTCCACATTGTTAATCAAGGTCGGACAATCCATTAGTCCGCGGGTGGGCGGAAAAGGCGGCCTCAACCTCGGCTCAATCCGCTTGCCCTCAATGTGGTTTAAGGCCGAACTTTCTTCACCGCCGATATAACCGGCGGAAAAATCTTTTTTAAAAATTTCAATCGGCAAATCGCCAATGGCCTTTTCCAAATTTTTCCTCAATTTCTTATAATATCTAGGATTAAGGTAAATATAGGCCTTGGTAGCGCCTAAAAACTTGATGGCTAATTTTAAACCGTCAATCACCCGGTCCGGATAATTCTCCAGAATATAACCGTCCTTTTTTATTCCCGGCTCGCCTTCAGCCGCGTTGCAAACTACATATTTAACCTTGCCCGGCGCATCTTTTACCATGGTCCACTTAGCGGCAGTTGGAAAACAAGCTCCACCCCGACCAATAAGCCCTGCCCTTTTTATTGCTTTTATAATATCCTTCATAAATCTTTATTCATTATAGCTAACACCAGTTAATGGTTATAAGTTATGAGTTAAAAAAAATAAATAACCCATAACTTATAACCCTTAACTGATAATAAAATTATAATAACTTTTTTCTGCTAATATATTCTGTTAATTCAGCCAAGCGCGTACTATATCCCCATTCATTATCGTACCAGGCTACGACTTTGACCAGATCGCCGCCAACCACTTTGGTCAAATCCAAATCAACAATCGCGCTTGCCGGATTGCCTATATAATCGGAAGACACTAGGGGCTCGTCAGAGACAAATAAAATATTTTTTAGGCTCGCGCTCCTGGACGCTTTTTTAAAGGCAAAATTAACTTTTTTCTCATCCGTTTTCTTATTAGTAATAAAAACAATATCGCATAAAGAAACCACTGGAGTCGGCACCCGGATAGCCATGCCGTCAAATTTACCTTTCAAGCCCGGAATGGCTTTGGTTGTGGCTATAGCTGCGCCGGTGGTTGTGGGCACAATATTTACAGCCGCCGCTCGAGCCCGGCGCAAATCTTTGTGCGGACCGTCAACAATATTCTGGTCAGCCGTATATGAATGGACTGTGGTCATAAGAGCTTTTTTGACGCCAAAATTTTGGCGCATCACTTCCACCACCGGCGCCAGGCAATTGGTCGTGCAAGAGGCCATTGACAGCACTTTGTCGCTTTTTTTGATAATTTTTTCATTAACTCCCGGGACAATAGTCTTTACATTTTCGGTTTTAGCTGGGGCGCTGATTATAACTTTTTTGGCTCCAGCCTTGATGTGCGCCATGGCCTCATCTTTGGTTCTAAATCTGCCCGTGCATTCCAAAACCAAATCAACTCCCATTTCTTTCCAGGGAAGCTGGCTCGGGTCTTTCTCGGCTAAAATTCTATACTTTTTGCCGGCGACTATCAGGCAGTCTTTAGTAAAATTAACGCTTTTCTTGTATCGGCCGTAAACAGAATCATATTTTAATAAATGGGCCAGGGTTTTCGTGTCAGTTAAATCATTAATGGCCGCAACCTTAATTTTGGAATTTTTTTCCAAAATAGCTTTAAAGGCAGCCCGGCCGATGCGGCCAAAGCCGTTGATAGCGATGTTCATATAATTACAAAAGCGCCAAAAGGCCTATAGGATTCAAAGGGGAAGATGGCGCAACTTCTTTATATAGCGCGCCCTTCTCTGCCCGCTAAGCCTTTTCAAGCCTTTTAGCTCTTATTTTTTATTAACACTTATTATTATACCATAATCCGCCCCCAAAATACAAAAAAACCGCCATTGAGGCGGAATCTTAAATTAATTATTTAACTCTGTAATACAAAAACAGGTTTAATAGTCAAAAATAGTTGGTAATTTAATCATTGTATTTAAAATAATAATACCAAAGAATAAAGTTTTTCCTGCTCTTTTTACTTAATCCTCTGTGGATATTTAGATTTAATTTAAAATAAG
>Ga0210057_1009566_pt1 | contig 11177 bp, 16 predicted proteins | sample CryGeyCG2114_010_2_FD_183968 | JGI IMG/M metagenome (GOLD analysis project Ga0210057, IMG submission 183968) | Groundwater microbial communities from aquifer - Crystal Geyser CG10_big_fil_rev_8/21/14_0.10 (SPAdes) (version 2) | ecosystem: Environmental > Aquatic > Deep subsurface > Groundwater ...
TATCAATTTGTCTTTGAGTCAAATCTTCCACATCGTCTCGACGTAGCTCTATTAAAATTTCTAACTTTTTATAGAGCAAAGTCGGATATTAGCAATACTACACTAAGTCTGCTAATGTGTCAAGGGGAAAATTTGTTATACTTTCATCAAATATGAAAAAACTTTCAATTAAATCTTCTAAAAGTATTTCTATCAACGGAATACTTCATCAAAATACAGAAGATTTACTTATGATTGTTGTTCACGGTTTTAAAGATAATATGGATGTGTATGCGGTGAAGGAACTTTCAATCTCACTTAGCAAGTTTTTTTCAGTATATAGATTTACTTTTCCAGATGTTGAAAATGATACTAAGAATTTTAATCTGATTGATGAGGTAGATTATTTAAAAGAAATAATTAATTATTTTTACGGAAAATATAAAAAAATTATTTTAGTAGGAGGTAGTCTAGGAGCTATAGTTTGTTCTATGGTAGCAGTAGATAATAAAAATATTAATGGACTAATTACATTAAATGGTCTTTCATACTTTTGGGGAATAAATAAAAAATTTAATAACTACTTGGCTATGATAATCCTTACTTTTCCTTTTAATGGTCATTATGCGAAAATGTATAAATACTACAAAAAACATTTTAAACCTGAAAATATATTAACAAAAACTCTAATAATTACCTCTGAGAATGATGAAATAATAACTTATAAACAGTCACAAAAATTCTTTTCCGAGTTAAAAACCGACAAAAAAATTAGAATTTTAAAAAAACCTGATCACGGTTTAACAAAAATCGAATATATTAATGAAGTTTCCGATGTAATTATTGATTGGTTAAAATAAAGATATATGAAACTCGGAGCACATCAGTCTATTTCCGGAGGATACAGTGAAGCTTTGAAACGGATTAAAAATATCGGTGGAAATTGTTTGCAGATTTTTTCCTCTTCTCCTCGCAGTTGGAACTTCGCAAAACCCACAGAGGATGAAATAAAACAATTCTTAATTCTGAATTCTAAATTCTCAATTACTCCGATTTATTTCCATGCCACGTATTTAATCAACCTCGCCGATGATAGTCGGATTGGCCATATGTCAAAAATGTCTTTAATTTCTGAGATGAATTTGGCTCCACAGCTTGGCATTAAAGGTTCAATCATTCATCTAGGTTCTTATAAACTCAAGAAAACAGACCAATCAGTGTTACCACTCTTAGACGGCCGTTCAAGAGTTGTACCTATCCAATCCAAATATAAGATTTTAATTAATAACATTAAAGAAATTCTTGAAAAAACTCCAAAAGAGTCATTGTTTATTATTGAAAACGCAGGAAATAGAAAAATCGGGCAGACACTGGAAGAAATTTCTCAGATTGTCAGAGATGTTGATAATCCTCGAATCAGAATTTGCCTTGATACTTGTCATCTATTTTCCAATGGCTATAAATTTGACACTAACAGTGAGCTTGATTCCTTTCTTGACAAACTTGATAGCCTTGATTTACTTGATAAACTTGATGTTTGGCATCTGAACGACAGTCGCGACGAATTTGATAGCGGTCATGACCGCCATGGGAATATTGGAGAAGGGAAAATGAATATTGATGAATTTAGGATTTTACTAAATCACCCAAAAATAAAGGACTTCCCTTTCATTATAGAAACTCCGGGTTTTGATAAAAAAGGTCCCGATCAAAAAAACCTCGATATTCTTAAATCTTTTGTTAACTCATAACTTTAACCTATTCCTGCCGACCTTGCATAACCTCCGAGGTTATGCAAGGTCGGCAAATTGAACTATTAAGATTTTTGCCCAAGCATTATAATAACTACATGATTAAACTAACAAAAGAAGTGATTGAGTTGATGAAAAAATTTCGGGAAAATAAATTCCAAATTTATTTAGTTGGAGGAGCTGTACGTGACGCATTATTAAATAAAAAGGTTGATAATTTCGACTTCACTACAAACGCCACACCTGAACAAATACAGAAATTATTCCCTGATTCTTTTTACAACAATATTTACGGAACTGTTTCCATTCCTGTAGAGACGCAAAATTTTGCGTCTCTACAAAAAATTGTATTCGAAATCACCCCTTTCCGCACCGAATCAGATTATTCCGACTCTCGCCATCCGGAAAAAATAGAATGGGCAAAAACCATTGAAGAGGATTTATCACGTCGTGATTTCACGATAAATTCCATGGCGTTTGATGGATTAATAATTATTGATCCCTACAAAGGACAAAATGATTTAAAAAATAAATTGATTAAAGCAGTTGGCGATCCAGATATTCGATTTAATGAAGACGCACTCCGCCTTCTTCGCGCCGTCCGTTTTACTTCTCAACTTGGATTTTTAATTGAAGAAAAAACTAAGGAATCAATTCAAAAAAATGCCGGAATAATTACTAAAGTTTCTGCAGAAAGAATTCGGGATGAATTTTTAAAAATTTTAAGCAGTGAACATCCATCAGAAGGTGTCTTATTTTTAAAAAATACAGGTTTACTTTCACTTATTTTACCTGAGGTCGATATTTGTTTTACCATTCCACAGAAAAGTCCAAAACGTCATCATATTTATGACGTCGGAACTCACTTGGTAATGGCTTTAAAAAATTGTCCATCCAAAGATATTATCACGAGGTTTGCAACTCTAATTCACGACATCGGTAAAGCCGAGACATTTCGTAAAGATGATAAAACCGGTTTAATCACTTTTTATAATCATGAAGTTGTTAGCAAAAAGCAGGCGGAAAAAATTGCTAACCGTTTTAGATTATCAAATAAACAAAAAGGCAAACTTGTAACCCTTGTTGGTGAACATCAATTTACCGTTTCTGAAAATCAGACAGATAAATCTGTCCGAAGATTTATTAAAAACGTCACAAAAGAATATTTGCACGATATGTTGGATTTGAGAACTGGAGATAGGATTGGATCGGGGGCTGCTCCAACTTCATGGAGAACTGAATTATTTAAAAAACGCTTGGAAGAAGTTCAAAAACAACCATTTTCTATCAAAGATTTGAAGGTCGATGGTAATGACATAATGAAAACTCTGAAAATCAAACCAGGTAAAAAAATTGGAGAAATATTAAAAAATCTTTTTGATCAAGTTGTCGATGGTAAAATAAAAAATGAAAAACATTCCCTCCTTAAACAGATTACTTTAATTAATTAAAGTATATTTTTTCATCTTCCAGAATTGTATCTTCTCCATGTCCCGAATAAATAATTGTCTCTCTTGGCAATTTAAATATTTTTTTTAGGGATTTAGTTAAATCTTCTTTACTACTGTAAGATAAATCAGTCCGACCAACCGCCTCTTTAAATAAAGTATCACCGGTGAAAAGGACGTTTTCCTTTTCAATGTAGAAGCAACCGCTTCCGGGAGTGTGACCGGGACTAGATAAAATTCGAAACTCGAATTTAGAAATCCGAAAATTTGTTACAGTTAAATACTTAACTGTAATTGGCTTGATAAAATGTGGGTCATAACCTAAAAAATGTTTTGCTGTTTCGTTTAACCTGTCTATCAAAAACCGATCTTCCTTAAAGATATATAGAGGAACATTAAAAGATAACTGAATCTCCCCCACGGCTCCTATGTGATCAAAGTGTCCGTGGGTAGCCAACATTCCGACTAAGTTTAGTTGTTGTCTTTGTATTTCTTCCAGAATAAACGAAGCATCATCAGCCGGATCAATGATTAGACAATCCTTACCTTCAATTAAGAAATAACAGTTCGCCTGAAGCTCACCAAGGGAATATTTCTTTATTGTCATTTTTATTTATAAATATTTCCTCTAAATCCAATTGCTTTTATCCAAATAATATTTTTTTTAAAATCTGGAAGATAAATAATTCGTAATGGAGGAATTTTAATTCTGTATAAACCGTTATATTCTCCTGACATTTTTCCACCTAAAAAGGGATTATGTTGAAGTTTGTCAATAAAATCTGACACCTTAATTTTATATCTTTTATCTAATTTTTTTAGATCTTTTTTTGCCTTGTTTTCGAGGAATATTAGATACATATTTACCTTTAATATCGGAAAGCTTCATTTCCTCTAAGCCTAATTCCTTTTTTACTTCTTGCCAAGTTTGATACTTTCCTTCTTTAAAATTTTTGTCAGATTCTTTTATCGATTCCACTAAATCTTTATCTGACAGCGTTTCGAGTGTCGCCATCCAACCATCGTAATCTTCTTTATTCATTACAACAACTTCGGGAATTCCCTTAACTGTAATATTAATTGGATATGGACTACTTTTTACCTTAGCAAGTAAATTGAAAAAATTATTTCTTGCGTCTGTTGCTGTGATATATAAATCGGATGTTTTCATAAAAAATACCTCTGTACATTATTATGTACGACACACACGATTTTGTCAAGTGTTACTCTTTTTATTTATGACTTCATCCACTCAACATAGTCACATCCACCTGGGGTCTTGGTGGCTGGGTCCCAAGTGGCCGTCTCACATTTTTTCAGTTTTTTGCCTGATGCTGTTGTGAAAAGAACTAATTTTTTCCCACACTTAGGACAATCTTCCTCTAATTTTTCGGTCGTTCCTTTTATCCACTCTATATAATCGCATCCGCCAGCAGTTTTAGTAGTTGGGTCCCAAGTGGCTGTTGAGCACTTCTTCATTTTTTTACCCATTCTTGTTGTAGACAATATCAATGGGGCTCCACATTTTGGACATTTTTCATCGAGGGCGACTGGTTCAACTTCAAGCCATTTAACATAAATACATCCGTCAATGGTATGAGTCTCTGGATTCCAAGCTCCCTTAGAACAGCGTCGTAATTTTTTCCCCGACTTTGTCTCAAACACTTCTCCGAGCGGAGCCCCACACTTTGGACAGACTTCTGAACCTTTCTCATCAGCTTTTTTATTCATATAATTGTTATAAAATTTATAATTTTTATAATCGTTATTTATTTCTGTGCTTCTCCAGCCAAACTAAAATCGGAGTTGCTACAAACGGTGACGAATAAGTACCTGTGATTGTCCCGATTAATAAAGTCATAATAAAAAATCTAATTGTTGATCCACCCATCATCGTTAGGGAAAGTAACATAAAAACGATTGTCATTGAGTTATTCAACGACCTAACCATCGTCTCCGTCAATGCTTGATTAGCGGCCGTTTCCGAATCGATTAAACCTTGTTCTTTATGATACTCTCTTATCTTATCAAAGATGACAATCGTATCGTGAACTGAAAAAGACATCGTCGTCAAAACCGCCGTCACAAACATTGTATCTACCTCCGCTCCAAAAAAATGTCCAAGTAACGAATAAGTGCCAACTACAACCAACAGGTCGTGTAGCATTGCCAGAACTGCGGAAAAAGCAAAGTTAAAACCTTTAAAAGCAAAACTCATATAAATTAAGATTCCGATTGTTGCCAATATTGAGGCAATCAAAGTTTTGTTAATCGCCTCTTTTCCAAGTATTGGACCAACTGTTTCCGAACGCAAAACCGTAATTTTAATTTTTAATTTTGCTTCTAAATCTTTTTTCAAGAGCGACTCTTTGTTTTGATCTAATACTTTTGTTCTAAGCAAAATATTTTTATCCTGCAATTTTAAACTAACAACTGATATTTTATTTAAATCCAATACTTTTTCTATTTTGCTTTTTTCGACCACTTTATTTATTTGATATTCAAAATTACTACCTCCGGTAAAATCAATTGAATATCGAAAACCCCATTTGGTAATTGAAAATAATCCCGCCCCGATTACAACGGCGGAAATTAAAAAATAAAGCCAGCGGTATTTAAGAAAATTAATCATATTTTATTCTTGTAAAACATATCAATCAATCTCTTCGTAATGACAACCCCGGTAAATAGACTTGTCCCAACTCCAATAGCCAAAGTTAGAGCAAATCCTCTTACCATCCCAAACTGCGGTAAGAATTCCCAGTTTAATGGATTAAATAAGATAAAAGCAACGGTCAAGGTTGTCACATTAGCGTCCTTGATTGCGTCGATTGCCCGCCCAAATCCAAGTCTGACAGCAATATCAAAACTTCTTCCTTTTCGCTGTTCTTCTTTAATCCTCTCAAAGATTAAAATATTTGAATCAACCGCCATTCCGATGGATAAAATAAATCCGGCCACACCTGGCAAAGTTAATACTAATGGGATTGCCTTAAAAATAAACAGGGAAATTAATCCGTAAATCAATAAGCCAAGAGACGCTATAAAACCTAATCTGCCGTAATAAATAATCATAAACAGCAAAACCATTATCAGTCCAACCGCCCCGGCATATACGCTTTTTCTGACTTCGACCTCTCCAAGACTTGGACCAATATTTTTTTGCTCAACTAATTTTATTGGCAAAGGCAGAGCCCCGGAATTAATCGCAATGACTAATTTTTTTGTTTCGTCGGTGGTAAAATTTCCTGTTATAACAGCACTTCCATCTGGTATTTCTGTTTGTACATTTGGGGTAGTAAGTGGAATATTATCTAAAAATATTCCGACTGGTTTTCCAATATTTCTCTTGGTGATTGAGGCGAATAATTCCGTCCCTTTTTGATTAAATTTCAAGCCTACCTGAGGTTTACCAGTCTGACTATCGAATTCAACCGTTGATTTTAGAATGTGAATTCCTGATAATCCGGTGTCTTTTGTCAGCTGTAAGAATATCGGAGTATTAGTGGCAATTTTTTCACCCGGCAATTCTCTAAATGTTAGTTGGGCAGTTTGACCGATCAACTTTATTGCCTCTTCGTAATTGTTTATTCCTGGAAGATCAACGTTTAGGCGATATTTATCACCTGTTTTAACTGTTTGTATCTGAGGTTCTGTCACTCCAAAAAAATTAATTCTTCGCTCAATTACATCCCTGGCTGAATTTAGGGCATCATTTAAATCTTCTTTTTTCACCTTACCCGTATCGGCCTCAAAAATTAAACTACTACCACCTTTTAAGTCTAATCCTAATTTTGTTGTAAAATCTTTTTTAAAATTTATTTCAAAAACATTGAATTCAATTTGACTCGAAATTTTATATTTTGTCTTAATACTTTCCGGAAGGTCGACCCATATTAAGCCTATAAAAATTAAAGCAATAATAATTGATTTAAATATTTTCATCTTAGTAATTCTTCTTCAACGCCAACCAACATAATTTTAGGTTGTTTTAAAAATCTCCAAATAAAAGGATCGTTGTTTTTTTTACGAAACAAGAGTTCACTTTCGGTCATAGTTGAATAATTAATTGGTCGTCCAAATTCTTTTTCTACTTCTTTAATGATCGATTCAATTTCAACAACGACTATTATACCGACTAAAAGCAAATAAATTTCATCGTCCTTCAAAATTATATTTTTTGGAAATTTAGTCGAAATGGCTACAAATTTTACCTTGCCAATTTTTGATAAGTTGCTATGAACTAAAGTCGCCAACTTACTTGTTTTAGAAAAAATTCTTAAAAATTCATCATAAAGTTGATAGTTTTTATTTAATGAAAAATATACTTTATTTAGACGGCGTTCCCTAAGTAATAATTTTTCTTCCGTTAAAATATCGAGTTCGCGTTTAACAGCGTTGACTTCTTCATCTATCTCACGAACGACCCGTCGCAAATAAAAGTTTTCGCTCGGTCGATGAAAAAATAACTCAAGAACCTTCCGCCTCGCCTTCGATGGAATTATATGTTGTAACATATATATAATAAACAAATTACCAATCTCCAATAACCAAGTATTCCAAACAATAACTAATTATCAATATTCAATGTTCAAACATATTTTGGTCTCATTAGTAATTAAACATTGATTATTGTTTGTTTCTTGGTATTTGGTTATTGGTGATTTTATTGAATTAATTTAATAATTAACTTTGTTCCCTATCGGTAACATTTCAATAAATACCTGTCCTCTGACTATAGATATTTCTTTGCCAGAGTTATCAAAAAATTTAATATTGTCTTCCTCAGTTTCTTTGCTCCAAGTTCCTTTAACCACTTGACCGTTTTTGAAAAATAATATGTCTCCGCTTCCAACATTTTTGTATAATAAATGCCCGCCTTCATAGCCATCGTTAGCCGGGGATTCTTTAGCGAACATAATAACAATATTTTTTGCTTCTAATTGTTTTCCGGTATTTTTATCAAGATGAGGAGCACCGCCGTTGGTTCTTTTATAACTGTTTGTTTTGACATCATAGCTCCAAACAACACTGAAATCACTGGCTAAATTATCCCAAAATCCAAAATCAATTTTTACTACTTTGCCTCGATCGGCAGTTTTAGCATCATCTTCAAACTTCCAAGGTACAAAGCCTTTATCCCATCTTACCCCTTTTTCATCAACATTTGTAAGAGTTCTTTTATCTTTTGCGTATTGCCAAAGTTTTTTTGTCGAAGTGTAAACGGTGTGTTCAGTGGCAACATTTTTTAATCTTTCATAATCACGCCAAAAATATGGAAAAGGAACTGAGAATTGACTCATATCATTATAAGACGACCATCCCAATTCATTGATATATCCTAATGCGTTTGCCGGACCTTCTGTGTTAGCCCCACCAACATGGGCATACAATGGATACTGACCATAACTTTCAAGAAGTCTTATAAAATATATCCGAGCTGAGCGGACGGGACCAACGTATGGGGCATTTTGACAATAAAATATCGCTAAAAATCTGGTAATCCCACCTTCGGCCACTGCTTCGTAGATAATATCGGCAGACGATAAACCTGACTGTGGACGGGCTTGTTTGTGATTTTCAATCATTACCCCCAGCGGTCGTTGAACTTCCCAGATATTCCTCTCAGTCTTTGAAAGCATCTGGCCATTCAAAGGACACTCCTCCGTCTTTGGTTCTGAATTAATGACATTTTCCGTCGTTCCATTTTCTGATGTGGGAGCTTTATAAGAAATTGGAGATAAGAATAACAGACCTTTTTCCTCTGAAAAAAAAGAAAATGTTGTAACCCCAGAAAGAATAAAAATTACGAAAGAAACCAATAAGGCGATTTTTTTGTTAATCATAATTAGTTTGAAATAATAATTGCTTGCTTTTCTTCATCAGACAATTCAAATTCTTCACTTTTACCATTTTTAACTTTTTTACTATAAACCCGCAAGCCATCACGGGTATGTATGAAATTAATAACTATACCACTATTTTGATTATTTAAAAAAGTGATGACAAAGCTTTTCTCTCCTCCGGTTTTTTCAAAAGGACTAAATCTGACTAAACCTACCTTTTGAATATGTAAAGCGGAAATTTTAATTTCTTCTTGTAATTGTTTTTTAAAATTCTCAATTTCTTGCCTATTTTTGTTATTAATCAGTAAGAGCTCGTCTAAAATTTCATCAATTTTATGTTTCCTTGTATTTGAAATTAGATTGCTGTAATGGGTTTTTGTCTTTAAAATTATTCCCGTCAAAATAACTAACCAAACAAAAAAAATAAACATCAACCCATAAATAATCATTAATACATTCTATATATTTGTACAAAAACTGTCAACAATAATTTTTTTCAGATTTGACATTTGAGATTCGACTCTCTATATTATTACCGTATGCCTAAGAAGACAAAGAAAGAAAAGATTTTAGCTATGTATCATAAAAAACTTCGAATGCTTGAAAACCAGCAAGTGGTTACTTCTCCTGTAAAGTTAAAAACTCCTAACTCAATTGTTCAAGAACCAATCGTTAAAAAGGAAAGGATTGAAATACCGGAATCAAAATATTTTTTTTCCGACCTTAAAAAAAGTTTGATATTAATAGTATTAATTATTGGTGTTGAAGTAGCGTTGTACATAGCTAAGTTGGTTAAGTAAATATGGTTTCTATCCACCATATCTTACTTCAAGCCTTTTCAGTACTATTCGTACACGGCTTGAAGAGCGATTATTGGCGGATTTAAGAAACTCTAAACTCGTAGACACTCGTTAAAGAGTTTCTAAAAAAGGAGGTGAAATAAATTATGGCATCAATGTACTGTGTAAAATGCAGAGCAAAAAAAGAAGTTGCAAATCCTGAAAAAGTTACCATGAAAAATGGTAAACCAGCGATGAAAGGAAAGTGCCCAGATTGTGGAACAGGAATGTACCGAATTGGCACTGCTGCATAATATTTTATTTAAATAGGATAGTATATCCCTCACCAGCAATGGTGAGGGATTTTGCTTTGCCTCGCCGAAGTCTTGACGAAGGCGGGTTTTAAAGCAGTTTAAAGACCCTTACCCTTTTCTCCCCTTCAAACAAACTCAATTTATTTACTTTAAAAGAAATATCAACTTCTAAATTTGATAGTCGTTTTTTGATGACGAAGTATTGCTGCTTTGATGGGATTTTATATTTGGCAAGAATTAATCGGGGAACAAATTTTTCTACCTCGTTAATACTCTCACTGATTCGCTCTATCTCCTTTTCTCTCCTAAAATCAATGAAAATCGAAATATTATTTTGAATTGTCATGGCGACTTCAAATGAGTATAGATAAAACGTATTTTTATCGTACAAAGCCGTTTCCAATAATTTTATTGTTGATTTTTTATCAGAAAATTCGCCAAAAGAATGGACTAAAATGTTGTAATCTTCGATCCTCCCCCACTGAAATTGAGGATACAGTTTTCGAAAATCGGCCAATTGGTCAACGATTTGTTTTTTGGTTTTGTCTGAAAGCTCTATCATTAATTGTGTTTTCATATTTTTATCTTCTATAAACTTCGTCATGCGTTCCTAACGCGATAAAATAAGCTTCGTCAGATTTTAATAAAATATATATTATCCTTAAACTTTTATTTATGGAGATACTCCAACGATTACTCATTTTACCAGATAATTTATGGGTTCTTAAAGATGGGTGTTGTGCATTTACTTGAAATAATTTTAGTTTGTTACTTATTTGATTTGTTAAAATTTTATCCTTATTCTTTATTTTTCTGAGAAGTTTAACTAAATCAGTCGATAATCTGATTTTCATAAATTTTAAAGCTTATTAAAAAAATCGTCGATATTATCTACAATAATAGAATTATTTAAATCACCAATTGCCTTCTCTGATATTTTTTCTAACTGATCTGACACTGTAAAAACTGGATTTTCTTTTTCCACATCTTTAATTAAGATATATTTTACTAATTGAGTAACAGGAATTCCTAATCTGTCCGCTTTATATCTAAGAAGATT
>Ga0210057_1009569_pt1 | contig 11174 bp, 11 predicted proteins | sample CryGeyCG2114_010_2_FD_183968 | JGI IMG/M metagenome (GOLD analysis project Ga0210057, IMG submission 183968) | Groundwater microbial communities from aquifer - Crystal Geyser CG10_big_fil_rev_8/21/14_0.10 (SPAdes) (version 2) | ecosystem: Environmental > Aquatic > Deep subsurface > Groundwater ...
ACAAACTTTATAATAAACCGAACCTTGAAAAAACTATGGAAAAAAGAACCAAAAAAATATTGATGTGGGCAGCAATAATTTATCTTCTTATTGGTTTTATTATCTCGCTTGTTGTGAATTATTATACTTTAGGAACATACGCAGATGGAACCTTCATTGGTCTTTACTTACAAAATATTTTATTGAACATTTTGATAATTTTATTTTGGCCCCTATTTTTTGGATTAAGAGAGGTTTTCACTTAAAATGAAATACAAATACCTTGTTGCCTTATTTTTATTAACTATTTCAATTCAAGGTGTTCTTGCGTTAAACGGAAACCTTTATTTTGTTGATGAAAATTCAGAAAAAAAACCAATATCAAACGACCAAATTGAGATATTATTCTCTAATGGAGATAAAATATTAACCGACACAAATGGAGATGGAAAATACTCATTTAATCCAGAACAAGTATTCTGTTGGGATGAGTGTAATTTTGCTCCAAAAGTTAAATCAGAATCTTTATTTATTGAAGAAGAAAATATTTTAATTAAGTATTCTATATCTAACTTTATTGATGACTTTGAAGATTACAGTGAAGAAGTTTATGTTGATGAAAATGCCCCTAAAGTGGAATTAGAAGATGATGAAGAAAACAACATTGAGCCTGTACCAAGTGAAGCATATAGGATATCTTTAAACTTTTCATTGAACATAGAAGGATTAAATCAGTATTCTCTTAATGCTTATAGTATAACTTTAGTTGATGATGAAGGAAATGAATTAGAATTTGAATCAGAAAGTAGTGAGAATGAAGATTTCTTGTTTGAATTAGATGAAAATAAGCAATATTTCATAGAATACTATTATTTAGTTGATGAAGACGAACCAATTCTTAAAATTATAAACGATGCAGATTTTGAAGAAGTAGACAAAAGCGATATCTATGTGATAAGTGGAAAAATAAATAAGATAGAATTGTTTGAACCTGCTATTAGAACTTTTGCAGCAATACCTGAACCAGAGCTTCCAGCATTTTCTCTTTCAAGCCAATGCCAATTTTTCAACGATAACCCTTCTGCTTCATCACACGACCCAATACTTTTAGTACACGGACTTCATGGTGATGATAACGATTATTGGGGACATATCCCTTCAAAATTTATAGATAATAATTTTAAGGTATATCAAGTAATTTACAGTCCTGCTAATAATGATAACAGATACAATGCTTATCTTCTAAAACAATGTATTAATGGAGTTAAACAACATGCTTCTGTATCTAAAGTAAATCTTGTTGGACATAGTATGGGTGGTCTTGTATCAAGAGTTTATACTACTGGACTTGGCAGAACTTCAAGTGGAAATCAATTATCTTATGGAAATGATGTTAATCATTTAGTAACTATCGGTTCTCCTCTTTATGGTTCTTATGCATCTAATAAATTAGTAGAAGGAGATTCTGTTTTAAGAGCACTCTACAAAGCAAGTCTTTTATCATCAATCTTTAGTGAGTCAAATTATATTGCAGAAACCTTTGATGAACCTGCATATCACGATTTATCTGTAGGGAGTGCTTTAACTTGGAATTTGAATGAAAAGGGAGTGAATGGAAATATAAAGCATCTTGCGATTACTGGAATAGCAGATGATATAATTACTCCTGGACACGATGAATCAGATGATTCTGACTCTGTAGTATCAGCATCAAGCGCAAGTTTAAGAAACTTTCAAGTTTCTTTAGTTTTATTACAATTAAATCACGCAAATGAGCATGGAAAAAGTGCAGTTCCAGGAGTTCCCTGGTGTAGCACAACAGTTTTCGGAATTCCAGTCTCTACTTGTAACATAAATAACTTGGTTGATGGGATATCTTCTTTCTTAAAAGACCAATCTCAATCAAGTGTAAAGAATAGTTTTGATTTAGCATCAGATGAATATTATGTTAGTTCGAGTGGAGCAGTTACAGATAATCCTCCTTTAAATGAAGGAATGGTTTTAATAAGATTTTCAGAAGATGAAACTCCTTGTTCAACTTGTGTTAAATTAAGGAAAAATTCAATAGACTATCCTCTTGTAAAGAATATTGACACTGATGTATTTACATACTATTCAGGTCATAATTCTCAAAAAGGAACAACTCTACCAGTAGGTTCATACGATTTATATGTTGATAACCAAGATACAGGATTTGATGTAGGAATTGCAGCAATTCAAACAAATATTGAAGAAGTTACTTTGTCTACTCCACTATCTTGTTCCTTTGGACCTTGCTGTGATTTATCAACTGGTACAATCAGACCGTCTGGCTCTGAACCAGACCCATCTTTCAGTTATGCAGATAGCAATATGTGTTTTGGTCAAGATAGAATATTCAGAGATTATTATTGCGATGGAACAACTGCTTCAATAGTTCCTCCAATTGACACTTTAATTGAAACGTGTGCAGAAGATGAAATTTGTTCTCCTAATGCCTGTTTAGAAACACTATCAGACCCAATACCAAAAATAGAATTTTTGCCTTCGGAAGAAGATTTCTTCTTTAATCACAACTCAATTGAATTTTCGTTCAATATTACTAATTTTAATGCTGGTGGAAAAGGACAAGGACACGTTCATTTCCATACTGATGGAGTTCATGAATTGAATTTCTCTGATAGTTTAATGTTTTATAATTCTCCGAATAACATTGTAGAATTAAACAATCAACCAGGACAAACCACTTATGCTACATGGATTAATTCCAACACAATTAGAATTAATAATGTTTCAAATGGTCTTCACATTATTAAAGCAGAATTAGTTGATAGTTCACACACTCCCTTATTAAATCCAGAAGCAAAGATGGAAATAGATTTCTTTGTTAGTTCAACTGAAAATGTCTATGGGTTAATTCCAAATAGCAACTCTGGAATTGATGACGATGCTGTCTTGGGAGATTCAAACGCTCCTGTTACGATGATTATGTTTGGAGGATATGAAGAACCGTTTAGTAGAAAATTCTATAATGAAACCTTCCAACAAATAAAATCTCAATACATAGATACTGGAAAGATAAATTTTGTGTTCAGAGATTTCCCACTTCCAACTTTATACTCTTTTGATGTATTTGCAGCAGAGATTGCAGAATGCATCGGAGAACAAGGAGAAGATGAAGCATATTTCCAAATGTTCAATGAATTATTTGAAAAGGGTTTAGAAAATGCAGATGATTTGGGTTATGATATTGAAGACTGTGCTTTCTCAGGTCAAATGTCCCAAGAAGTAGTTCAAGATTATATCGATGCTGATGCAATGGGAGTAGTTGGTTCTCCAACTTTCTTCATTAATGGGGAGATTATTAGTGGTGCACAACCATTTGCAAATTTCCAGAATATAATAGAAGAAAAGTTAAATGAAAGTATTATCTGTTTTAGTGATTTAGATTGTGGAATTAGTGGTTTTATTGATTTACCATTTTGCTCTATAAATAATGTTACTCAAAATTTCCAAAACTTTACTTGTGTTAGTCCTGGAACAATACAAAGTTCTTGTATAATTGAATTAACCCCAACAGTAATAGAATCTTGTTCTGATACCTGTTCAGAAGGTCAATGCGTTGAAATTGAGTGTTCATTGGATGTTGAATGTGACGACAACAATCCAGAGACTACTGATATTTGTCATGATGCTGGAACAATACAAAGTTCGTGTGAAAGCATAGAGCCAGAACCAACCCCTGAATTAATTGTAAATTATCCTCAAAATACAGTTTACAACGACAGAAGAATTCCTTTTGAAATGGAAATTAATGAAATGGTAGATGAAATAACTTACATTGATTTAGCAGATGAGCGAAGTAGAGAAAGAAGGCTTTGTTCAAATTGTGATTCTTACGGATTAGATAGAATAAGAACTCAATCTTTTGTAGATGGAGGACACAATATTAGTATTAAGGCGATGAAAGATGGAGTAGTTGTTGATGAGAAGATTGTTTCATTTATGACAGATAGTAGAGACCCAAGAATTTCAAGAACTGAACCTCAAAGAGGATTCTCAAATGGAGTTTTCAATGTTGAATTTACCGAAGAAAATCCAACAGAATTAACATTGTTTTACGGAAACAGCATAAGAAACAAAACAGTAAATATTGAGGATGATTGTGTTGAGGCAAGAAGAGGTTTTGAATGCGAAACAGAGGCAGATGTTTCAGATTTCGATGGAGGAAATATTGAATACTGGTTTGAATTAACAGATGTTGCTGGAAGTAAAGACGAAAGCAGACACCAAGAACTAAGTGTTGATATTTCTTCTCCAATAATTGAAAATTTAGAATATGAGTTGGATGGAAGAAATGTGCATTTCACAATGAAGGTTATAGAAAATAATTTTGAAGAAGTTTATTATTTAGATAACTCTGATGAACGAGCGAGAGAAAGAAGTATTTGCCGAAGATTGAATGGAGATTTGTGTGAAGGAAGAGCATCTTTCATAGATGGAGAACATAATATCACAATTTATGCTGTTGATGAAGCAGGTAATATGGCAAAAGAAGATTTGCTTTTCTTTGTAGATTCAAGATACCCAAGAATAAGTAGAACAGAACCAAGAAGAGGTTTTGCATCAGGAATATTTAATGTAGAATTTGATGAAGAAAATCCTGTTTCGTTGTTCTTGAATTATGGAAATTCTCAAACAGGATTTAGAAATAAAGAAGTAGAAATAAGTAGTTCTTGCATTATATATAGAAGATATGAATGTGAAACAGAAGTTAATTTAAGTGATTATCACGGACAAGAAATAGTTTATTGGTTTGATATCTCAGATATTCTAAACCAAACAGATGAATCAAGAGAAACAAGTTTAGATGTTGATTCTGTCGCTCCAATTCTTAATAATCCTGATTCTTTCTGGGAACAGGGAGAAGGAAGATACTTGAGATATATTTATTTCTCATTTAATGTAACTGAACTAAATTTTGATGAAATAAACTATATTGATTTTAGTGATTCAAGACCAAGAGAGACAAGAATATGTTCAAGGTTAAGAGATGGCGTTTGTGAAGTGAGAAGAAGTTTCAGAACAGGAGAACATAATTTGACAATTAATATTTTAGATGATGTAGGAAATTCCGTCAAGGAATTTATTGAATTTAGTGTTTAAAATTACAAATCACTGTAAAATTGTAAAATTTTGTCAGTAATTATTTTAATCTTGAGTGCTCTTTCGTTTGAAGATTTAACTTGCTCCTTAACCTCTTTTCTATCTAACTCATAAAGGATTTCATTTTTTTCTAACAATCCTAATACCAAAATTAATCTGTTCACAGATTTGTTGTATTTTTTTATTTCTTGTCCTAAAAAATTTAGATAATCTTTAGGAGAAAATATCTTCTTGTAAGGTGTTTTGTTTATTATTTGTGCATCCCCTTCCATTATCCCTCCAAGTTATTTAAAATATCTCTAGTATATTTATGAAAATAGTCTGCCTTTCTATTTATCTCTTGAATAAGTTCTTTAGTTTTCTTAAAATCCATCTCATATAAAGTTCTATCTCTTGTTAATTGAGTTAAAAGCATACCTAGACGGACCCACCAATTATATTCCTTTGAGAAAGCAGATTGAAGCTCAAACATATAGTCTTGAAAAGGAACTATCTTTATCTTTTTCTTTTCTCGCTCTCTATTTTGATTTATCTTTTCTACGAACGCATTATAGTCTTCATCGCTTATATTATATTTTATCTTTTTTTTCATTTTAATACCTCTTTCAACCTCTTTTCCCAAAATTCTTTCTGCTTTTTAGCATGAGTAACTTCCTTTCCAAGTAGATATTCATAATGCTTGATGTTTTCATCTGACTTTTTTATTCTCTTTTTGATTTCTCTTATTTCTTGTTTCATCTTTAATTCATTCTATACAAAGGCAATCTTTTTTTCTTTAATTTGTCTGTTTTTAACTCATTTGCATTTTCTATTTGAAAAACAGCCCCATCAGAATTTTTTAGTTGCCAAACCATTAAATCCTGCCAATTGGATGCTCGTTGTAGTTTTGAACTTTGGTTTTCGCACTCGATAGCAGCAGGGCGATGAGTTCTTAAAAAATTACTTGTCGGATGGCATTCCACATCCAGAGCATGCACCATACCATTTCTGAACAATTTCGATTCCTTTACGCAGTTATGTGAAGGTTTTAACTTTTCGATGCATCCATTGACGCAGTTATGGTGTTCTTGCTTCGGCATTATTTATCTCCTCCAAATTTATTTCTTAAAAGATATCCCACTTTAATTCTTTTGGAGGGATTAATTTTATAGGTTATTAACCAAAATGACTTTCCATTTGAATTTTTCTTAACGGACTTCTTTTTTATTAAGTCTCTCCTCACAAGATGTCTTGAAATATCGTGGATACTTTTCCGACTTTCAGAAAGATATCTTTCCATTTCAGAGATAGTTGCTTCTTCGTTATGTAAAACTAAACTTTTCAAAAACTCATCCTGTTTTGTAGAATATAGAGGTGCCATCTGTTAATATTAAGCGATGGACTTTTTAAGGGTTGTATATCTTTTTGCAAACATCTACATCCATCCCTCCTTTTTCTCAACCAATCTCTCAATAAATCTGAATAAACTATCGAACTTATGCTCAAGTTTGATTAATCTCTTATTAGTATTGCAAACTTCATTCAAAACATCAACACTTTTTATTTCTTGTAACAGTAGTTTAAGGATAACTTTGGCAGGAATTGGAACAGTAATCTTTTGCTCAACCCTTAATGCATTTAATTCTTCTTTATTATATATTTTCATCTGTGAAATAAGATTTGTCAAAGAAATGCAATTAGGACCATCTAATCGAAGTTTATTAAAATCTTTTTGAAACTCTATTGTAGAAATAGTTATTTGTTTATCATCTACATTTATACCAGAGTATTTGCTAATTAAGGTTTTGAAAAAAGTACAAATAAAAGAAATAGAACCCAAATTAATAGGATAATTTGCTGTCAAATCAAGGTTTGCCTTACCACTATCGTTTCCCATATTAAAACTAAAACAGACAATTTCCCTATCTCCAAGGGTTTCTTCAACTTTCTTGCCAAAATAATTAGGAACATCACAAGATATTCGAGCATTTTGCAAGGTCATCTCGGACAATAACCTGTGGGTGTTATTTACAACAGGATAGTAAACTCCCCTAAAGTTTCTTTTTTCAATACCTTCCACTCCCCTGTTAAGAATAGTTCTTATTGTACTAGATTTTATTCTCGTCTCCACAGCAATTTCTTTAGGAGTTATCCCTTCTGGATGCTTTCCAACACATTCAATTATCTTTTTCTGTTTGTAGAATATGTTGTATTTAGTTGCAACTTTCTGTCTCTTTTTCATATGAATCGTGTTTTTTAGATACCCAATCTCATTAAAGTTGGTAAGAGAAAAACCCTCCATCCAGTTTAATAAATACAAACCAATGTGTTGGAATTTTACTTCCGTTGGGATGACCAAATAAAGGTTGCTTCCCTAAAACTTCAAGAAGTTCTTTTCTTTTGATACTGCCCTCATTCCACTTAAAAACCAGAATACCATAATCATCTAAACATCTCCAACATTCTTCAAATCCCTTTTTAATATCTAATCTCCAAGTTTCCTTATTTAAACTTCCATAAGTTTTTGTCATCCTACAACCATCTTTCTTCCCAATTAAGTGTGGTGGGTCCATTACAATTAATTTAAACTTTTTATCTGGGAACTTCAAATCTCTAAAATCCATTAAAATATCTGGGTGTAATTCCCTATTAGGTCTATTATCAATAAATCCCTTTTCATATTCTCTATTATCTATAAAGATTGTATTTGGCTGTTGTTTGTCAAACCAAAACATTCTACTTCCACAACAAGCATCTAAGATAAACTTATCTTCTCTTTCAATCAGTTCTTTAGTTTGTATTTCCATCTTCTTTAAGACACTCTATCATTTAGAGTGAGGAAGCAGGTCATTTTGATTATATGTAGAAAGGAGAAAAAAGCAGAGCATCTATATTTCTCCCCAGTCTACAACTATAAATTTTAATAATTATCTCCACCACCCTTTGTTTTAGAAAAATAAGATTTCTTAGAATTATTATTTATAGAGTTCAAAATCAAATCTACCTTCTTACTAAGATTTGCAAGAAGTTGTTCGGTTGTTGGAGAAAAGACTCTTTCTCTAATGAAACTACTTTTTGTTTTATACGGAGACTGCCTAACTAATTCTATTAATCTCTCCTCCTCGTTTCTACTTAATCTAAATATTTGTTTTGCATTCCTTTTTGAAGAAGGTAATTGATTAGAAGAAAAATTGTTCTCCTCCTGTCTGTTGTTGTTATCTAAGCCCATTTTAAAGTCCTGTTGACCTTATCCTTCATAGTTGGGCTTTAGTAACAATTACTATCCTAATAGTTAAAGTCTTAAAAAATAGAAATATATGTTGTATATAAATTTAATCTCAAAAAAAATTATAGCTTTTTTAGAAAATGTGTTAAATACACCTAACGACACTATTTCCGATGCTAAATAGTCCACAAATACATCTCACAGCAGCAAACTATATAAAGCTCGACAGCCAAAAGGTACAATAGAAGGAGTTGGAAAAACAGACCTTCGGCGACGCCAATTTTGTTGTAAATCAGACAAAATAAGCGACAATGGATGAAGATTGAATAATTAAAAAAATTCAATTAAAAGTTCAATAACAAATTTTGTCGACGATAAAATTCGACAAGGTTAATAAAAAGAAAAGATGTTATTGGAACTAATCATCGCATTGCTCATTGGGGTGACCTGTGGGACTATTACCGGCCTAATTCCCGGAATTCATATAAATCTAATCGGAGCAATGTTAATTTCCCTCTCTGCCTCTTCACTCTTAAAATTTGACCCAATATATATTGTTTCTTTTATAGCAACAATGGCAATTACGCACACTTTTGTTGATTTCATTCCATCTATATTTTTAGGTTGCCCCGATACAGACACAGAACTTTCTATCCTTCCAGGTCATGAAATGCTAAAGCAAGGAAAAGCACATGAAGGAGTAATGCTTACTGCATGTGGAAGCCTGGCTGCAGTAATAATCAGCGCATTTATTGCATATCCCTCGACATTTTTAATTGCAAAAGCATATGAACTCCTCAGAGATATAATCCCTTATCTATTAATAGCAGTTTCTGTAATCCTCATTATTATGGAGAGAGATAGGTTTAGGGCAGGCGTAATCTTTGCTCTCACAGGAATTTTGGGATATATCACTTTAAATTCGACAATAAATCAACCATTACTTCCTTTACTTACAGGATTATTTGGTGCATCTTCATTGATTATTAGTCTGAAAAACAAAACAGTAATCCCTACACAGACAATAACAGAGGAAAAGCCAAAAATGTTAAAGCCACTCATTGGTTCATTCATTGCCTCACCAATCTGCAGTTTTCTTCCAGGCTTAGGAAGTGGGCAAGCAGCAATTATAGGAAACACTATATCAAAAACAGATAAAAGAGGATTCTTGGTCTTACTCGGTGCAACAAATACCTTTGTCATGGCATTCTCATTTTTTTCACTTTATGCTATTTCGAGGACAAGAACTGGTGCAGCAGTTGCGATAAAAGATATTGTAGGAACACTTGATTTTCAAACATTTATATTAATTTCAGTGATAGTGTTAATTTCAGGAACTTTCGCGTTCTTCATAACAAAATCTTTGTCAGAAAAGATTTCATCAAAGATAACCAAGATAAATTATTCAAAAATAACAATTACAACAATTCTCATTCTAACCATTGTGACTATTTTTGTATCAGGATTCGCGGGATTAATCCTTTTGGCCGTCTCAACAATTACTGGAATTTATGCGATAAATTCAAAAGTTAGAAGAACAAACATGATGGGGTGTTTATTAATCCCGACGATTGTTTTGTATTTGTTCTAGTGAAAAGAGAGATCAGGATAATAAAACATTTTATCTTTTAGCGAAACAAAATCGACATAAGGATTTCCGTAGTGAAGACGCTTTATTTTGCACATATCTAAACATATTCTCAAGACATAATCTTCATAAGCCCAAAAATCAATAACAGAGAGTCTAGGCCGATTATTAATTATTGGAATTTTAAAAGAAAAACTAGGAGTTATATCTGTTCCTGATCCTCTAAGTCCAACAAAAATATCAATAAGAATATTTTCATCATCCATCAAAGCATGACCTGTAAATTCCACATTATATTGGTTAAAAAAATATCCCACAGAAAAAATTCTATTTTCGCAAGGAATTCTCAAAACATCCATTTCCGTATTTAATTCCTTCAAACAAATTTCCACATCGCTTGAAGATATATGAACCCGCCTAAATCTCTTAATATTATAAGGAGAATCAGTAATCTTAATTCTATCGTCAGACCCCATGATAAACAAATTTTTCTCGCCCCCAACTTCTTTCAAAAAATCAAAAACCTCGGACAGTTTCCTAAAATGGCGAAATTCTTCTGGAAAACCATTCTTCTTCAAGAAAAGAACCCCATGAATATTCATCCTCCTTAAATAGAGAAACGACTTAAATAATTTTCTAAAACCATTCACCAAGATTTTGCTGCTTTTCTAATTCTTTCCCAAAAATACTATCAATATAACTTTTTACTAATTCTAAATTCTGCTGCATATATTTTGATAGATTATATTTCTTAGCCAGTTCTAATGCAGGCTCGAGATATTTTTTTATTCCTCCTTCATGAACTGTGAAAATAAGTTTCCCGCTGCATTTTGGACAAACCCCTGATAAAGGCGGACGCCTTACTATTTCGTTGCATCCTACACACCTAAACTCCTGTAAAGAGAAATTTCTAAGGTTACCCTTCATGTCCCTAATAAAATGTCTATCAATTACAAGGCGGGCAGTATCTGAAGTATCAGCACTTCTTAATTTTTCAACAAGTTCCATCTGATGCCTCACCTTATCTTGCATTGTCGCTAAAGTTTTATAACTAGAACATAAAACGCCGTCATTAAAATCAGTAGTATCATGAGTGAACCCAATTCCAACAAATGGATCTTTCTCCTCCATTAAAAGCTTCTTGACATTATTTATTTTCACAACAGAAGAATGTTCTCTCCTCTCTGCAGCCTCATAAAGCTCCAAGGGATATTCACTCACAAACTCAAAATCAAGAATTTGATCATCTACTTCTCC
>Ga0210057_1009570_pt1 | contig 11174 bp, 10 predicted proteins | sample CryGeyCG2114_010_2_FD_183968 | JGI IMG/M metagenome (GOLD analysis project Ga0210057, IMG submission 183968) | Groundwater microbial communities from aquifer - Crystal Geyser CG10_big_fil_rev_8/21/14_0.10 (SPAdes) (version 2) | ecosystem: Environmental > Aquatic > Deep subsurface > Groundwater ...
ACATTGGCATCCCTCCCCCCATTGCAAAATACCTCACACTCTTTTAAGCACACTCAATTTAACTTTGGCAGACACTATACGGTTTAGTATAATTAAATATATGCGAAGACTTTCAAAAGTGAGCACAGCTTGGTCTCCCGCACTAGCATATGCCATCGGCTTAATCGCGTCTGATGGGAATCTTTCTCCAGACGGCCGTCACATAAATTTCACCAGTAAAGACATTGAACTGGTCAAACTATTTAAGGCGTCCCTGAATCTTAATAACAAGATTGGAAGAAAATCTAGGGGAGCCGATCCGTCAAATAAAAAATATTTTGTCGTTCAATTTGGGGATATTAATTTTTATGAGTTCTTACAAACCATCGGACTCATGCCAGCGAAATCGAAAATTTTATGCAACATCCTTGTTCCGGATAAATATTTCATTGATTTTCTCAGGGGATGTATTGACGGTGACGGCAACATCGGAACCTTCATACATCCTCAAAGCAAAAATGCACAGCTTAGAATTCGCCTCTTCTCCGCTAGCCCTAAATTCCTTCATTGGATTAAGAAAAAAGTCTTGAATCTCGCTAGTATAAATTCGGGATGGATAGAAAACAATGCAAAACATCGAGTTTATATTTTAAGCTATGCCAAAACCGATTCAATCATACTATTAAATTTAATGTATTATCCTAGGGTAGAATATTTTCTAAAAAGGAAGTACAATAAAGCCCGACCCTTCATTCGACAAAAGATAAAATGCTGAGGTGGAGGAATTGGTAGACTCGCCAGCCTTAGGAGCTGGTGCCTTTAAAAGCGTGCGGGTTCGAGTCCCGCCCTCAGCACAATTTAAACTTAGTAAATATAATTCCCTTGCTACAAAGCTCTTTAAATTTAAAACCAAAGCGTAAACCAGTGACCATCATCACCGGCTTTTTAGGCTCCGGAAAAACCACCCTACTGAAAAGAATCTTAGAAGAAAAACATGGTCAAAAAATCGCCGTTATCGTGAACGAATTTGGCGAAGTGGGAATAGACGATAAGCTGATTGTAGAGAAGAACAGCGAGATGGTAAAAATGACCAACGGCTGCATCTGTTGCACCATGCAAAATGAAACCAGCAAAGTGCTAATCAACCTGCTTGAAAAAGGAAACGAATTTGATCGAGTAGTAATTGAAACAACCGGCCTCGCCAATCCCCTCCCAATTATGCGTCAATTTCTCAGCGAGGAATTTATTAAAGACAATTACCAATTAGACGGGGTTGTCTCCATGATTGATGCTTTTCATATTGAGAGTCAACTAGATAAGCATATTGAAACCAAGGAGCAGATTGCCTACTCTGACTTACTTTTACTAAATAAAACTGATTTAATTGATCAAGAGAAAATTGAGCCAATTAAAACTTGGCTTCACGCCATAAACCCCAGCGCACCAATAATCGAAACTCAGCGCTCCAGTGTGGCAATCAAAGAGATTTTTGATCTTCAAGCTAAATCTCGCGAAGCCATTCTTCAACATTCCCACAATCACCAGCACATCGAAGACTCACAAATCACTTCGTTCGTTCTTGAGGAGAGCCGCCCCATCGCCATGAATCGCCTTAACGAGTGGCTAAACTCCACTCTCCTGCTTTATTCCGGAGATCTATTGCGTTACAAAGGCATCTTTTACATCAAAGACCGTCCAGAAAAAATCATTCTTCAAGGAGTTCACACCATTTTTGAAAAAACCGAAGGAAAACTATGGACTGATGATGAAGAAAAAAAGACCGAGCTGGTAATTATCGGCCGCGGCCTCGACAAGGACATATTTGAGCAATCCTTCAAAGCCTCTTTAAATTAATTATATAATAAATTATATAATTAATTTGATCTTTCATTCTTAGCGTAGCTTCCCAATATTTTCTTCCTGTAGCACTAGCTCTTTGCGTCAGCAATGGCGCAAAAGATTAGGTCTGCAAACTTCTGCTCTTGAAGCACTAGCTCTTTGCGTCAGCAATGGCGCAAAAGATTAGGTCTGCAAACTTCTGCTCTTGAAGCACTAGCTCTTTGCGTCAGCAATGGCGCAAAAGATTAGGTCTGCAAACTTCTGCTCTTGAAGCACTAGCTCTTTGCGTCAGCAATGGCGCAAAAGATTAGGTCTGCAAACTTCTGCTCTTGAAGCACTAGCTCTTTGCGTCAGCAAGAGAGCAGAAGTTTGCAGACCTAAGCAGACCTAAAAATCTATCTCAATCCCAACCGGAGCATGATCCGAGCCCATCACCTTGTCTAAGATAAAAGCTTTGTTTATTTTTTCCTCAATTCTTTTATTCACGATAAAGTAGTCTATGCGCCAACCAACATTTCTGTCTCTGGCTCTAGCCATCTGCGACCACCAACTGTATTTGTCCTTTAGGTCCGGGTGCAGATTGCGAAAAGTATCTACATAACCAGCCGCAAAAAGTTTATCCATCCAAGCTCTCTCCTTCGGCAAAAATCCGGAAATTTTCTTATTCGCCTGCGGCCGCGCCAAATCTATTTCCATATGCGCCGTATTCACATCTCCGCACACAACTACGTTCTTCCCTTTCCCAACTTCTTTATTGATGTATTTTAGAAAGGCTTCATAAAAATCCATTTTAAATTTCAGTCTCTCTGGGCTCATCTTCCCGTTAGGGAAATACACACAATAAAAATCGAAGTTATCAAACTCTGCAATTATCGTCCGCCCCTCATCGTCAAATTTTTTTATCCCAAATCCATATCGAACCGACTTCGGCTTAATTTTAGTTAAAATAGCCGTCCCGCTATATCCCGGCCGAACTGCCGGATTGAAAAAACCAAAATAGCCGTCAATTGTTTTAAACTTTTCCGGAATTTTGTGTTCTTCGGCCTTGATTTCTTGTAAGGCTAAAATATCTGGCTTTCTCTTCTTAAACCACTCAAAAAAACCCTTCCTCTCCACCGCCCTAATTCCATTTATGTTCCAACTCAAAAGCTCAATTTTTTTCTCCATAGCGCTAGTATAACACACCCCATAAACACTTAAACATTTTTGCCAATGTTTAAGTGTTTATGGTAAAATTAATATATGAAAAACCCAAAACAACTCGAGCGGTATTTCAAAGGCTTGGCTAACCATTGGCGCATATCCATTTTGCTACTTCTAGATAAACAAACGGATCTAAGCTTAACCGTAATAGCAGATCAGGTACACGGAAACATATTCACGATTTCTGAGCATGTTAATCGGCTCCGCCACGCTGGCCTAATCAACAAACAATACCGCGGCCGCGAAGTTCTACATTCTCTTTCCCCGTACGGAAAAATATTTATCGCTTTTCTAAAAACAGCCAAGAAGCTCTAAGGCAACACTTAAACATTTTTGCCAATGTTTAAGTGTTATTGGGTTGTTGCCTTCGACGGCCATGAAAGCTCTTGTGCACGTCTTTTAATTGTTTATTAGTTAAATGGGTATAAATTTGTGTCGTTGCAATTGAGCTGTGCCCCAACATTTCTTGCACCGCTCGAATGTCTGCTCCATTAATCAACAGATCCGTAGCAAACAAGTGGCGAAGTTTATGTGGGGTCACTCTATCGGCTATGCCGGCCTTCTTTGCATATCGATCAACCAACCGCTGGACCGCCCGGGGAGTAATCTTCCCCAAAACTTTTTCTCTCTTCTTGCCCTTCTTGGGCGCCCGCCCTCCGGAAAAGCTAACAAACAACCACTCCTCTGCATCCGTCCGCTTATCTAAATAATCCTTAATCGCCCCTCTTGCCCCATCGGAGATAAAAACCACCCGCAATTTTTCCCCCTTTCCTCTAACAGTCACCTCTCCTCGCCCAAAATCCAAATACCTATCCAAATTACAAAGCTCAGAAAGACGCAAGCCGGTTGAGAAAAACAGTTCTAATATTGCCTTATCCCTTAGCGATCTGATGTCCATACCAGTCGGCGCTTTAAGTAATCTCTCTAAATCAGGATACTCAATAATTCGAATTTGCCGCATCGGTATTTTACCCAGCTCAATTTTGTCAGGGCTCATCACATTATAGTCGTGCTTCACCAAATATTTTAAAAAATTCCTTATCGCAATCACGTAATAATTTTGGGTCTTTTTTTTCAGGGTCTGCCCCTTCCGATTGCTTTGCCGAGCCAGCTTCATTCGAAACTGCCGCACCTTAGCCGCAGTTATGTCTTTTTCGGTATTTAGCCCCATCTCTTCAATAAAGCGTCGCAAATATCTCTCGTAATTTTCTCGAGTCAGCGGAGACCGGTTCTTTTCGATCTCTAAATAATCTAAATATTCCTCTAAAAGATTTTCAACCTTCATTTTGCTTTCACATCTTTAAATATAATTCGCAATTTAGCGAATACTATAAGTATAGCAAACTGTCGCACAACATTAAGCTGCGTCTATCTTTTCCTCACCAGCATTCTGTCATCTAATCCTCCTCCGCCGCCTGTGGTCTATCCAGTAGCTCTACTTCTGCGCCCACGCCCTCTCCGCCGATGCGCAAAATATCTTTATCAATTTTGCGAAACTCTTTTTGCGAACTATTGTACATGTTTACTGTCGTGCTTAAATGCGTCCCCACCTTCCGATACGCATCGTTATAGGCGGCCAAATGGCGCTCTAGCTGAGATACGTTTTTTAGAATATCCTTTGTGCTCTCTTGGATCTGATAGGACCGCAAACTTTCCATCATCGCCTGCAAAGTTACGTAAAACGTTGTTGGACTAACAATATGCACCTTCTTATCTCGCGCCGCATAGTCTAACAAATCTCGGGTGTTCGTTTTTATCGCACCTACCTTGTTGACTAAAAGATCATAATAAACCCCCTCGGCCGGAATAAACATAAAAGCAAACTCCGTCGTCCCCTCTTCTGGGCGGATATATTTCGAGGTTTCATCAATTCGCTTCTTCAAATCATTTTTAAATTCTTTTTCTAATTGCTCTCGCACATTGGCGTCCTTTTCTTCTGCAATCCGGTTATAATTTTCTAAAGAGAACTTTGAATCAATTGGGATTATCTTATCTCCAAAAAATAGAGCCGCATCAACAATCTCTCCGTCCTTAAATGCATACTGCATCTGATAGTTTTTCGGACCTAAGACATTTTGCAAAAGAGTTTCCAGATAGTATTCACCAAAAACTCCCCGTTGCTTTGGGTTTTTTAAAGTATCTTGCAAAGTCTGTAATTGATCGGCAAATTTAGAAACCTGCTTCTGCCCCTCATCCACCCTGGTCAACTGTTCGGTTATCTCTCTGATTACTTTTTGAACGTTCCCAGACATTTGATTGCTTTGCTCTTGCACCATTTTGGCCGAATCCGAGAGCTTCGTGTCCAAAACCTGACTCAGGTTCTGTAGTTGGTTTTGCAACAGGGTTAGACCGGCTCCGTCCTCCTTTTTTTCGGTCCGTTGTTTAACAAAATAAAACAGCACGGCGAAGCCAAAGAGTAAAACGGCTAAAATTACTAGAAAATAAGCAAGTTCCATACCTATAGAGTATCAGCGCCAACGTTTTTAGGCAAAATAAAAAGGCGCTCCCTCACACGCGCCTTCTTATTACTTCATTCTATCAGAGCCCCAAAAGCACTCAAATCATTTATCCACAAGCCCCCAAGCCCCATTCTAGCTAGATTCCACGGAGGACGTGCACCAAACTCTTCCCTGTCATTTCTTTTGGCTTTTCCAAGCCCATTAATTCCAAAACTGTCGGAGCCACATCAGACAAAATCCCCAAAACTGCTGGCTTTTTATCTTGGAACCCGCCCCCTTCAAATATGCTCCCAACGGCATAAATCGGGACTGGATTAGCATCATGTTTTGTTTGCTTTTCTCCGGTCATTGGGTCCAAGACCGCTTCCGCATTTCCATGATCGGAAGTTATCAGTAGTGGCATATCCACCGCCTCGCAGGCTTTCACAATTTTTTCCAACTGCTCATCCACCGCCTCAATGGCTTTCACTGTGGCATCAAAATTACCGCTGTGCGCCACAACATCTGGGTTGGCAAAATTTGCCAGAATAAAATCATAGCTCTGATCTTCAATTGCCTGAACTACACGATTGCCAATTTCTTCCGCCTTCATTTCGGGAGAATTTTCGTGTCTAGAAATATTGTTTGATGGGATCAGCACTGGAAACTGTCCTTCAAATTGTTCATCGCGGTATCCATTAAAGAAATAGGTAACGTGGGCATATTTTTCCGTCTCAGCAATAAGCATCTGTGTTTTTCCCGCGTCCGCCAACACTTTTCCCAAGGGATTATCAGCTCCCTCCTGCTCGAAAGCGACTGGGGCGGAAAATTGGTCAGAATAATCTGTAAAAGTCGCGACAAAAAGGTCGGCAAAGATTTTTCTTTCAAATTTATCAAAATTCGGCAAAAGAAAAGAGCTAGCTAGTTGCCGAATAGAGTCTTCACGGAAATTAAAGAAGACCACCGCGTCACCGTCTCTAATCGGACCAGCTTCTGGGCCAAAAACATAAGGTGGAAGTAAGTCTTCTCCTCTGCTTTGGGAGTATAAATCACTTAACACCGCCTCAAAGCTCGTGTTGGTTGCCTCTCTAGCCATCAAAGTCTGATAGGCCCGCTTGGTCCTATCCCAATGTCCATCTTGATCCATACCGTAGTACCGGCCGCAAATTGTGGCCACCCTCCCAACGCCCTTCTCTTTAATTAAATTATCCACTCTCTCTAAAAGACCCTTCAATGCTTGAGGCTTTTTACTACTTCCGTCTGAAAATAAGTGTAAATTAACCTTTTTAACCCCCTCTCTTTTCGCTAGCTCCATCAAGGCCATTAGATGCTCGAAAGAAGCATGGGAGTTTTCATCGCTCAAAAGCCCAACATAGTGCAAAGTGCTCTGATTGTCCTTTGTTTTTTTCGTCGCCTGCAACAAAACCTCATTTTTATAAAATTCTTGGCTTCTTACCGCCATGCTGATCCTTGGATAATGCTGATAAAGCACCTTTCCCGCTCCGATTGTAAGGTGACCCACCTCACTACTGCCCTCTTCCTCCCAAGGCAGACCAACCGCAATACCGCTGGCCTGAAGCGCAGCCGCAGAGTAGGTATTTTTAATATGCTCAACCACTTTTGGTTTCGCGATATAGATCGGGTTCGAAAAATCATGCCGCCCTATTCCCCATCCATCTAAAATTATCAAAACGCATTTTTTCTGCATATTCCAGTTATTCTGAGGATTAGTTTTGCTAGCTTTTATAAGTATACAATAAGTTTACAACTAGCTCTGCGTCCATTATAATAAGTGAACGAATTTTGACCTTATTAAACAAAGATTTACGCATTAATGACGAACTTAAAACAAATAAAACACTATGATATTTTCCAATCCATTGCTGTGGGCATTTTTGGCTTTGGGCCTATCAGTAGGCTATTTTGTCAGAAACCTAATAGCCACAAGACGAGCTCGACGAATCGAAGAAACAATCCGCAAGCGGATCTCCGACGCTAAAGTTCAAGCCCAGGGGATAATCTCCGACGCCCAACAGCAATCAATTAAATTGCTGGAGGATGTCAAGAAAGAAGAAAAAGAAACTAAAGAAAAACTCGAGAAAACCGAGGAGCGTTTGCTTTCGCGAGAAGAGAGCCTAGAAAAACAATTAGTTACTGTCGGTGAAAGAGAAGAGCGTCTTTCTGCGGAGCGAGAGAAAGTATCCCAAGAGAGAGATGAACTCAAAGAAGTTAAAGAAAAAACCGTCACCGAGCTAGAAAAAATTGCCAGTCTCAGCAAAGAAGAAGCAAAGGAAAAAATCTTTGAAGAGGTTAAAGAAGCCTACAAAACTGATCTCACCGAAACCATCCAACACATGGAACACGATCGGAAAGACGAGATCGAAAAAAAGGCCTCCGATATTATCACCGGCGCACTAATGCGCTACTCTCGCTCACACGTTAGCGATGTGACAACCACCGTGTTCACTCTTCCAAGCGAAGACCTCAAGGGTAAGATCATCGGCCGAGAAGGCCGCAATATTAAAGCTCTAGAGAGAGCCACTGGGGTAGATATCATTGTTGATGAGACTCCAGAGACAGTAATTCTATCTTCCTTTGACCCACTCCGCCGAGAAATTGCCAAAATAAGCTTAGAAAGATTGGTCACCGACGGACGCATCCAGCCAGCGCGTATTGAAGAGACCGTTGAAGAAGTAAAGCAAGACTTGATCAAACGAATGCAAGACATTGGAGAAGAGGCCTCGATGGAGGTTGGCGTAGTTGGTTTTCCAAAAGAGATTCTTCAGCTTATCGGCCGCCTTCACTTCCGCACCAGCTATGGCCAAAACGTTCTCACCCACTCTATCGAGATGGCCCACATTGCTGGAATGATTGCTCGCGAGCTCGGCTCCAACATTGATGTTGCAAAGAAGGGAGCGTTGGTCCACGACATTGGTAAAGCCATTAGCCACGAGGTTGAAGGTACCCACGTTGACCTAGGAATGAAGATTTTGACCAAGTACGGTGTGGATGAGTCGGTAATTAATGCAATGCGCTCCCACCATGAAGATTACCCATTCGCCTCCCCGGAGTCCTTTATCGTTACTGCTGCCGACATCCTCTCTGCTGGTCGCCCTGGCGCCCGTCGAGACAGTGTTGAGCAATACCTAAAGCGGTTACGAGACCTGGAAGGCATCGCCAGCAACTTTAAGGGAGTAAAACAGGCTTATGCTCTATCCGCCGGAAGAGAGATCCGAATTTTCGTAGTTCCAGAACAAATCGACGACTTCGGAGCACTTCAAATGGCCAAAGACATCGCTTCTAAAGTGCAACACGAATTGAAATATCCGGGAGAAATAAAGGTTAACGTCATCAGAGAAACTCGAGCAGTAGAATACGCCAGGTAGCCTTTATCCCCTTGCCTAAAGAGCAAATCATGTATAATGATGAACATACGCGGTCGAATTTAAAAATCAAACAATCAAACAAATGAACAAAGCAGAATTAATTGACGCAGTAATGAACGGCGCCGGACTAGACTCAAAAGCTCAGGCTGAGAGAGTAGTCAACGCTTTCACCGATGCTGTTAAAAACGAGCTAGCCCGCGGAGGAGACGTTGCCATCACTGGCTTTGGCACCTTCAAGACAGCTAAAAGAGCTGCCCGACAAGGCATCAACCCAAAGACCGGAGAGAAGATCCAAATCGCCGCTGCCACTCGACCAAAGTTCACAGCTGGTAAGGCCCTAAAAGAAGCTGTCAACAAATAAGTCCATTTCTGACAATAAAAATCCCGCCCTTGGGCGACGCGTAGCGTTTAGCCTGGCGGGTTTTTTATTTTCTCTTTTTCTTACTGCCAATAACTGTTAACTAGTAATTATTCACTCCCCTATTGATTTCGCCATTATAAATTCCTATACTATCATTACTGTATTAGGTATATATGCTAAAGAAAACCGCAAAAATCTTATTGGTAGCTATCGTTATTCTTGGCCTAACCGCCACCTATGTTTTGTCTGGACTGACCTCTGGATCAAGAAGCACTACTAGCAATAATCCGTATACAGGAGGCCCCAGCAGTCCCCCACCAAGCAACTAGTATCCTCGCGGGCGTAGTACAGTGGTAGTACATATCCTTGCCATGGATAAGACGGGAGTTCGATTCTCCTCGCCCGCTCAGCTAAATCAATTAAAAAAATAAACATAATAAACATGGAAGGAAACATTCAAGCTCAGGATCCCACACCAGCACCGCAAGTGACGATGCTTGTTGGTCCAATTGAGCTTATTAAGTCCGCTTGGTCGCAATACAAACGCTTCTTCAAGACTTTGGTAGCAGTAGCAGCAGTACCAATGCTTGCTCTAGCGATCGTTCAAATCATCAACATGAAGATTTTCACCCCCGAAAATCCAGTCGGAGGCGCGACCAACATACTTGGCCTCATACTGACTCTGGCAGCCTTTGCTATTAGCGCCTGGGCGGCCGTATCGATGATTATGGCTATCCAGCACCGCAGCGAGGGCATGACAGCCAAAGAGGCCCTAACCAAGAGCTGGAGATCTATTCTGGGCTATTGGTGGCTGGCAATTCTCAGCTTTTTAGTAATGGTTGGTGGCTTTACTTTGTTTATCATCCCTGGAATCATATTCTGGGTTTGGTTCGCCTTCGCCTCTATCATCTTCGTGGTTGAGAACAAACGCGGACTCGACGCTATGAAGCAAAGTCGTGAATATAACAGAAACTATTGGTGGCCAATCTTTGGACGATTATTGTTTATGGCCGCTATCGCCGTTGTCTTGTTTGCTGTTCTTGGCTGGATAGTCAGCCTGCTAACCAGTCCCCTCGGAGTCAGCATCAGTCTTCTATTCAACTATATTGTCACCGCGGTGATCGTGCCACTCATTGTTCTCTACTCTTACTTGCTCTACGAAAACATAAAATCCGTTAACCCCAGCCCAGCTCCAAAAATGAAATATGGCTTCCTTATTGGGTTTGCCATTTGGGGAATAATTGCCCCAATTCTTATATTCGTCTTTGCGGGTGGGGCGATCGTCAGCGCGCTTATTGGATCAGTTAATCAGAACGGCCCGTCTGAGGAGCAAGTTCAGCGCTTCATCGAAGAGCTAGAACGATTAGACGCAGAGGGTCAAATAGACCTAAACGAACTGCAAAACCTCCAAGCCCCAGCTCCAGCCGATCTAGAACAATAAAGAACCCTAAAACAAAAACAGCCTCGCTTGAGGCTGTTTTTGTTTTAGGATATTTTACCTAAATCTCCGTCTAGAACAGTTGAATCGATAGACTCAAGTTCCTCACTTATGTATGGTTGATTTGGCAATGAATTCAGAAAATATATTTTCTTCCCGAGATACTCGGCAAAACCAATCTCTAAAAATGTATTTGCTCCTACATAATTCTCAATATCCCCCTTAGTGAAATTGGCAACCAAGATCGCGTCAGAATCCTCGATCTTCTTCATATGTTTATGTAGTAGTTTCTCAGATTTTTTTACCTCCACCCTTTTAGACCCATCTTTAGACCAATAATCCACTCCCGCGGCTTTTATTGGCATATTCACTATGTGTCCCATTGCTTCTAAGGAAGCCTTAAGATCAACCAATTTTTCCCAAAACTTCAATGATGCACAGATCGTTATTTTCATGGTGCGCCCACCAGGAATCGGACCTGGATCACGGGTTCCGCAAACCCGCGTTCTATCCATTAAACTATGGGCGCA
>Ga0210057_1009571_pt1 | contig 11174 bp, 11 predicted proteins | sample CryGeyCG2114_010_2_FD_183968 | JGI IMG/M metagenome (GOLD analysis project Ga0210057, IMG submission 183968) | Groundwater microbial communities from aquifer - Crystal Geyser CG10_big_fil_rev_8/21/14_0.10 (SPAdes) (version 2) | ecosystem: Environmental > Aquatic > Deep subsurface > Groundwater ...
GAAGGCCATCGACTGCGGCGATCCTAGAGATCCGGATTCTGCAAAGAGATTTGCAGAGATAGCAGCAGCTTCATATCTATCTGGAGATTTAAGCACGCTTATAGCATTAGCAACGGGTGTTCTTGCAGAAAGGCACACAGATAGTACGAAAACATATAAGACATCGTCTGATGTAATATAGACTTATTACCTGAACAGTTTAGTTCTTAACCCTGCTCCAATACAACCCCAGCACATGCAGAAGATAGTTCATGATTTCTTTTTTATCCATCTTGCTCTCGCCTGAGGCCCTGTCCTTGAAGGTAAACGGGACTTCTCGGATTCTTCTTGGCCTGGTCTTGGCGCAGATCTCGAGGCCTATCTTATATCCACGCGGGTTGAGCTTGACTCCATCTAGGAGGGATCTGCGGATCATGAAGTAGCCGGACATGGGATCATTCAGCCTGGTGACAGGCCTTGCCAGCAGGGTAGCTGCCTTGGATATCAAGCGTCTTCGCAGAGGCCAGTTTTCTATTCCTCCTCCCTTCACATACCTGCTTGCCACAACCATGTCATGAGTCTTGAGAAACCAGTACATCTTGGGCAGGAGCTCCACAGGATGCGAGAAATCAGCGTCCATGACCCCAATGGAATCGCCCTTGGCCATGCTGAAACCCTCTACAACAGCAGAGCTGAGCCCCAGCTTGCCTGCTCTCCTGATCAGCTTCACATTATACTTGCTGCCCAGCTTCAGGACTGCCTCTGATGTTCCGTCAGGGGAATTATCATCCACTATTATCACTTCTGCATCTATCTTGTTCTTGGATAAAACGGAGAAAACGCTAGGTATGAGCCTCTCTATATTATTCTTCTCATTATATGTGGGTATCACAAATGAAAGCATAAGATCACGCTATATAAAAATTAGAAACCAATATATATATAGCATGCTAGAAGACTCTCCAGAGGTAAAGAAGGAAATAAGCTCCCTTGATATAAGATTCCTTATCCGGGAGCTCAGGCAAACCCTGGCAGGCGGGGTATTCAGGAAGATCTACCAGTATGGCGACTCCAAGACAAAAAAATTCCTTTTTGACATATTTGTCCCGAATGGCGGATCACACTGGCTCTATGTGGACAACAACAAGCTGTTTGTGACAAAGTTAAAACAGGAGGCACCGCAGGAGCCGCCAAACTTCTGCATGTTTTTGAGGAAATACCTGATAGGGAAGAAGATACGCGACATAAAACAGCATGAGTTTGACCGTATTGTGGAGATACACACAGATGAAAACATACTGATCTTCGAGCTTTTCTCCAAGGGCAATGTGATACTCTGCACATCATCTTACAAGATAATCATGCCGCTGGAAGTCCAGAAATGGAAGGACAGGGAGATCGTAGCACGTGTTCCATACAAGTACCCTCCAAAGGTTACAAACCCATTTGGTGTGAGTTATGACGTTGTGATGCAGCTGCTTAAAAAAGAGGATAAAAAAATCATAAGCATGCTTGCAAAGGAGCTTGGATTTGGCGGCTTCTATGCATCCGAGATATGCAGGAAAGCTGATGTGGAGGAGGATAAACCTACATCCACTGTAAGCATACACGAAGTCCTGGAGATAACAAAGGTGATTGATAACATGGACAAGGCAAGCATATCTCCATGCGTATACAAGCATACTGTTTCACCATTCCCGCTATCCATCATGTCCAGAGAAGAGCCGCCTGAAAGGACTGAGACTTATTCAGATGCTCTTGACAAATTCTTCTCATCCCAGATACTGGAGGAGATTGAGGAGAAAGCAGTTGAGGATTCTGAGAAGGAAGAGAAAATGAAGAACAGGATACTTGAACAGCAGGGGGTTGCGAAGGAGAAGTGGGAAGGCAAGGAGAAGGTTTCAAGAAATCATGCTGAGCTGATATACGAGAATTACTCCATAGTTGATTCTGTTATAAAGGGCGTCAACAAGGCACATGAGTTGGGACTGTCATGGGCAGAGATAAAGAAGAAGGTGTCATCCGAGGACACACCTGAATCCCAGGCCATCAAGGAGATCAGGGAAGGTGATGGACTGATCATACTGGATCTTGACGGCGAAGACGTGGAGATAGATTTCAGAAAGACTGTGGAAGAAAATGCTGCCAGATATTATGAGGATTCGAAATGGGCACGCGGCAAGAAGGAACGGACAGGGGATGCAATGGAGAAGACCATGGAAATGGATGTCGAGACTGAGGTTGAGATGCCGAAGATTACCAAGAAGGTCCGCAGGAAATGGTATGAGAAGTTCAAGTGGTTCATAACGTCTGATGGATTCTTAGTTGTTGCAGGCAGGAGTGCGGACCAGAATGAGATGCTGCTCAAGAAGCACACGAATGATGATGAAGTTGTATTCCATGCAGACATACCAGGCGCGGCCTTTGTGGTTATCAAGTCTGAAGGTAAGGAACCTTCAGATACCTCCATCAAAGAGGCGTCTGAATTCTCTGCAGCAAATTCCAAGGCATGGAACAAGAGCCTGGGCACCATAGATGTCTTCTGTGTCCGGCGTGGTCAGGTGAGCAAGACCCCGCCATCAGGACAGCATCTTGCCAAGGGCTCTTTTGTGGTCAGCGGGGAGAAGAAATGGTTCCGTGACATGGAGCTCAAGCTATCCATAGGTGCCATGATTGACAAGGAGAATAACACAGCAGGGATTGTTTCAGGCCCTGTGATGTCTGTCAGAACACACTCGAAATATTTCATAACCATTCAACCCGGCTTCAAGAAATCCCTTGACCTGGCGCGAGCAATCAAGAACAAGCTCCTCATCAAAGCCACCCCAGAGGACAAGCCCTTACTTGAAACGATCCTACTGGAGGACATACAGAATGTTATCCCTGCAGGCATGGGTGACGTCGTGGACTTCAGTTAGAATTACTATTCACATATTCCCAGCCATCTTCATTCGCCATCCAGCTTTTGTATCGCAGACCGCGTATTCTTTTGCATGTGTATAACTCAGAATCATCAAACTGGTCCATGGTGCAGGCATGCTTTCTGACAGTTATATGACCGTTGTTTATCCCTGTTACAACCCCTTCAACAAGTACAGGCAACAATCCAAATTTATCGTAAAAGAAGTCCACCCTGTATCCTTCTCCAATTTCACACTCCCCGGTGGCAGTCCTAATGGTCTTAGTTTCATATGGCATATTCTTCTCCTATACAAAAAATAAGATCAAGCCGCAGGTTGCATTGATGTATATCGAGGCTCGGGTTCTGTTGGTTCAAGGTCCAAGACTGTGCTTGCAGACCGAAGTTTTTCTATCTTTTCTGACATGAATGTATTTTTATAACCATCAATTTCCAATCGATTAAAATTGCCGCCAACAACTTCTCCCTCAATGTGCTCTCCGCCATATTCAAAAGCTACAAAATCTCTGGGCTCAACATAGAATGAAAGACCATCACTCGTAGAAACAGGATACATCTTTTCAATGCCCTTTGGAGGGGGACCAATTGTTATTCTTTTCATATCTCATAATAGTCTCAGGCCTTTTAAAAGCCTCGTAGCATAACTTAGACATTTGTCGATTTGGAAGAACCTAATCTATTTCCACCATGCATTGGCCACATATAAAATAGTTTACCTCGAACCTTCCGTCTTCAAATTGTTCATGACACTCCACGCATATCATCATAGCCAACACCTGACAATTTTATGCAATTAAAACTTAAAAACCTATCGAAAGTATTAATAAGTATGGATAGAGTTGGCGTCTGCTCACAATGCGGAGAGTTGGCAAGGCCTCCAAAGACTTGCAATTTCTGCGGGGCTATAGTCTGCGGGAAGTGCATAGACCACAATCTGGGCCTGTGCAAATATTGTGTAGTAAAGGCCAGGAGGCCCAAGAGGTTCACGTGATATGAATATAATCAAACTCATAATCTCAATTCTGGTCTGCCAAGCAGCAGGCCTGATAGGTGCTGTGTTCACGACATCAAGCATACCAACATGGTACGCAACCCTCGAGAAGCCGTTCTTCACGCCGCCAAACTGGCTATTCGCACCTGCATGGACCACGCTCTTTCTTCTGATGGGAATCTCCCTTTACATAGTCTGGGACAAGGGATTGAAAGACAGGAACGTCAAGATCGGCATAAACATGTTTGCAACACAACTCATGCTCAACATCCTGTGGTCGATCCTTTTCTTCGGCCTGCAGTCCCCTTTGTACGGGTTCATAGAGATAATACTCCTCTGGATAGCCATCCTGATCACAATCTGGCAGTTCAACAAGATCTCCAGAACAGCCTCAATGTTACTTGTCCCGTATATAGCCTGGGTCACCTTCGCTGCAGCTCTGAACCTTGCCGTTTTCCTGTTGAATGGCATATAGAAGACTTAAAAAACTACTTATCGGATATAGTAACATCATGCTCCAAATTTATGCCAGTTCAACCAGTTGACCATCATCAAGCTTATTTGATGCTGGATGGCTTTGTAGCTTAGGTGATACAGAAGACAAGAAAAGTCTGAACATATCAACAATTTCTTTAATCTGATCTCTGGAGCAGAAAGGAGAGCCCAAATGTCTTTTACTGTGCATATAGGTAAGCCTGGTATTCGTCGATGGAAATTGTGTCCATTGCGACTCGAACATTATGATGTATAAAGATGGTCACAGAATCGAAGTACTCAACGTGTCTGGCCTAATAACGGAAGCCAGCGACAAATTCTGGGTTCTGATCGTGAGGCGCGGAGGTGACAAAGTCCCCGGAATTCCGGTTGCAGGCGCAGTAGTCCGGCTGATGAATTTCCAGAGAACCGTTGATATTCAAGTCACTGGAAAGAACGGTCTGGTAGAATTCGATCGGAAGGCTCTCAACCTCATCAGCGTTGACGACAGGATCACCATAGTGGTCAACGAGAGTATTATCCATTCATTCGGATGCCATAACCGGCGTGTATACAATGACGACATGCAGATAGTATACATCCAACCCAATAAAGCCCATAAGAAATGGGTAGTCTCTTCCATGCCGGAATAATAACTGAAACATGTTTAGAAAGGAGGACATGATGTCATTCACAGTGAAAGCACAAAGTGGTAAGAAAGTGACACTCGATTTTTCAGCATTTATGCATCTTCCTGCGAATGCCGTTCTAAGTGCAGTATGCAACAAGGATGGAGTCGCCACATTCGACGTTAGGGATCTTGACGGTAATCCAGTATCAGAATCTATCATGATCTATGTAGGCATGAAACTTGTTCCTGACGACGCAGGAAGAATACAGTACAGGGATGGTGGAGTAGTAGTTGTGTCAACTGCTACGAATATCACCGAAGCCTTCATCGATCCAGATGATGACTACATGGTACGTGTCCTGGTTGAGGGAAGAGAAGGAAAGCCCAGCCAGCCATTGAGGTATGCAATTGTCACGTTGAAATATGACATAGGAGGCAGTGATTACTTTGCGACATCAAAAACCGATAAAGATGGCATTGCATTCTTTGATAAGACTAAATTCACAGTAGATCATGACACGGAAATAGAAATCCACGTCAATGGGATATCTGTTCATTCATTTGAAACATTATACACCAATGACGGCTGCATCCAAACCATCTATGTCAAATGTGACAAGAGGAAAGAAAACTGGGCAGTTTTGTCTGTCGAATAGCATGTCAAGAACCATGGGACTCCTGATATCAGAATCGGGTTTCCCTTTTATTTGTCAATTAAAAGGTATATACCCTTTAATAGACAGATCAAACCAGGAAACGTAAACGTTTCCTGGAAGTGAATTATGGCTTCAGGTCAATTGCTCCGCGACCTGCGGCAGGGTAATTGATTATATGATAATCATTACCATTTCTATCCACCCAATAGACACCATCTGAAGTCCGGCATAGAACACCGTCGCCACCGTCAACCACCGCGATATCATAGATTGACAACTTGACCAACCACCATGGAGACCAGATATCCACTTGAACCATGTAGAGGCCATCGGACGTGACATAAGCTATCCAGTCACGATCCCTTGACATACGATAGAAACTGACCTTGGTGTCAATCTTCTCAGTGAAGTAGTTGGCACCATCAGACATCCGGACTTCAAAGATTCCGTTACCGGCAATCTTGAAGATTGCAGTGGTATCAGATGTCCACTCTGTATGAACATCTTCGTCAAACCCTGTCGTGAACCTTCCTGTAACATCTTTCCTGCCACTACCATTGGGATTTACAGTAGATATCCATGCCCTTGTGCCATAATTGTTCAACATGAATATCACTTTTGTTCCGCTGGGATTGTAAGCAGGTGAATGATCGTAGCACTTGCTTGTGACACGTTCATAAATATGCTTTGATATCACGTAACGGTACAGTCCTCCGCAGTAGTAACCCCACATCAACTCGTCGGAGGAAGGGGACCACGCAAAATCCATGGACCTGTTACCACCATACCCAACAAGCCATATTCCGTTTTCCATGATAATGGAAACGAAATACTTGTCGCCAGTATAGGCTAGATATGAACCGTCTGGCGACCAGCGTATAGCTCCTGGATAATCGATGTACGAGTCTATCCAGTGATTATAGTCATATGCTATCGTATCCTTCAGTATTCCGTCCATTCCTGAGAGAAAGATCGTATCACCGACTGTGAACGCGAACTCCATCTTAGGAGCCACAGGCAGGAACAGATCAAGCCTGTTATCTGTTCCTAACTCCACCATCACAAGGCTATCCACCGCATAATGACCTGACAGTTCAACGCGTATGCGGTAATTTCCAGGTGTTATGTCATCGAAATTATGTGGCGTCTTGTGGCCGGTATAGGTTCCGTTAATCAGAATGGCTGCATTGGATGGTGAGCTTGTGATACGCAGGGTGGTGTGCTTGGCTTCAAGCACTGCAGAAACTTCCACGGTTTGATCTTCAATCACAACTACTGTAGTGTCCCAGTCATAGTATCCCAGTTTCTGTAGTCTGATCTTGCGAGAGCCTGGTATAACAGATATTATACTGGGTGTCAGTTTTCCTGTGCCCAGACCATCAACCAATATCAAAGCGCCTTGAGGTGAGCTAGTCACATTCAAATCACCTGTGCTCAAAAGAAGTTCCACATGAATAGAGTCTGTTTCAAAGGCTTTGACATCTACTGTTCTTGTAGCCACGTCATAGCCTGGCTTTTCCACCTGGATCTCGTATTTGCCCGGTGGTAGAGAATCGCTGAAAGGTGTCTCACCTTCTCTCTGCATGGGATGTATCCGTACAACAGCCTTTGTCGGATTGGATGTAACCACTAATCGGCCAAGTAGAGAATCTAGTATAGCTGAGACTTCTATTGTGTCACTTACGCCCACCACAACATCATGTGTCCAGTCAGCATATCCATCCCTGGTCAGCTTCATTACATGTGGACCGGAAGGGACGTTTTCAATATACACCGGAGTTGAATCGCTCTCAAGCTTGTTGTCAACAAAGACCCTCGAGTCTGCGGGCGTACATGTAACATAAATGGTTCCCCTTCCAATTGACATGTTCTTGTAGTAATGGTTGATTTCTCCTGCAGTTACGTATGCCGTGCCTGTGGTAGGATTGTAGCCTGTAAGTTCCAGGTGGATCTCATGATTACCTGCGCTTACGCCATACAGAGTATCAGGTGTATCCCCATACTCTTTTCCATCCATCCAGACTGTGGCACCCTTGGGATATGATTCAACAATAAGTGTCCCAGTGGTTGGCTCAGGTTCTGTTGGCTTATCACAACCAAAGGTTATAAGAGCCAACAATACGAGTACGATACCAAATCTCTTCACGACGCACCTCCATAAGGTTGTTATGTTTTACAAAAGTCAAGAAATGTCTCGCAAGTTAGAACAAAAGTCTTAGTATCAATCAGTGAATTGAGCTCATAAGTCAGGAATTAAATAGAATGCACTAACCAGGGCACCATCATTTGTTGACTCAGGAAAGTCTTTGAATTTAGATGAGCTTCTAAATCCTCGACTGAAATTGTATTTGGTAATATGAAGCAACCCTGCTCCTATAGGTACATGTTATAATTTTCATTTAAATAATTATTCCCAAATTTAATTATACAACTCTGTAGTTGTATCTTTAATCAATATTTCTGCAATATTTGTGTAATAGTGTTGTATTCACCCACCGAAACCATTTTAACTATATACACTAACATAAAACAATGCTGGGATGGCGGAACGGTTAGCCAATGATTCAGACTGCGTCTGAATCCGCCTGGAAAACGCGCACGACTGGAAGTAGAGCTTTACGAGAGGCTTCCGCCTTCTGCAAAGCTCTAGCAAACTGGAATGATTCCTATAGAGAATTATTCTTTGGATATCGTGTGGGAGAAATCCCGTGGGAGTTCGAATCTCTCTCCCAGCGCTCCTTTACTTAGCCAGAATCAAGCGGGCCTGTTGTAGAATTTACACATGCACATGCTCTGATTTTAATTATAAATACAATGAAACAATCAGCTGCTTTTCATCTTGGAATTGACAATGTTCTTTATTTTTGTATAGGTTGTTTTTGTGAATTCTATTACCTTCTCTGCGTATTCCTGGTCTATCCTTGTCCCATAATATAGCATTCCGTTCCGAAAGAATCTTATCTGGTCCACGAATTGCACGTCTTTTTCGTTGAAATCAAGGTTTCTCATATAGGAAACTTCAGCCTCATGAGCTCCGCGACCAGAGGCACTATATCCATCCAAGAGCATTTTTGCTCTTATCAGTTCCAGAAGTATATCATAACATAATTTTACGAACAGATGCGCATTTTTATTGTTTACTTTGAGCTTGTCTATCATTTCCAATAAACACTGATATTCCTTTTCAGATTCCTCATCGAGGAATTGGGCCCTTGATTTGTCTATGTGCTGCCTTTTCACTACATTTTCCTTTATGAATTCCTCAAATTTTCTTACTCCTCTCACAATTCAACACCGCCCACAAGAATGATGCCGTTGCACAGGTTTTCTTTTAAATGTTTATGAATTTTCTTGAATGAATCATGAAATATTATGTTTATCTGCTTTTCGAGCTCTTTTTCATATTTTGCCAGATCCAGTTGTTTCTCCTTGCGGCCTATTACGGCAATATCCATGTCTGAATTTACCGTATCCTCTCCCCTTGAATAGCTTCCAAACAATATTATTGTCGCACCTGCAAATTCCTTCTCAAGATGATCCGCAAGCCCTGTTTCATATATCAATTTTAAATTGTCCACCCTCTTTAGTTGCATGGCCCTGCTGTGATCACGCCTCAGTTCTATTGACCACCTTCTTGTCTCCTTGTCCTGGCTTATTTTGATCAAATTTTCCTTTTCCAGATAGGGAAGGGCCTTCATTACCGCAGGCTGGGATACATCTAGAAATTTAGCTATCTGCCTCTGGTTTAATGACATTCCAGTCTTTACGAAGAACAATCTCAGTATTTCTTGCTGGAGACTAGTTAACCTTAGTTTATATATATTTACCATAGTTAATATATGTTAACTTGAGTTTATATATGTTTTGGTACTGACACTCGCTCACAGCGTCCACGGGGCGATGCTTCACATCAAGCATGGTTCTCTCCCAGCGTTCTAATTATATGACCTTAAATATCTAGAACCTATATATAGACAGAGAATTCTCAATTAGTTATGGCTGAAAAAACATTCTGGAAATTAGTTGACAGTGTGATACAGAAATCAAATGTTATACTAGAAATATTGGATGCTGCACATATAGAAGATACTAGAAACCAGGAAATCGAGGATAAGGTTATTGAGAAGAATAAAATATTGATATTTGTAGTAAACAAGATTGATACTGTTGATAATGTACATGCTAAAGGGCTGAAAAACTGCGTTCTTGTGTCAACCAAAGAACATATTGGGATAGGAAGGCTTCGAGAAAAAATAATGATAGAAGCTAAGAGACATGGAATTATGAAGCCTTTAGTTGGTGTTGTCGGCTATCCCAATGTCGGGAAGAGTTCTATAATAAATGCTCTTAGGGGCAGAAAAGCTGCAAAGACCTCCAAGAAATCAGGATTCACCGTAGGTTTACAGAATATTAAGGGAGGGTCTAGTATAATGTTGATTGATAGTCCGGGAGTTATACCATACGGTGAAAAGGATGATATAAAGCACGTCAATGCGCAGATAAAAAACCCTGAAAGTATCAAGGATCCTGTAGGAACTGTGATTCAGATAATAAGGGATAATCCAGGCAAATTAGAACAATTTTACGGCATTAAAGTAAATGATACTGAAGGTGAAGTTATAATTGAAAGCATAGCCACCCACAAGCATATCCTTAAAAAGGGCGGAATGCCTGATACTGAAAGGATGGCCATGTTTATTCTAAAGGATATATACAAAGGGAATCTGAAGTTATGAATCGGGTGACTTCCCGGGAATTGGTTTCTATCCAAGTGCGACTATTTTACAAGTGACTTCACAGTATCCAGAACTTCAGGCTGTATGTAATGATGTATGGTAACATTGTAGCCCTCTTTCCACACATGCTCCTTCTTTATGAATCTCTTATGTCCCAGGTCTGCTGCAATCGAGATAAATAACTCTCGGATCTCCTTTTTCGTGGCTGATTTATGCGTCCTCAGAAACTCCTTCGCCTTCTTGGTTGCGTAATAGGACCTTATTATATGTGGATAAAACTCCTTTCCGCAGTACCTCTTGAACATCCTCTTGAACGTTTTCTCATTAATCGGGTGCCCCGTAACGCTGGTAAAAACAAATGCTGATTCATCAATTGGCCGGAGAAGCTCATTTAATCTTTCTACGTATATGTCTGGAAACTCTTTTGCAATGACCCTAGGAACACCGTTCTTTGCTTTGTATTTGAATGTGACTTTGTTTCCATTTATGGTTATGTCACCCTTCTTCAATGTTGTCAGGCCTTTATGCCCATGAGCTTTGTAATATATCTCATTCCCTATCCTCATGTATGTTTTAAGCAGGGTATACATGGGAATTGAAAGGAAGTCATTCCTATCATTCAATGCAGCTAAAACGTTCTTTTCGAGCCTCGAATAGCATCTCTCAAACTCCTCAACTGCCTTATACTTTTTCTTGGATAACCTCTCCTTCTTTTCAAGTGTGTAAACATAAGAATATGTTCCTCCAGGGTTCTTGTACAGGACGTCCCAATGATCATTTGACTCCT
>Ga0210057_1009572_pt1 | contig 11174 bp, 13 predicted proteins | sample CryGeyCG2114_010_2_FD_183968 | JGI IMG/M metagenome (GOLD analysis project Ga0210057, IMG submission 183968) | Groundwater microbial communities from aquifer - Crystal Geyser CG10_big_fil_rev_8/21/14_0.10 (SPAdes) (version 2) | ecosystem: Environmental > Aquatic > Deep subsurface > Groundwater ...
TCGTAGCCGAAAATGTATTTTTGGAGGCAATTCAAAAATTTCATGTGACTACAATTCAGATTGCGAAGAGGCAGGTAAATGCGATCCTCCAACTCAAATTTGTTTGCCAAATGGAACCGGAATACTTTGCAATACTAATTTAGATTGTGAATTTCAGGCATCGCGGTGCATTGGCAACAGTATAGTTCCAAAACAATGCGTCCAAGATGATTGCGGTGGCGCGCCTTGTACAGTGGCAACCGCATCAGCTGATTGCAGCGCGCCTACGCAATGCAATGCATGCAAACAATGCGTGCCTGGCGGAGGAGGGGCAGACTGTTTAGTTGACGCAGACTGCAACCAAAAATTTACCTGCGTAGACTCATGGCAGTGTCTGCCAGACGATTGTGGAACAATCCTTTGCAGCGACAGTTCTCAATGCCAGGACCAGCCAATGGGATGCAACGATTGCCAGCAATGCGTGCCCGGCGGTGAAAATGGTTCATGTGAAAATAATGAGGCTTGCCAAAATAACCCTCCAACTGTTGTAAATTTGCCGCCCGCTCCCGGTGATTATTGTATGCCACTGGTGCTTTTTAGGTGGGAGTACAGCGATCCTGAAGGCGATTTGCAAACTGAATTTTGGTTTGAAGTTTCTGATACAGACGAATTTGCAGAAGACGGCAGTTTTCTATATCCCGTGGTTCAAAGAACCGGCACTACATTTAATGAGCAATTAGTTTTGGTTCAACCTTCTTTGGCAGATGATTCTTTAACATATAATAAAACTTATTATTGGCACGTAAAAGTTCAAGAAAATGCAGACGGAGTTTTGCAAGATTCAGAATGGTCTGAAACAACATCATACGAATATGATTACAGCCACCAGCCACCAAGCCCAAGGTATTCTGTTGTTCCAAACCCCATAGGTCCGGGAGGAAAGGCCGTATTTACCAATAATTCTACATGCTATAATAATTCTTTAGCTCCAACTTCTTGCGAGTCATATTTATGGGATTTTGGCGACGGCGCTACACAGTCGATTACAAATAAAAACACGGTAAGCCACGCATATAGCAGTACAAAAACAACAGGAAAATATCCTACTAGCTTGGATGCCTGCGATGAAACAGGCAATTGTTGCCATTATGGCGTCGGACTCAAAATTAAACCCGGAGGCCCCACCGATTTGCCAAACTGGAAAGAAACCTCTCCATTTAAATAAAATTTAGTTCTCTTATTTTAGCTCTTGCCCCGTTAGAAAATATTTTCTAACGGGGCTTGCAAAAAGAGAGATTATTTGTTATACTGTATTTATTAAATTATCAATTATCAATTTTTAATTTTCATTGAATGTTTCAATGTTTCATTGCGTCATTTATTGAAAATTGGAGTTTGAAAATTGAAAATTAAGCAATGGCTGTACCAAGACATAGGCATACAACATCAAAAGTTCACCAGCGCAGGATGCATATATTTATTACTCCTGTTGCTTTGACTATCTGTAAAAAATGCAAAAAGCCGGTTTTGCCATATACTGTCTGCAAAAATTGCGGATATTATAAAGGAACAGAAGTCATAAATGTAATGGCAAAATTGACCAAAAAAGAAAAGAAAATAAAAGAAAAAGAAATAAAATCCGCAGACCAAGAATAAATCCGAAGCGCGAAATCCGAAATTCGAAACAAATCAGAATTTTCAAAATAAAAAAATTTAAAACACGTTTCGAATTTCGATATTCGAATTTCGAGTTTCAGCTGATTATGGCATCTAGGCACCTTTCAAGAAGCATTGTAATGCAAAGTTTATACGAATGGGACTTTTATGGAAAGCAAAATAATGCTTTAGATAAAATTGTTCAAAGAAACATTGACGATTTTGGCCCTGGTTTGGAAGATTTAAATTTTATCTGGGAGTTGGTAAAAGGAGTAACAAAGCACTTGCCGGAAATTGATAAAATTATAGAAAAAGCGGCTCCAGAATGGCCAATGCCCCAAATACCAATTATTGACAGAAATGTTTTAAGAATTGGGCTTTACGAACTTTTATACGCAAACAAAGAAGAAGTTCCGCCAAAAGTTGCCATAAACGAGGCAATTGAATTGGCAAAAACTTTTTCGGGGCCCACTTCGGGAAAATTTGTTAACGGAGTTTTGGGAACAGTTTTTAAACAAATGCAACCAGAAATACAATGAAAGATTTTAGCAAACTTGAAAAAAAGTTAGGACTGAATTTTAAAAATAAAGATTTGCTTACGCAGGCCTTTGCGCACAGATCTTATTTAAATGAAAATCCAGATTTTAATTTAGAGCACAATGAAAGATTAGAATTTTTGGGAGATGCGGTAATAGAATTAATTGTAACCGCGCATCTTTACAAAGAATATCCAAAGAAGGCAGAGGGCGAGCTGACAAACTGGAGGGCGGCGTTGGTAAATGCAAAAATGCTTTCATCTATGGCGGAAGAACTGGGCTTTAATGATTATTTACTGCTTAGCAGAGGCGAAACAAAAGAATTAGGAAAAGCCAGGTCATATATTTTGGCCAACACTTTTGAAGCTTTTGTCGGGTCAGTTTACCTTGATTCGGGATACGAGCCGGCAGATAAATTTATTACAAAATATTTATTGAAAAATTTGCCGGGAATTATTAAAGACGGTTCTTATAAAGACGCAAAGTCGCATTTTCAAGAACAGTCGCAAGAAAAAGTTGGGGTTACTCCGGTTTACAAAGTTATAAAAGAATCGGGCCCAGACCACCAAAAGAAATTTATAATTGGAGTATTTTTAGAGAAAGATAAAATAGCAGATGGTGAAGGTTCGTCAAAACAAGAAGCCGAAGAAAGCGCAGCAAAAAACGCATTAGAAATTAAACAATGGAAATAATATCGCTCGGCAGTAAATTTTTTCTCGCGGGACATCCTCTCTTTCAGGGGAGCCAACGTCCTGCTCAAAAAAATTCACTGCCTCGTTTAAAATATACAAATGCTTACAATTAGACTTACCCGAAAGGGTAAAAAAAATCAGCCATTTTTTAGGGTGGTTGTTATAGACAAAAGAAGGTCTTCAAAAGGCGGCAGGGCTGTTGAGGTTTTGGGTTATGTTGACCCGCTTACAAAAAGAAAAAATTTGAAAAAAGAAAGAGTTTTATACTGGATTTCAAAGGGAGCGCAACCTTCGCCAACAATGCACAATTTATTGGTTTCAGAAAAAATTATTGAAGGAAAAAAAATCAACGTCGCTAAAAAATCAAAGAAAACACCCGTACCCGCCGTTGCTGAAAGCTCTGGCGTGGCGAAGCCAGCCGAAACAACACCCATTGAAACTCCAAAAGTGGAAGAAAAACCCTCAGAAAATTTGCCAGTTGCAGAAGCGCCAGTTGAAACACCGAAAGAAGAGCCCAAACAAGAGCAGACAGCTTAATAAAGAAAAAAATCTCACACCCGCGCGCCAGCGCGCGGGTGTGTCATTTATTATACACTTGTTGTGCGACAATTATACTACAAATCTCACGATCGTGAGAAAAACGGGACAAATTTTTGTGCGATATGTAGCTATTGACAAGGATGTGTAATGGTGCTATTATGAATATACAGGATAGAAAAAAGTGTTTTTATCCCGCCTCTTTTTCAAATCATTAGTTGAATACAGAAAATTGATAGTTTTCAAGAAGTAATAAATTTCTTTAGTGGTTTGAAAAAGGGAGTTAATAAAAAATATTGACATTATTGTTTAAAAGAGTATTATAAAAATAGAAAAAAAGGTCGGAATAGAAAAAAGAAAATACGAAAAAATGTTTAAGAAACCAGACATGGCAAAAGAAAACGACAAAGAGTTTCTTGAGTACATTGTCAAAGAGTTAGTTGATAATCCTAAAGACGTCAAAGTTGACAGAAAAGTTGACGAAATGGGCGTTTTGCTCTCATTGAAAGTAAACCCAGAAGACATGGGCCAAATCATTGGAAGAGAAGGATCAACTGCCAAGGCAATCAGGAATTTGGTCCGCATTGTTGGGCTAAAAAACCACGCCAGAGTGAACCTCAAAATTGAGGAACCGGAAGGCGGACGCGCTCCAAGAGCTGAGAGAAAAGAAGTTTCCTCAGACGAAATAGAAAATATTTCTCTGTAATTCTTGACCTGTCGAATGACAGGTAGTTTTGCAGAATGCAAAAACCGTGCTACAGTAAAGTACGGTTTTTGTTTGGCGCGAAGCAAACAAATTTTTCTCGGCGAGTAATCCTCTCTTTCAGGGGAGCCAACCCCTCGCACTCGAAAAATTCATTTGCTTCGCTTTAGACATACATGATTAAATTTGATATTATTACAATTTTTCCGGAAATTTTTAGCTCTTATTTGGGCGAGAGTTTAATTGCGCGGGCGCAAAAAAAGAAATTGATAAAAATAAATTTGCACAATTTAAGAAAATTTACAAAAGACAAACATCACACAATTGACGACCGGCCGTTTGGCGGGGGACTGGGAATGGTTTTAAAAGTAGAGCCAATTTTTAAGGCCGTAAAAGCAATAAACGCTAAAAATAAGTTAATAACGAAAAGTCACGATCGTGAAAAATTGTCGTTAACTAGAAAAAACAAAACAAAGGTGATACTTTTTACTCCGCGCGGAAAAAAGTTTGACCAAAAATTAGCTTATAAATTATCTAAGTTAGACCAAATAATTTTTATTTGCGGAAGATACGAGGGGGTAGATGAACGGGTGGCGCAAAAAATTGCAGATATTGAAATTTCAATTGGCGACTATGATTTAATGGGCGGAGAACTTCCGGCAATGGTGGCTATTGAAACAATTTCAAGGTTAATTTCCGGAGTTCTAGGAAAGCCTCAATTATTAAAAGAAAGAATTACAAAATCAGGAGGATTTTTAGAATATGCGCAGTACACCCGTCCCGAAGTTTTTTCTCCAAAAAAAGGCGCAAACTGGAAAGTTCCAAAATTTTTATTATCCGGAGACCATAAAAAAATTGAAGAGTGGAAAAAAAATCACGGCAAGGTTATTGAATAAGAACAAATTTTGTGATATAAAAGTTAAATATGGGCAGGTGGCAGAGCAGCTAATGCACTAGACTGTAAATCTAGCGACTTCGGTCTTCGGGGGTGCAAGTCCCTCCCTGCCCACACCAAGCAAAGCGAGGTGCCGATGTAGCTCAGGCAGTAGAGCACAAACTTGGTAAGTTTGAGGTCCGCAGTGCAAATCTGCGCATCGGCTCACACAATATAATTTAAAATTTCAAATTAAAAATTTAAAATTAAAAGTATGGCAACAAAAAAACCGTTTTTAAAAATGCAATGTTCGGTCTGTAAAACAACAAATTATTTTACAAAAAAGACCAAAAAAACAGCAGAAAAAAAGCTTGAGCTGAAAAAATATTGCAAAACTTGCAAAAAACACACATTGCACAAAGAAGGTAAAAAATAAAAATATGGAAACACTTTTACCAATTATAGATTTATTTAAAAAAAGTTTTGATTTTTATATAAAAAAAGTATGGACTTTGGCTAGAATAGTTTTATTTGGATTTTTGGGTCTTTTAATTTTATTGCCCTTCGGGCTTGTGGCTTTTATAATAAGCTACGCGCCTTTCAGCGCAGGAAATTTTAGCATAAATTTAATTTTAATTGACATTCTGTTGGCGCTAATTGGAGTTTTTTTCACTATATTTTTTGGCTTGTGGACGCAAGTGGCAACATTTTGCGCTGTTAAAGAAAACGAAATCAATTTTAAAAAAGCATTGGCACTTGCCTGGCCCAAAATGGGTTCTTTTTTCTGGATTTCTCTTTTAACGGCTTTGGCAATTTTTGCGGGTTTTATTTTACTTGTAATTCCAGGAATAATATTTGCTGTCTGGTTTTGCTTTTCTATATTTGTTTTTGTTGCAGAAGATTTGCGGGGAACTGCGGCGTTAAAAAAAAGCAAACAATTAGTGCGGGGCTATTTTTGGCCGGTGTTCGGCCGTATGATTGTTTTGGGCATTGTGGTTTCGCTTATTTCATGGATTAAATTTTTTGGCCCAATTATCAATATATTTTTTACGGCGCCCTTTGCCATTGTTTTTGAATACATGCTTTTTGAAGATTTAAAACGCGTAAAAAGTTAAACTAATTTTTGTCAACAAAATTAAATACAGAGGTACTTAATAAACATTTTTTGGCGCTTGGTTACGGCAAAGCCGCCTGTTTTTTTTAGTTCTGCCAAAGCTTGTTTAGATAATTCTTTAAAATTTTTATCAATTTCCAAAGCCCGTGGGTTTACGCAAAAAGCCAAATTATTTATTCCTATTAGTCGTAATCCAGAAAGCGATCTTAAACGAGACAACGCCACATAGCCCATTCCTTCCAAAAAACATTTAGACAAATCTATTTCTGCAGAATCCAAATTCATTCCCTGAGATTTATGCACGGTAATTGCCCAGGCAAGCCTCAAAGGCATTTGTGAAATTCCCGCCAAAATTAAATTTTCCTTGCCCGTCGCGGAGGGCTCTTCAATTGTCCAGTCTGCATATTTTACAAATATTTTTTTGTTGTCTTCGGTTTTTACAATTGGAAAATCTCCGGCTCCAAAACCAATTATTTTTCCTTGAGTGCCGTTTACATATCCCGCCTCAAAATTATTTTTAATAAACATTACATGAGCCCCTTTTTTCAAAACCAGCTTTTCAGGGGCCAAACAACTTTTCTTTAAAATTTCAGCAACTAAGGGGTTGCCCCTCAAAACCATTTGATAAGAAATCTCTTTGCCTTTTATTTTTGCCAATTCCGCATAGTTTATGCTGTCCACATCAACATTGTGCGTATAAAGTTTTGTTAAAATGCGTTTTGGGTCGCTATTTATTTCTTTGGCTCCAAATAATAAATTTTTTGATTCCTCGGCTTCGTTGTCTCTTATATGGTTTAAAATTTTGTGCAGCTTTTTATCTTTTGTGCGGTGCTGTTCATCTAAATAGCAAATTTTCATTTGCATTGTTTCCCAAATATAAGATTCGGTGACGAATTTTTCTTTCTCACCGCCTTCGCCAAGGCTCCGGCGTGTTGAAACCGGTGGCAGCTGAAAAAAATCTCCAGAGCACACAACCTGTATTCCTCCAAAAGGCATTGCATTTTTTCTTATGTACTGGCAAATTTTGCTTACGGCCTCAAACTGCGAGGCCTTTATCATTGAAATTTCGTCAATAATTAAAACATTTGTATTTTTGATTTTTTTTCTTACATAACTTTTTTTGCAAACATCTTTTGTTTGCTGTTCATCAAGCTCTTCTTTAATGCCAAGCCCGGACCACGAATGCAAAGTTGTTCCGCCCATGTGGGTGGCGGCAATTCCGGTGCTGGCGGTAACTGAAACCGCCACATTATTTTTTCTTAAATATTTTATATATTCGTTTAATAAAAAAGTTTTTCCAGACCCTGGCGGCCCAGTCAAAAAAACATTATATCCCATTTTTAAAATATCCAACGCTTCGCATTGTTTCATAATAGGGTATTATATCATTATATTTTATTAAACAAAAAAGCCCTGCCGGAGCCGGGCCTGTTATTCTAGTTTTCGGGAATATTTTTTTTCGTATCTCGCAATTTTTTTCTGGTTGCGTTGTTTTGCCGCGCAGACAACGCAGTTGCGCAAAAAGTACCAGCTGGTGCCAAAGTTTGTTTTGTAGGTTGCATGGAAGAAAAACCTTAAGCGCCTCAAGTTGCCTTTCTTTTTTTACAATATATTCTTTGAAGGCCAACAGCAGTTTTCTGCTTCTTACCCGATTGGCTTCTCTGGTTTTTTTCTTGAAATATGGAATTTCCCGAGATTCTGCGCGCGACGGCCTAACCCTAAGAAACCGCTGCCTCGCTGTAACAGTTTCTGACACAACGCCGAACCTTTCTGCAATCTGCCGGGGCGCAAACCTTTTAGAATTCCGGATCAAGAAAATATCAAAGCCCTCTTTTTCGCCGTTAAGCCAGCGTTTTCTGTTTTTTCCGGCAAGCGACCGATTTTTGCCAACTTCGCCAATATTGCCAAGGATTTTTTGAACAGCATTGGCTGTGCGGTGGGGCAGTCCCAGCATGTCAAATTCAGATATTTCGCGAGCTGAAAATTTTATCGCCTTCAGCTTGCGCAATTTTTCTTCCTGGTCTTTTGTGAGCGCCGGATGCCTTTCTCCCGGAGCCAGGTTGTATCTGCGCACATGTCTTCTTATATCATCAGATGTTTTGCCCGAAACAACGGCATTTCTCCATGGCACGCCGGCTTCAAGTTGAGACCGCAGCAGATCTCTTTCAGATTTTTTCCACTTAATTCCCACAATTATCTCCTTTTCAACGAGCGGATTGATTTTTCTATTACATTACCACATTTTTTATTCCTTGCAAACCCGGTAAAATAGTGGTTTAATTAAAAAAAGTCATTAAAATTTTTAATTTCTATGGATATCGGAGATTTAATAAAAAAATTAAAAGAAATTGAAAAAATGGGATTTATCAAAACCGTGAGACCTCACGATGGTGGTGTCGGTAATACGCTAGAATCATTATTAGGTATTAAAGAAAATAATATTCGCTTGCCAGATATAGGAGACATAGAAATAAAGGCAAAACGAATTGACTCGAGCAGTATGTTAACATTAGCTTCCAAGTCGCCGTTGCCAAGGGGCGTAAATAAACTTTTATTTATTAGCTACAGTCATGTTGCGGAAGATGGTATCAGAAAACTTTATACAACAATATATGGTTCCCGAATTAATCCCCAAAATTTTAAAGTAATTTTTGAAAAAAATAATTTAATATTACAAAATAAAAATAATATTTTAGCATATTGGCCAGTGGATCTACTTTTTGAGGGTCTTAAGGCAAAGGCGGATAAAATATTATTAGTTTATGCCGAAACTAAAGGAAAAAAGGGTTCAATGAAAGAAATGTTTCATTATACGGAAGCTTATATGCTTGAGGGGATAGACTCGGAAAATGTTAAAGAGATTTTGAAAAATGGTAAATTGAAGTTTGATATAAGAATAGGGGCCGATAAGAATGGTAAAAAAATTGGGGTATACCATGACCATGGTACCGCCATTAGAATAAGTAAACAGGATTATCCAAAATTATATAAAAAACACAATAAAATTATCTAAGTTTATTTGCAATTATTGTTTTGGGCGCCAGAAGTCTAAAATATATTCAAAAGTTGTTCCTAGTGTTATGTAGTTAGACGGCCATCCAAAAATACCAGCACCATTTACTAAATTTCTTCTATCCCAAATTATTGTGTTTCTTAATTTATATCCTGCTTTCTCCATCGCTTCTATGGTATATAAGTGTAAGGGTATTCTTTTATTCTCCCACCACAAGTCAGTTATATTTATTACGCAATGCGCTCCGGGTTTATGTAGCGGTAGTATCCCTTTATAAATTGTTCCTAGCGCTTCAGCAAATTTTTGAGGCTCCATTGTTCCTAAATCTCTCGGGTCTTTTGAATATTGCTGAACTTTTTTATAGTGTTTATTGTTTCTTAAATTTCCACGGAGACTTTTATTCTCTCTGGGTCTGTTTAGCATATTTGCATATGGTGGTGATGTTATGGAAAGGGAAACAGAGTTTTCATTTAAATAATTAGCGATATTTATTGAGTCGTCGCAGATAGCTGTCTGCTGAGTTTTTGTTGGCGTAGACGATTGAGCCAGTCTTTCTTTTGTAAAATTAATATATCTTTTACCCAAATCAAAACCTACAGCATTTCTTTCTAAGTCTTTGGCGGCAATCAAGGTTGTTCCGATTCCAACAAACGGATCTAAAACTAATTCTCCTTTGTGAGTAAACAATTCTATGCACTTGGATGGCAGGCCAACTGGAAAAACCGCAGGATGTATATCTTTATCCCTTATGTCTCTTTTCTCATATGAAAATTCCCAAACAGCAACCTGGCTTTTCATCCAATTTTTTGCATCTAAACAGTTGATATGATTACTTTGGCAATCACAGGTTTTTGTAAATCCAATGTTTATTTTTTTATCTGACAACCAAGGTTTTTTAATTTTCTTTTCTTCGATTATCTCTTCTTTCAACTCCTCAAATTTTCTAATTACACTAACTACCCTTCCTTGTATTTCCAATCCTTTTACAAAAATTGGTTTTAAACTCGAATTGGCCGGTTGCAATCGAAAACCATTTTTTTCTTTATATATTTTTTTTAAAGTTACTTCATTGTTATCCAAAAGTGCAACCACAGTTTCTCCATTATCAGCAGTAGATTGTTTTTTTATAACTACAGTGTCGCCGTCAAAAATGCCATCTTCTATCATGCTATTGCCTTGAACTCTCAAAGCAAAATGTTCACCCGATTTTGAAAGTTGAGATTTTGCCACTTTTATTTTTTCTGGATTTTCTATAGCTTCAATGGGTTGTCCCGCAGCGATGGTTCCAAGTAAAGAAATTTCTACTAAATCTGAAATTTTATTTTTCGGTAATTCTATCGCACGAGCTTGATAGTCAGTTTTATTTAAATATCCCTTTTCTTTTAATGTTTCAACGTGTTCGTGCACGGTTGATTTCGCCAATTTAAAGTGTTTGCCAATTTCTTCAAGAGAAGGGGAATATTTATTTTTTTTCAAACATTTTTTTATATATTCCAGTATTTGTTTTTGTTTAGGGGTTAACATATTGACATGATTTTTATTAATACTATTATTATATTATACCGAACATTTGCCGAACATAAAAGAGTGTCAACTGTGGATAACTTTTATTAAAAAGTGCTATAATTATTAAAAATAATTAATAAATAAAATTATGGCGATAATTAATAAGAAAATTTGGCCGGGGTATTTTGAAAAAGTGAAAAATGGGGAAAAGCAGTTTGAATTAAGGGTGGCTGATTTTAATGTAAAAGAAGGCGATACATTAGTTTTGGAAGAATGGGATCCAGAAACCAAAGAATATACCGGCAGAAAAATTGAGAAGACAGTAGATTTTGTTTTGAAATTTGAGCTTGATGATTTTTGCCAGAAGAAAGATATTGAGGAAAAAGGCCTTTTTGTAATTCAATTCAAAAAATAATTATGTTGCTTTTTTATGTGAGAAAATGGTATAATATTGTAATGTTTAAAAAAGCTGTAAATAAATTTTTTGCTGGTTTTCTTATTGCTGGTTTTATTTTGGCGTCGGTTATTTTTGCCGGATTTTTTATTAATATTCCGGAAATTTTC
>Ga0210057_1009574_pt1 | contig 11173 bp, 8 predicted proteins | sample CryGeyCG2114_010_2_FD_183968 | JGI IMG/M metagenome (GOLD analysis project Ga0210057, IMG submission 183968) | Groundwater microbial communities from aquifer - Crystal Geyser CG10_big_fil_rev_8/21/14_0.10 (SPAdes) (version 2) | ecosystem: Environmental > Aquatic > Deep subsurface > Groundwater ...
GATTTTGGCTATCTCCGGAAAGCGGCGGGTGAGTGTGGTAGTGTCGCTTGATGGCGACCAAGCCTCTCACGATTCCATTCGCGGCGAAGGTTCTTTTGCTAGAGCGCTGTTAACGATTAAAGCTCTCCAGGAGCTTAAAAAAGGATACAAAACCTTGTTAGTTAGGATTAATGTTACCGTCTCCGCCAGTAACTATTCTGGTGTTGTCCGATTGCTTCAGCAGTCGTCCGGTTGTTTGGGCGTGCCTGATGTGTTTAATCTTTCTATTCTACGCGGCTCGCCCGCCGATCCGTTAATCTCCCCTCCCTCTTTAGCGGATTTGCGCCGCCTGTGGCGGGAAAAAATTTCACTGTGCCGGGAAAACAAGCCTTGGTGGAGCCACTGGCTGGAATGGGCAACCTTTGAGGCTGGCTTGATTGCTTTTAGCACAGGAAAGCGGTCGTTTACTTGCGAAGCGGGACGGCTAATGGGGGTAGTTTACGAGGACGGCCGGGTATCTTTTTGTGAATTTTTGCCCCCGCTCGGCAATATTCGCGAACGCTCTTTTGCCGACATTTGGCACTCTGATTTAGCCGATCAGCAAAGGCTATCCATCGCCGCCAAAAAATGCTCTTGCTACCATGACTGCTTCTTTTTGGTTAATCTCTTATCTTATCCCTGGCTGATAATTTATTTTGGGTGGCGGCGTTTAATTTCCAGCTTATCGGCGGCGCCAAAGAGATATATTTTGAATTAATCTGGGCAGTTTCTCCAAACTAACCAGCGCTTTTTTAACAGTTAGGTCAGTAAAAAGGGAGAGTCCCAGAACTGCTGGAGGCGACGGTTGCCCAACGGCGCATCGGCGGCATAGTTCCGGCGGTTGCTCCTTGGCAAATGATTTTCTTAGATTTTGCCAGCGCTCGCTGTTCCATAATTGTTCAATGCTGTGATTGTTCAAATTACCCAATTCAAAAGAGCAATTTGTGTCCAAACAGCAGGAGTACACATCACCTTGCCAGGTAATGTTTAAGGTTCGATAAACAAATAAACAGCGGCGCGGCGGAGCGGTTCTTGTTTGGTTGGAGCTGATCAAAGGAGCCGCCGGTTTTACTCTTACCGCGCTAGCGCCGCGATCTTTCCAAAATCTAACAAAATCTCGCGCTTCGCGCTTATTTGCTTCCTGCTCCACGAACAGCAGCGCCGTAAAAGTTTTAGGGCGGTGTTGTTTAACAAGGCGCAGATAGTTTTTGATATTTTCTTGTGTTTGAACAAAGTTGCCTCCCCGTCTTATTTTTTGATAAGTATCTTCTGTTCGCGCGTCCAAAGCCAGCAGTATATATTCAGGGGCATGGTCTATAAGCAGCCGTGCTTTTTCCTCATTCAAACAGTTAGCATTGGTGGATACGCCGACCGGTACCTTTTTGCTATGGCAATAATCAATCGCTTTAAAAAGATCTTTATAAAGGAGCGGCTCGCCCAAGCCATACAAGTAGTATATTTCCGCTTCGTTGGCAGTTTGGTCCACCAAGCTGGTAAACAGTTCCCACGACATTTCCCCTAAAGGCCGGGTCATCTCTTGACGATTGCACATTAGACAGTTGAGCTGGCAAAAATTAGTCAGTTCTACCCCGATTTCCACTGGTTTATTAGCGGTAATAGGGGATTTTTTTAGATAGCTTTTGAGTAGTTTGAGGCGATTGGTGAGGGACATATTTGTATTGATACACCTTCGCAGCCACCTCCTCGGTGACCCACCGGAGAGGCGTGAACGCGATACTCGTAACTTAGAAATATTTACATTAGTTTACTTAATGCTACGGTGTATGCCCGTCCTCCGCAGTAGCAGTTGTTACTGCTACGGAGGATGGATCGTACCACTAAATTCCCCCGCCGATGGCGGGGTCGCTAAGTGGTACCACGCGCTTGCGCGTGAGGCTCCATACAGAGAAGAATAGCACAGCCTTTTGGGCAGTTCTTGTTAACGCCTCCGCCATCTTGGTTCCCCTGATTGCCACCCTCCTAATCCCCCATCTGTTGAGGAAAGTTTACTCCGGTTTTACTGGGTGGTTTCTGCTGGTGGTGGAAGTGATATCTTTGCTGTTGGGATTTGCTGTCACTAACGCATTGGCATCAATTCTGCTTCCCGCAGTGGTTGTTGATATTTCTTTTCTCTACGCCGTGGTAGGTATCTTCGGCGTAATTTCATCAATTTCGCTTATAAACGCAGGAATAATAAGTTAAATAAACGATGGTTCTTTTAGCTGCATCCCGTTAGGACGACCTCTGTCCTGGCGGGATTTTTTTTGACTGGTTGGTTGACGATCCGCTATAGGCGGAGAGTTTACCAACCATCAATCCGCCGTAGCTTGAGCGATAGCGAAAACGAAGGCGGATGATTGGTTCCGCCCGCGGTGGAGAGTTTAGAGATAGCTTATCTGCCTCATTACCCATTACCCCACACTCATGACTATTGTATAATTAGCTTAATCTGTCTCTGGTCCCTCTTAGCCAGTGACCAGTGACTAACAGTAGACATCGCAGTTTAAAAGTATGTAGTTTGTCATTCCGAATTGACAAAATTCCATAGGTTTAAATGTCGTTCTCTAAGCCAGTTATTATGCCTTACGACTTCAAAACTATTGAATCCAAATGGCAGGCAAAATGGCAAAATCAGCCGGAGCTTTACCGCGCCAAAGATAACGATTCCTCCCAAGAAAAAAAATATATTTTGGTGGAGTTTCCTTACCCCTCGGGTAATGGTCTACACATTGGTCACGCTTTTACTTTTACCGGTGGTGATGTCTACGCCCGCTTTTGCCGAATGCGCGGCTATAATACCCTTTTTCCCATGGGTTGGGACGCTTTTGGCCTGCCCACGGAGAACTACGCTATAAAGATGAAGCGCAATCCTCAAGATATTACTAACGAAAATACCGCTTTATTCAAAAAACAATGCCATGATTTGGGCATGAGCTTTGACTGGTCGCGGGAAGTAAACACCACCGACCCCGCTTACTACAAATGGACGCAGTGGATTTTTATTAAGTTGTTTGAAAAAGGGTTGGCTTTTAAGAAAAAGATGCCGATTAACTGGTGTCCCTCGTGCAAGATTGGTTTGGCAAATGAGGAAGTAGTTGACGGCAGTTGCGAGCGTTGCGGGGCGCCGGTGGACAAAAAAGAGTTGTCGCAATGGGTAGTCAAGATTACCGCTTACGCTGATCGGCTGATTGATGATCTGGACAAAACCGATTTTATAGACAAAGTAAAAGCGGCGCAAATTAATTGGATTGATCGGACTTACGGCATTAATATTGACTACCCTTTGGTTGACGATCCCAGCACGGTTATTTCTTGTTACTCAACCCGCCCCGACACTAACTTCGGCGCCGCCTTTTTGGTGTTAGCCCCTGAAAATCCTCTTGTTTTGTCATTAGTTGCTCCCGATTGCCAAGAGGCGGTTAACGCTTATATCCAGGAATCCCGTTCTAAATCCCAACGGCAGAGGATTGCTGATTATACTAATCGTTCCGGAGTTTTTATCGGCCGTTATTGCCTGAACCGTTTAGCCGGCAAAAAAATGCCTATTTACGCGGCTGATTTTGTGATTTTTGACGCCGGGACCGGGGCGGTGGTGGGAGTACCGGCTCACGATGAGCGGGATTTTGATTTTGCCAAGCAGAATAATCTGGACATTATTCCGGTAATTAAGCCGGAAGAAGATTGGGACTTTAGCCTTTGTCCCTACACTGATATTGATCATGGGGTTGTCTTTAATTCCGACTTTTTGAATGGCCTGCCTCCCCGCCAGGCCAAGGAAAAGATTATGGATTATTTGGAGGAGAGTGGTTGGGGAAAGAAAACCAAGAACTATCATTTGCGGGATTGGATATTCAGCCGCCAGCATTATTGGGGAGAGCCTATTCCCATGGTTTTTTGCCAAAAGTGCTATTCCGATGACATCACTGCCGGCAAATCGGAAGAAGTGGCCGGCTGGTCGCCGGTTGATTTGAATCAGCTTCCGGTGGAACTGCCGTGGGTAGAGAAGTACGAGCCGACGGAAACAGGAGAATCTCCTCTGTCTTCAATTACCGAGTGGGTAAATACCACCTGTCCCCGTTGCGGCGGACACGGCCGCCGTGAAACCGATACCATGCCGAACTGGGCGGGCAGCGATTGGTACTTTGCCCGTTATACGGATCCTCATAACGACACTTGTCTAGCTGACAAAGATAGGCTTTCTCACTGGCTGCCAGTAGATGTTTATGTGGGTGGGGACGAACACAACACTCTTCATTTGCTGTACTCACGGTTTATATACAAATTCTTGTTTGATATTGGCGCTGTTCCTCAAGACGAACCATATTTTAAACGTCTCTCTCACGGAGTAATTCTTGGGCCGGACGGTGCTCGGATGAGCAAATCGCGGGGCAATATTATTGTTCCCGACGAAATAGCGGCCAGGTTCGGGGCGGATACTGTTCGCGCCTACTTAATGTTTATTGGCCCTTTTGACGCGACTATGGTATGGAATGAAGCGGCAGTGGGGGGAATTCATCGGTTTCTTTCCCGCGTTTTTAGTTTTATTGACAGCCTAGTCCCGCTTCTTTCTAAGAAAGCTTCCCCGGAAAGTGTCCTTCCGGAAACTCACCGTTTGATTAAGAGAGTAACGGAAGATATTTCTTCCTTTAAGTTTAATACCGCTCTGGCGGCGATGATGGAGTATCTTAATAAAGCTCAAAACTTCACTATAAAAACACAGCTAATTGATGCTCGGATTTTTATTAAGTTGCTTGCCCCCCTTGCCCCGTTCTTGTCCGAAGAGCTTTGGGAGCGTCTGGGCGGGAAAAACAGTGCTCATTGTCAGTCTTGGCCGGAGTTTGATGATTCTTTGATAATGGCCCAGGAAGTAGAGCTGCCGATTCAGATTGACGGTAAAATCAAAGGCAAGATTTCCGTCAATCCCGCTTTATCAAACGAAGACACTTTGTCTTACGCCAAAACACTACCATTGGTAGTATCTTTATTGGAAGGTAGGAAGATAATCAAGGAGTTAGCGGTGGCCGGAAGGATCATAAGCTTTGTTACTGAATAACTTTTCGCCGATTAAGTAAAGAGATTATCTTTTTTATGGAAGCCCCGCTGCCCTTTAAGTTTCCGTACCCGGTCGCTATGTTGGCGTTATTAGTGATTGCCGCTTTGGCAGTCAGTTTTTTTCTGGTCGGCCCGCCTAAGAATAAATCTTCTATTACTTTTGTAAGCAACGAAATTTCTGCCTCTTCCGTATCTAGTTCCGAATCTTCTATAGCTGATACTATTGTTATTAATATTTCCGGAGCGGTGGCAAGTCCTGGGGTTTATCAACTGCCTTCAAGTTCTCGGATAAACGACGCGGTGCAGGCGGCCGGTTCTTTTTCCGCGCAGGTTGATTGGGCGTGGGTGAATAAATCTCTCAATTTGGCGGCTAAAATAAAAGACGGGGACAAGCTTTACATTCCTTTTGCCGGAGAATCGCCTCAAGATACAGCCATGTCGGCTGGCGAGGTATCCGGCGTTTCATCTTCGACCAGCGGTCTAATCAATATTAATACTGCTAGTCTTGAACAGCTGGATCTTTTGCCGGGGATTGGTCCCGCCCGGGCGCAGGCCATTATTGATAATCGTCCTTACCAAAATCTTCAAAGTCTGCTGGATCGCAAAGTCGTTTCTAAAAGTGTGTATGAGAATATTAAGGAGAAGATTGGGGTTTAGAAGGCGCCTCGGATTGTCTAGGTTCATATACCTTCGGTACACTATGATGGTGTATGAGAGCCAGATTGTGGGTGGTGGAATGTTTTCGTCATCCTGAGGAGCGTTAGCGACGAAGGATCCCAGCAACGGAAGGAGGTTCTTCTCCGCCTTTGGCGGGTTCAGAATGACATGGGGAGTGGGATTCTTCCCCCTCGCTTCGCTCGGGTTCAGAATGACGAAGAAACTCCGGACGACCATCAGAAAAACTTAATTTAACAAAGTGTACTGAATGTATTGAACCAGGACACGGATTTGCGCGGTCGGTGTAGTAATGATAGAGTTTATACGACCGCGTATTCTACACGCTTGTTTCTGAAAGGAGAAGGAATGATGGCAGGAAAAGATCCAAAGCAATTAATTAAGCAGGGGGAGAGAAATAAGGAAGCCGTTGTCAAAGATGGCGGCGGTTTGATCCATCCTGAAAACGAGGAGACGATTCGCCGTCTGGTTCAAGAATTACTGCAGGCCAAAGCGGTGGCGCTAGGTTCGCCCACTTTCTACCCCGGCGCTTCCGAAGTTACGAATGCCGAGGTAAATGAGTACCAGGCCGGTTACCAGTTGTACCGCGAGACATGGAAGTTGTTTGGGCGCCGTCACACTCGTGACCAGATCAATCGCTTTTTATGGTCTTGCGGCTTTGGGAATGTGGCCGACTGGGCGCGCGATGGTCTTACCGCCCCCTCAAGCCGAGAGCAGGTCGTCAGTTGGCTGTGGGATTACAAGGCGGGAGATTGGGCGGCTTAGGCGACTTTGAGAATTAGCGCTGTCAAGTAGAGATAACATACCACCTTGTCTCTACTTGACTATTCTGTTATTGGAACTCTATGCTTAGGATATATGTTAACTACCCAAGATAAGCAGGGGATCCGTCGGATTGTTGGTGAAGAAATTGACAAAAAATTTGACCAAAAATTCGATCAGAAGTTTGATCAGAAGTTTGATCAGAAGTTTGACGAAAGATTTGGACCGGCTTTTGACAAAGCATTCGATCGTAAATTCCCGGATGCTTTTGCTACCGCCTTTCATCAAGTAGTTGGTCCTTCTATCAGCCAGTTAATTGAAAAAATGGATCGTCTGGAAGAAATGAGTCAAGCCCACAGCGCTGATATTATGCGAATGGAAGATAAACTTAATATCTGTATTGATCATTTAGGTATTCACGATGATAAGCTAAAAGAGCATCACAAGCGCATATCCCGATGTGAAAGGCAACTCGACTTAGCGGTAGTTTGACAACCCACCTCTAGTGTGTTACAATGTAGTTGTACAGTTAAATTAATAGTTTGTTCTGGGGGGAGCAAACAGTCCTGATTAAGCATGAGAAGGTAGAGCACTTTAGCAATAAAGTCTCTCCCCAGAGGCGCTCTACCTCTCTTGCTTGGTCGGGACGAAACTGTTCTTAGGGATATGAAGGAACAAAAGGAAATAAGGGAAAGAAAGGTAATTTAAGGTAATAGATGCGAGAAATGTAATAGAGGTGATAAAGGATATAAAAGAAGGGAATTGCTTGTTGTATTAACGGGGAATTATATGTCTGTTGGCACACAGATATACTGCTTACCAACTCGGTTTGCCGGTAACTAGAGACTAGCTCCTAGCGGCCAGTTACCAGCCCCCAGTAACTAGTAACTAGCTCCTAGTGACTAGCTACCAGCAACCAGTGACTAGAGGGTATTGACATTTTAGGCAAAATGCACTATAATAGTATTAAGAATAGAAAAATTTTATTCTTAAAAGAAAAAGTTTACATATCTAATATATAGCTCATGGGGAGAGAAGAGCCGTCCGACAGGTGGTAGTTAGCCATCTCTCCCAAGCAAATTAGGAGAAGACTTTGGGTTAGCTTCTATCTGCTGGACGGTTTTTTTATATATCTGTTAGCGAAATTTTGAGCTTTACAGATATATAACCCCGTATATTTTCAATTGATCGGGGATCTAGTTTCTCTAGGGAAGGCGAAGCCAATTTATTGGTTTTTCTAGAGAAGCGCCTAGTCTAAAGGAGAAAATGTTACGGGGTATGGAGATTGCCGGCCTTCGCTTGGCTAGCGTACATTAACAAAGCAATAGGCAACCGTCGAGAAGCAAACCATGATTTGCTTTCCGATGTGTAGTGACTGTTTAATTGTTATTGGCTCTTAGTTGGGCGAAGCGAGTGCGTGTTTACTTAACGCTCCCTCGCTTCGCCCAACCGGGGTACAAGACAATTGAATAATCAGGCTGACTTGCCAAATGGATTAAATAAGTGCCTGCTTTTTCCCGTAATGGGGGCAGGGTAAAACACTGTTTAATCTCTATTTCGTGGATTGGGTTGTATGCCCAAGAAGCGAGTGGCAGATTGGCAAAGACGGGATACGGGTTCCTCTTTTTAGGTCGGGCGTGAGCCAAGGCGTTCTATCCATCTACTGACAGTAGAGCCTGGGTAGGCGCCAGACCTGGGGGAGGTCACTTGTCCCTAAAAAAAGAAAAATCAGAATAATAGAAGGAAGGCTTCCGTGAGTACCCGCCGATCAAACGATTAGGTAAACCGGCCTTATATGCCGTAATTCCGAAAGGGAGAGAAGCGGGGAGGGGCGAAAGCCGAGGAGGGTACGATGTCTAATAGGAAAAACGTTTTTTTGATTGGGTTTTTGGCGCTGGCCCTGTTTGGCCAGTTTTTTGGATCGTCGGTGGTGGAAGCCCAGGACCCGCAGGGGTATTGGGATGTTAAATGGCAGGAAGAAATACAGGGTCCTGCCCCAATTTTGTTCTGCCCTTGTTCCGGCTGGTACAGCTGGCCGGGGCATGAGGTGTTGTCGGTAAGATGGCAGGTTCTCATCGATGACGAGGGCGTTTTTGATGAGTACCTGCCGATCGGCGACTGCCGCTGGGTAGAAATACCTGCCGGCAGGCACTTGGTCACGTGGAGGGGCTGGTGTGGGTGTGCTGAGTGCCACCCCCCGACGCCAACCTGCCCGCCCCCCACGCCGACCAACACGCCGACGGTCACGCCCACGGTGACCGCGACCCCGACTTGCCCGCCGCCCACGCCCCCCACTCCGGACGAGGGTACTTGCCAGTCAGCGTCCGCCTTGATCGATGAGGCAACGCTGGATGTCACCGGAACCGGCAACGGTGAAGGTGACGAGTGGCAGGTCGTTCGGCTGTCTGACGGCGCGGTGATGGATAGCGGTCTGGGCAACCAGGCTGGCTACTCCTTCGCTGGCGCCTACGAGGAGGACTACCAGCTGCAATTCCGTTTCATCGACGGAAGCTGGAGCACCGAAAGGTGCACCTTCTCGTTCGAGACGCCGGTTACACCGACCCCCCAGCCGCAACCCGTCACCTGCGTCGATACCGAGGTGGTCAATGCCACCACGGTGAAGGTGACGCTGGCGGGTTCGGATGAGGTGCTGGCCAGTGTCATCCGCGTGGAACTGCGCGGCGAGGTGGCAGCGTCTCTCGAGGGCAATGGCGGGTCCGAGTACATCTTCTCCAGCATTGCTGGAGCGGATGAAAAGGACCTGGAGGCGTGGTTGGTGGTTGAGACCGACAGCGGTGAGGTGGAAGTTGCACCTACCGACCAGTGTCGGATCGACTTTACGCCTCCGACCCAGCCCACGCCCCCACCGCCCACCCCCCAGCCGCAGCCCCAGCCCGAAACGATCGTTAGCTGGGTGTGCAAGTGGACGGAGGGTTCTAGCCAGACCGTGCTCCGTGGTGACCCGCCGGCTGATGGCGTTTGCCGTCAAGTTGGCGATAATGGTTCAGTGTCGCAGGACACCGCCATTACCCTGAACATCTTGAAAAAGATGCCCCAGGGGGTTGAACCGGCCCAGGCCTGGTGGATCACCGTCGTTGCCCACCGTGACGACGGGACTGAACTGCCGGTTACCATTAACGGCAACACGGCGACCATTGCCGTGGGTTCGGTTGGGAACGGCGGGTCGGTTCGCTACGAGACTTTCTTCGAAACCGCCCCTTATGGGTCGGACGAGGATTATAGTCTTGAAGCGCGGGTAACCTGGGTTGACAAGTGGGCTTCCGAGCCCCTGCGCGACCCCGGTTACTTCACTCGTCCGCGTCCGAATGCGGTCGGTTGTGCGGATGTTTCTGTCCGTGCCGCCGAGTACGCGTCGGACGGCGTGGTTCGCGTTGCCAACCCGGACGGGACCTATACCGTCAAGGCTGGTGACACCATCGCCCAGATCGCCAAGTCCTTCGGGACCGGCATTTGGGAGACGATGGAAGCGAACCCCGACCTCCAGTGGTCGGATGGCGAGGTGGTGGTGATTGAAATCGGTCAGGTGCTAAACCTGCCGGTTGTCCCTTAAAAATCACCACCTGTTGAGCTCAATTCCGCCGAGAGCTCACATAAATAAACCGCGGAAAAACATATCTAATCGGTAGATTGCTGATCTACCATTAAACAAAATCAGCGCGGAGCGTACCAGCGCTCTTCGGCCGGGTCGCCCCTAAGTTTAGTCTTAGGAATCCTGCCGATCAAATTCTACTTACCCTTGCTAAACAGAGAAAAAACCTCTCTCTGTTTTCTCAAGCATGATCAGAGACTCCCAATCTCTGCTGATTGCTTTAAGGGTAAAGAATGGCTGGCTCCAGTCAAATAAGGAGTCGGGTCCTCCCGTTATTGAGGTGCGGCGCAAGCCAAAAAGGGTCCCAGCAAATATACCCTATACGTCTGTCGGCGGACGAATTGCTGGAAATCAACCTAACAGCCAAAAAGCGAAACGAGCCAAATCCTCGGCTCTACTGCTGCAGCTGTCTAGGCACCGAAATAAGCTTTGGAGACCAACATCTTGATAGTAGCCCCTACTACTTATCAAGATACTGCCAAAGCCCGGGTAGATAACACACCCCGGAAACCTTAAACAACTGGCATGTTTAAGGAAAGTTGTGAGCAATCATCACGCTCCCAGTAAGCATGGAATTACACCGCCCGGTGTAAAACCTGCTTACTGGGAGTTTTTTTTGTGCTTTGGAGGGCGCCAAGGCCCGGCCTTGAATTCAAACTTATCAACTAAATATTAAACTGTTATTTATGTGTCTAAGGCGAAGGAGGATGTGGCTAGCGATCCGCCTCAGTCGGGACGGAGTGGGATTTGAGTTAAGGTCTGGCCTTGATTTGATCTTTTGTTGATGATCCAAGACCCGGTCTTCGTACGAAGACCGGGTCTTGATAGTCTCGGGCTAACTTGTTACTTTGGGTTTATGCCCCGCCGCAAGACCCCCCTATTCTCTGATGGTTTCTATCATGTGTATAACCGCGGTTCCGAAAAGAGAACTATTTTTAGAGATCCGCCAGATTACTTTAGATTTCTCAAACTCTTAAAAAATAACAAGAACCGTTTTTGGGTAAAGATTCTTTGTTACTGCCTTCTACCTAATCATTTTCATCTTTTGGTTAAAGG
>Ga0210057_1009575_pt1 | contig 11172 bp, 8 predicted proteins | sample CryGeyCG2114_010_2_FD_183968 | JGI IMG/M metagenome (GOLD analysis project Ga0210057, IMG submission 183968) | Groundwater microbial communities from aquifer - Crystal Geyser CG10_big_fil_rev_8/21/14_0.10 (SPAdes) (version 2) | ecosystem: Environmental > Aquatic > Deep subsurface > Groundwater ...
TTTTTTAATTCTTAAAATCAATCTCTTCAAGGAGGGAATCGAGAAATGCGTTTGGTTCCATTTCACCAACTTTTCCTTTGTCACGGCTTTCCACGGTGATTTTCTTATTCTCTAACTCAGCATCTCCGATAATGACAAAGTATGATACTTTTAAGTCTTTTGCAGAGCGTACTCTTTTGCCAAATGAGTCTTTGTTGGTATCGAGAGTAACGCGCATATTTTTCTGTGAGAGGAGTATGTATACTTCTTGCGCAAAATCAATATGCTTCTCGGTGTCGATTGGTATGATGCGTACTTGTTCGGGTGCAAGCCAAAGAGGGAAGTTGCCAGCAAAGTGTTCAATGATGACTGAAAGGAAGCGTTCAAGTGCTCCTGCAATAGCGCGGTGAATCATGACTGGTGTTTTGCGTGTGCCATCTTTGTCGGTATATTCAAGACCAAAACGATCAGGCATTGCAAAGTCTAGTTGTACTGTTGCTAGTTGCCACTCTCTGCCAATTGCATCTTTGAATTTAAAGTCGAGCTTTGGTCCATAGAATGCTGCTTCACCTTCTTCGATAGTGTACGGCAGTCTTTCAGATTCTGCAATTTCAGTGAGTGTATTTTCTGCGAGCTTCCATATGTCATCAGAGCCAAGATATTTGTCTTTATGCTCTGGGTCACGTACTGAAAGTGTTGTTCGAAAAGCACCTTTTTCAAACATACCTAAGCCTTTGTAGAAGTCACCAATGATTGAAATGATTGCAAGTATTTCATCGCGCATTTGCTCTGGTGTACAAAAGATATGTCCATCGTCTTGTGTGATACTTCGTACACGTGACAAGCCGAGTAATTCACCGCCTTGTTCGTCGCGATAGACGGTTGTTGCTTCTGTAAAGCGAACAGGGAGTTCTTTGTAGCTACGAGGGCGTGAAGCAAATATCTGGGTATGGTGTGGGCAATTCATTGGCTTTAATACAAATTCACTTTCACGGCCTGTTACCTTAAAGAGTTCTTCGCCAAATTTGTCCCAATGACCACTCGTCATATAGAGCTCCTTTTTTGTGATATGGGGAATCCACACTTCTTCATAGTGAAAACGTTTTTGTATATCGTAGATACGGTTGATGATAGCTTGTCGCATTGCTGTCCCCCGTGGCGTAAAGAGAGGCAAGCCAGAACCAACTAATTCAGAGAAGGTAAAAAGATCAAGCTCACGGCCGAGCTTTCTGTGATCGCGCTTCAATGCTTCTTCTTGTTGTACGAGGTGGGCGTCTAATTCATCTTTTGTATCAAAGGCAATGCCGTAGATACGGGTGAGCATGGTATTTTTCTCATCACCTCGCCAGTACGCACCAGCAATAGAGCTTAGTTTGAATGAATCAGGGCTAATAGCTTTTGCTGTATCAACATGTCCACCACGGCAGAGATCGGTAAATGATCCAGATGTGTAGAGGGTGATTGTTTCCCCTGATTCTTGTATTCCTTCAATCAGCTCTTTTTTGTATTGATTATCTTTAAAGAAGTCTGTCGCTTCTTTTACAGAGACCTCTTTTTTATTAAATGTATCCCATGAAGAAAGTATTGCACGCATTTTCTTTTCTATTTTTGGTAAGTCTTTTTCTGATGGTCTTTTGTCCTCTACTTTTTCCTCGTTAGTTACGTTTTGTCCTGCGTTGTTACCAAAGTCAAAATCATAATAAAATCCCGTATCAGTTGCTGGTCCAATTGTGGGCTTTGCGTCCGGGTAGAGCTCGAGTACTGCAGCAGCAAGTGCATGCGAAAGAGAGTGTCTTTTTTTCATTATGTCTTCCATATGGAGTACTATAGCATATGCTGAACTAACGCGGAATTGACGCTGAATTGATGCGGAACAAATGCGGAATTAACTCGGAACTGACACTGAACAACGCGGAACTGACATAAACAAATCATATTACTTTGTTCCGCGTTAGTTCTGCATGCCTTCCGCGTCGCTTCCGTGTGGCTAAAGCACTTTAACTTTCTCGGCGAGGATACTTATTTCATCATTACGATTTGAAAGTTTTCCTTTGATTGCAATACAGTGATCGGGATTGAGGAGCTCATGAAACTCTTGATACACTTTGGGAAAGAATACTATTTCCATGCTTCCTGTTTTATCAGCGATACGTACAAATGCCATCGTTGCATTTTTCTTTGTGACAATGGGGCGTATTGATTCAATGATGCCAGCGATGACGTGTGTCGTTCCTGGATAGGTGTTTTTCTTTGTATCCTGAATTGTTGTTGAAAGTTTGTTGAGTGCTTCAGTGTGTTTATCAAGTGGATGTCCTGAAATATATAAACCGAGGAGTTCTTTTTCCCATACAAGGATACGCTCCTGTGAAAGTGTGTGTGTCGTGGGTAATGATAATTCTGTTTCACTTTGTGCAAAGAGTGAGTCTTGAGAGAGTGCCTTTCCACTTTCTTCTTTATGGTAAGCGAGTAACATTTCAATGCTTTCGTACATAATTCCTCGTGTACCAAGAGAATCAAGCGCACCTGAAAGAATCAGTGCTTCAAGTGATTTCTTATTGAGGTTTTTGCTTGCGATACGTGAAAGGAAATCAGTGAGGGACAAGAAGTGTCCGTGTTCTTTTCTGTTATCAATAATTTCACGTGCAATACCTGCGCCGAAGTTTTTGATCGTGGTGAGTCCAAAACGAATAGTGCTTTCTTTTCCAGGAACAACGGTAAAGTCGCTATAGCTTTCGTTTACATCAGGAGGAAGTATCTCTATCTTCATACGCTTACATTCAGTAATAATTTCTGCGATTTTTTCTACATCTCCTGAGTCAGCAGTAAGGACTGCTGACATATAAATAGCGGGGAAATTTGCCTTCATATAGGCTGTCTGATATGCCACACGGCCATAGCTTACTGAGTGCGCTTTGTTAAAACCATACGCTGCAAATGGTTCAATCCAAATCCAAAGTTTTTCAGCTTTTTCTTTTGGCCAATTGCTGTGTTCAACACAACCACTAATAAATCTTATTTTTTGCTTCGCCATTTCTTCTGGGTTTTTTTTACCTACTGCTTTTCGGAATTTGTCCGCTTCGCCCCAGCTGTATCCGGCTACATGCACTGCAATCAAGAGCAAGTCATCTTGGTAGATCAAAATACCAAATGTCTTTTTTAGAATTGGTTCTAATGTTTTATCGAAATACGTGACTAATGTTGGATTGTGTTTTCGTTCAATATACAAAGGAATAAATTGCATCGGTCCAGGGCGGTATAAGGCAACCATAGCGTTGATGTCGTGAATAGTAGATGGTTGAAGATCTTTGAGGAATCGTGTCATACCTGATCCATTTAATTGGAACAATCCAATCGTCTCTCCGCGTGCAAGCATAGCGAAGGTGTTTTTGTCATCAAGTGGTATGTCTTCTATATGAATCTCTTTTTGTTTAATCTTTTTTACACGATTAACCGCATCAGCGAGAATAGAAAGGTTTTTCAATCCAAGGAAGTCAAACTTGAGCAAACCAATACCATCTTCTCCAACACTATACATGTCGTATTGTGTGATAATTTTTTTGTCACCTTTTGTGTCGTACTGTACAGGTACATGATTGATAAGTGGCTCGGGAGATATCACGACACCGGCTGCGTGTACACCGATGTGTCGTGCACATCCTTCAATCTTTTTTGCCATGTCAATTATCTTCTTTGAATCAGTGTCTTTTTTATAGAGTGTTTTGAGTTCATCGGTTATTTCAAGAGCATGGTTAATAGTCATAGGGAATCCCTGACTTCCCATAGGGATGAGCTTTGCAATGACGTCTCCTTTTTCATAAGGGAAACCAAGTGCGCGAGACACATCGCGTACTGCTCCTCGTGCCATCATCGTGCCGAATGTTCCGATTTGGGCGACTTTGTCTTCACCATATTTTCGGCGTGCATACTCAATCACTTCGTCACGTCTTGTATCAGCAAAATCCATATCAATATCAGGTGCACTTGGTCGTTCTGGGTTGAGGAATCGTTCAAATGGAATATCATATTCAATTGGATTTACTGTGGTAATACCTGAGAGGTATGTCACGAGTGATCCTGCAACTGAACCTCGAATGGTGGTAAGAATACCTTCTTTGTGTGCAAATTTTAGTAAGTCAGCCACAACCAAAAAGTAACGTGAATAGCCTTTTGTCTTAATAATATCAAGTTCGTATTCAATACGCGTGAGAATGTCTGGTGTTTGTTCTATATTTCTATCTTTTAATCCATTAAATACAAATTCACGAAGGACGCTATCGTGTGTTTTGTTTTCTGGAATAGGGAAGTCAGGGAAATACCATGTGCCAATATCAATATCAATGTGTATACGATTACTGATTTTTTTTGTATTTTCAATTGCTTCAGGAGTGTCTTTGAAAAAAGTTTCCATCTGCTCGGTATTTATAAATGAAAAGTCATCTTCTGATCCGAAATCACGCCCACCAATATCTCCACTTGTTTGTACAGAGAGTAATGTTTGTCGTGCTTGTTTGTCATCGGGAGACAGATAATACACATTGTGTGTCGCGACAAGGTGTGTGTGTGTCTTTTCTGCACATGCTTTAATACGCTTGATATGTTCTGTGTGGCCAGCAATATTTGGGTGATGGGTGATTTCAAGAAATACTGAATTAGTACCGAATATCTTTTTGTACCAATCAAGAAGTTCTTCTGCTTTTTCATTTTGTGCTTCCTTGAGGAAGTTCGTCACTGGACTATTTTGTGCAGGGATAATTACAATAAGTCCTTCATGATATTGTTCTAGTAATTCATTATCAATACGTGGCTTGTAGTAGAAGCCTTCGAGGTTTGCCATCGTGACAAGCTTGATGAGGTTTTTATACCCGACAGTATTTTCAGCCAAGAGGACAAGACGTGGCCGTTTGCTATCGAGTCCAGCTTCCTTGTCGTGTCGTGTACGCATTGCAAGGAATGCATCAATACCAATGATTGGTTTTATATCTTCTTTTTTACACGCTTTGTAGAATTCAATTGCACCGTAGAGGTTGCAGTCATCAGTCAGTGCCAATGCATCCATGCCGTATTCTTTTGCCTTTTTTACTAAATCAAGGATTTTGGGAAGAGCATTGAGGAGGCTGTAGTGGCTATGCACATGTAGATGCGTGAATTGAGACATGGTATGTAGTATACTCCAAAGTAATGGACTTGAGCGATAATAGAAAAAATGGTCTTCTAAAGATTAAGACATGCTTTACCCACACGCCAAAACTTGGTGTGACCCCAAAAAAGGTAGGGTTTACCCCTACACCAACTTTGTCACAGTTATTTTATCTTTATAAGGCAGAGAAATAAAAACCCAACATGCAATTTATATATCTACATTCTAAGAGAAAATCAACCATATCACCACAAAAAGTGACAAAGTTGGTGTCGGGGTTTACCCTCATAGATAGAGCTTCTCGTGGTGATTTCAATTATTGGAATGCTTTCAAGTATTGTCCTTGCTTCATTGAATACTGCTCGGGCAAAGGCACGGGATGCAAGGAGAGTATCTGATATGAATCAAATCGCTTTAGCGCTTGAACTATACTATGACGATCATAATAAAAATTATCCTTACTCAAATTCAGGAAATGGTGGTTGGGAAGATAGTGCTGAAGACAACGGAGTTTTTCTTGAATCATTGGTCTCTGGTGGCTACTTACCTTCATACATAGTTGACCCACTTAACACTTACGCCAGTAGTCTATATTATAGCTATTATCTATATCCAGCTGGGTACTCCGGCTGTACTAGCTCGTCAGGTCAGTATTATGTTTTAGGAATAAGGAATATGGAAACAAGTGGACGTCCGCATCCGCAAAGTCCTGGCTGGTCATGTCCGCTAAGAGATTGGAAAACCGAATTTGATTGGGTGATGGGTAAATTTGAACACTAAAATATTCTGTATGATAGTCGGCATTGATGAAGTAGGTCGTGGGCCTATTGCAGGGCCACTTACGGTATGTTGCGTTGTGGCAAAGAAAAAAATACGACGAGGTTTTTTAAAAGGAATAAAAGATTCAAAAAAACTTACAGAGAGTGAACGGGAAATATGGGTAGAAAAAGCGCATGTGCTAGAAAAGAAGCAGGTAATATCTTTTACTATTACTTCCGTGCGTCCACATACGATTGATACACATGGTATGAGATTTGCATTACGGAGTGCGGTATCTCGTGGGTTATTAAAATTATCTCCTTTATCTAAAGACACACAGGTTCTGCTTGACGGTAGTCTTTTTGCTCCGAAGAGGTATCGACAGAAAACAATTATAAAAGGCGATGAAAAAGAGCCACTCATTGCGCTTGCATCTATATTAGCAAAGGTGCATCGTGACACGTATATGAAGAAAATGGGAAAACGATTCACAAAATATGGATTTGAACAACATAAGGGGTATGGCACAAAAAACCACTACGAAGCGATTAAGAAATGTGGCACATCTCCTTTACATCGCTATACTTTTTTATCAAAATAAGGCACTTGCACATAAAAAGATTTTAGTGTAAAGTATGAATCACTATGACTGTACGAATGCGACATACAAAAGGCCATTCAGCAAATAGGCGCTCACATCATGCGCTTGAAGGAATGCGTCTTAGTATTGACTCAAAAACAAAAGTAGCACACATGCGCCATCGTGTATGTGAAGAGACTGGTATGTACCGTGGCAAGCAAGTTATTGATGTTGCACTTCGCACAAAGAAAGAACAAACACGAAATAAGCGACGTCTTGTTGCTCGTGGTTTGAATCCAAAAGAAGCAGAAAAAGAAATTAAAAATGAAACAGAAAAGCAGGTTTCAGAGAAGAAAACAAAATAATAACCCACAGCCGTACATGACGTACGGCTGTGTAGTTGTTATGCTATAGATATAGACGAGTCATTGTTAGTTAAGTAATATATACTGAATAGTATATGGCAAATAGGCACCTTGCACGTTCAACAGTTCTTCAAATACTCTTTGAGTGGGATTTTGATGGAAAAACAGATCAAAAAGATGTACAACCTATTTTTGATCGCACTATCGCAGAATTCGCTCCGGGGATTGAAGACGTCTCTTTTCCGAAATCACTCTTGCGAGGTATTTTAGATAAGAAATCTGAACTTGATCAGATTATAGAAAAAGCGGCGCCTGAGTGGCCACTTGATAAGATTAATGTTGTCGATAGAAATGTATTACGCATTGGCTTGTATGAATTGCTTTTTGAAGACCGCACGCAGGTGCCAGCAAAAGTAGCTATCAATGAAGCAGTAGAATTAGCAAAGACATTTGGTGGAGATACATCTGGTAAATTTGTAAATGGTGTACTTGGTGCGGTGTATAAAGAAATAGGCGAGCCGGGTAAAGATGAAGTTTCAAAAAAGAAGCGAACAAATGTTCCTGATGTTCCATATGAAGAAATGCCGATTGAGCGATTGGCAGGCGCTATTGTATTCGCACGAGACGGGAAGAAAATATATGTTGCGCTTGTGCATGATATTTTTGGTCATTGGACTCTTTCAAAAGGGCATTTAGAAGAAGGGGAAATAACAAAAAAAGGTGTTGTTCGTGTTATCAAAGATGAAATAGGCATTGATGTCTCAGTGGTAAAACAACTCGGTGAAAATGAATATGTTGCATCACATCCAGAAAAAGGTAAGATTCGGAAACAAGTATCATATTTCCTTGCTGAAGGTACGTATGTTGATCTTGATTTGAAAGAAACAGGGGGGCTGGATAGTGCACAGTGGTTTCCGTTAGGAGACATAGGTACCCTTAATTTCTATGATGATATCGTGCCATTGATGACAAAGGCAATTGAAATTATTACCAAAGATGCATAAACTTTTTTATGAAAGATAATACAAAACAATTTGCATATAAGATAGGTGTTTCTTTTAATAATGCAGGACTCTTAATTCAGGCATTCACTCACCGTTCATATATCAATGAAAATAAAGCAACACATCAGGAGCACAACGAGCGCCTTGAGTTTTTGGGCGATGCGGTGCTTGAGTTAGTGGTGACTGATTTTCTTTTTAAAAAGTATCCTGAAAAGCCAGAAGGTGAATTGACTGCACTTCGTTCTGCTTTGGTGAATACGCAATCATTGTCTCAAGCAGCTGAGCGACTCTCTATGAATGACTACCTTTTCCTTTCACGCGGAGAAGCAAAAGACACCGGGCGTGCACGGCAGTTTATTCTTGCAAATACCTTTGAGGCTGTTATTGGAGCATTGTATACCGATCAAGGATACTCTGTTGCAGAGCAATTTATTCACACCTACTTACTTCCAGAGATTGATGACATTGTAAAGAATAAATTATGGCAAGATGCAAAAAGCAGATTCCAAGAGCTCGCACAAGAAAAGGCGAGTATTACTCCACGCTACGAGCTTCTCAGTGAAGAAGGCCCTGATCATGACAAATGTTTTACGGTAGGTGTATTCCTTGATGATGCTGGTATCGCTGAGGGAAGCGGTAAATCAAAACAAGAAGCTGAGCAAGAAGCCGCTGCGCATGCTCTTCTGAAGAAAGGTTGGGCGTAAATAATAAACATCCACGCTATCTGCTGGATGTTTTTGTTTTGTTGAAATGTTATTATGGATGAGCATGTATTTAAAATCACTCATACTCACCGGCTTTAAATCATTTGGCCGAAAAGCAGAATTATCTTTCACGACATCCATTACTGCTATCGTTGGTCCAAATGGATCTGGAAAATCAAATGTTGCCGAAGCATTTCGTTTTGTGCTGGGAGAGCAATCAATCAAATCAATGCGTGGGAAAAAGGGTGAAGATCTTATTTTCAATGGAGGGAATAGTTCTTCACGTACTAACCGCGCAAGTGTAAAGCTTATCTTTGATAATTCAAGCAAGTTTCTTAATGTTGATTTTGATGATGTTGCTATTGAGCGTGTGGTGCATCGTGATGGCGTGAATGAGTATTTTATCAATGACTCAAAAGTGCGCTTGCGTGATATTGCTGAATTATTATCACAAGCGCATATTGGCGCATCTGGACATCATATTATCTCGCAAGGAGAAGCAGACCGTATATTGAATGCTTCAAATAGAGAACGTCGAGAAATGATTGAAGACGCGCTTGGCTTGAAAGTGTATCAGTACAAGCGTACTGAAAGTGAACGCAAACTTGAAAAGACAGAAGAGAATATAAAATCAGTACAATCACTTCGACGCGAAATTGCACCGCATATTAAATTCCTAGCAAAACAAATTGAAAAGCTTGAAAAGGCGCGTGTGCTTGAAGTTGAATTACTTGAAAAATATAAAGTATATTTGAAGCGAGAAGATAGTTATTTAAAACATGAGAAAAAAGAAATAGACATACAGTATGGACCACTCACAAAAAAGAAAGATGATTTGAGTGCGACAATTGCAGAGATGAAAAAGATTATCGCTGAATCTGAGACAAGTAGTAAAGATGAAAATAAAATCATTGTTTTGGAAGAAGAGGTACGGACATTGGCAAAGAAAAAAGATGACTGTATGCGCAAGCTCGGACACATAGAAGGTGCTTTAGATGCATTATTGAGTACGGTAAAAAAAGAGCGTGTACATGATGGTGTGATTCAAAAGCGACCAACTGAAACATTTGTTGATACGATTTTTAGCTTGTTAAAAGAAGCACAGTCACTGAATGACATTCAAGGTATACAAGAAAAAGTACATTCTATATTTTCGCTTGTGAAAGAGTTCAAGGAGACACACCTTGCTCATGCAGAAGAAAAAGATATTAATTTGGAAGAGAAGATAGGGGCACTTGAAAAAGAAAAGGGTGATATAGATAAAACACTACAAACACTTGCCACAGATGAACATGCGCTTAAAGAGCGTATGAATGCCCTCCGCCTTGAATTAAAAGAGGAACAGAGTACTGCGCGAGAAAGTGAGCGCACACTCTTTGAGGCAATGACAACATACAATGAAGTGTCGCTCGCGCTTTCACAGTTGATGAGCAGGAAGGATAACGTAAAGCGAGCGAGTGATGCATTTGATAGAGAGCTTGAGGAGGGATCGGTCTTGCTTGGGCGTGATGTGCTTACGTATCCCGAATATGACCTTGGTGAAAGTAATGATGCTGTTACGAGCGAGCCACGAGAGAAGCAAATAGAACGTGCACGTATACTTGAGCGACTAAAGATACGACTTGAGGATATGGGAACAGGGGGCGGTGATGATATTCGTAAAGAATATAGCGAGACGGTTGAGCGTGATACATTTCTTGAGAAAGAAATCCATGACTTAGAAGCATCTGCACTACACCTTCGTGAACTTATCGATGATTTATCAAAAAAGCTCGAAGAAGAGTTTACAACAGGTATTACAAAAATAAATGAACGGTTTGGTGAATTCTTTAGTTTGATGTTTGGTGGTGGTCGCGCAAGCATAAAAACAGTTATTGAAAAACGTAAGCGACGGCGTTTGGCGGATGAGCTTTTAGATGAAGTCCCTATAGACGGTGAATTGGTTGAAGAGGAAGAAGTAGAAAAGGGAATTGAAGTCAGCGTACTTTTGCCACATAAGAAAATAAAAGGGCTGATGATGCTTTCTGGTGGTGAGCGAGCGCTCACATCCATTGCGCTTCTCTTTGCTATTTCTCAAGTGAAGCCACCTCCATTTGTTATTTTGGATGAGACAGACGCAGCACTAGATGAAGCAAATTCAAAAAAATATGGTGATATGATTAGTGCATTATCTGCACATTCACAACTGATTTTAATTACACATAATAGAGAGACAATGAGTCGAGCCGGAGTACTTTATGGGATTACTATGAGTAGTGATGGTGTCTCACGGCTTCTTTCTGTACGCTTTGATGAGGCAATTGCTACAGCAAAGTGAGCATAGTAACATAATTTTATGTGTAAGGATTGTTTTGCAAATGCCAATGTACAAGCTATAATAAAAGTAGATGCGACCAGAGACACAAAATATGAAATCTTTCAAATTGACTAAAATATCCTTTATTTATTGGCTCTAACAGTACCACCCCGTAAAAAGGAGGTTGTGCGACTTAGTGGGTCTTCTTAATTATTTCTTTAGGCACTAGACTAGCAAACTCATGTTAAAGTCTAGAAATGTCGCTCAAACAAAGGAAAATATCACAACGAAAACTGACGCAGCTTTTGAAGTGTTTTGCCGAGGATCTTTCGGCAACACAAACAGCAC
>Ga0210057_1009577_pt1 | contig 11170 bp, 9 predicted proteins | sample CryGeyCG2114_010_2_FD_183968 | JGI IMG/M metagenome (GOLD analysis project Ga0210057, IMG submission 183968) | Groundwater microbial communities from aquifer - Crystal Geyser CG10_big_fil_rev_8/21/14_0.10 (SPAdes) (version 2) | ecosystem: Environmental > Aquatic > Deep subsurface > Groundwater ...
CCGCCGATCCTGACCCCACACACAAAGGAATTTGAAGACTTATTTAGTGTTAGGATTTCTTCCCTGACCCAAAAGGAAATAGTAGACTGCGTTGTTACCCAATCCTTTCGATACCGGTGTGTAATTCTCCTCAAGATGGGCGTAGATATCGTAACCGATGGTGTTAGGACGTGTATCATCGAAGGCGGAAACCCAGGGTTGACCAAAGGGGGGACCGGAGATATTTTAGCCGGACTCACCGCCTCTTTCTACACAAAAAACGACGCGTTCGTCTCGGCAGTGTTCGGATCCTATCTATTGAAGTCATCCTCAGATGCGCTTTTCCAATCAAAAGGATATTGGTATAATATCGATGACATCATATCAATCATACCATTTGTGTATAAAAATATACGGTTTGGAGAGAAATAATTTTTTTTCATTTATAACAGCATGAAAAGAGAGACCACAATCGCAATTCTATTCGGAATCGTTTTGGGAGGGATCCTGGCAGTGTTCATCCTAATGAAGAACAAAGAGACACAGCTTGAGAAAACAAAATCCATTTCCCCCTCAGTAACCGTCACCCCAAAAATCGTTGTGAATACCGTAAAAGAAGAAAAAGTACTGGAGGTAACTCAACCGAAGGACGGTGCGATTGTCCGCAAAAATAGCGTTTCTATTGCCGGAAGCGTTCCGAAAGGCGCTATGGTTTTTATTACATCTCCCATAAAGGATCTTTTGTTGAACGCCGACAAGGAGCAGTTTACTGCAGATTTTCCTCTGGCGTTTGGAGAAAACAGCATAGAAATCACCGCATACTCGAAAAATGGACAATCAAAGATTCAAACAAAACACATTAAAGTCTATCATCTGGACGAACAACTATGAAAAAAACCATTGTTCCATTCATTTTTGTCACAATCGTTTTACTATCCTTAACCAAAATTGCAAAAGGCCAGACTCCCACCGCGGTATCAACGGATGAAGCACAAGTGTCTTCCCCGTCGGCAATCGATGAAGAAGAGATCAATACCCTGAAGGAAAAAATTGCTACAAAAGTCGCAGAACTTCGCGAAAAGAATAATAAGGCGGTAGGTGGAAGCGTGACTACGGTTTCAACCGGAGCTTTGAAGATAAAAGGGTCTGATGAGAGTAATTACGAAATAAAGATAGACGATGCTCTGACGAAGGCATATCAAATCGTAAATAATCAAAAAAAAGAGATAAAGATTCAGGATATAAAAAAGGGGGACTACATCATTGTGACAGGAGACTTAAACGAAAAAACCATTACCGCGAATTTCATTTACGTGGATGAGCTGTATATCGTAAATTCTGGAAGCGTATCTGAGGTAAACAAGGAGGACTATTACATAAAAGTACTTACCGGCGATAAGGAGACTTTTACGTTAGATATAGAGACGTTCACCAAGCAGCAAATGTTGAATATAAAAACCCTGAAGCCAGAGGTAGTCGGTTTTTCAAAAGTAAAAGAGGGAGATAGGTTGCATTTCGTTGTAAAAAGGACAGGAACCGAGAGAGAAGTAAATCGTTTTGCTGCTCAAAAGATTTTTATTATTCCGCAGGAATACTTTATAAAGTAACTCAAAAGTCAAAAGTCAAAACTCAAAACTACATCTCGAAACTTAAAACTTTTTAGTTTTACGTTGTAGATTTGACATTTGAGTTTTGAGATTTGAGTTTATATTAAAATGTTTACATTCATAAAGAAGTTCTTCGATTACAATCAGAAGGAGATTGAGCGGATCCAAAAAACTGTTGTACAAATCAACGATTCGGAAGATCAGATCAGGAACCTGAAAGATCAGGATTTCAAAAAGAAAACCGAACAGCTCAAAAAGGAAATCCGCGAGGAAAAGAAGACTCTGGAGGAAATTCTGCCCCTATCGTTCGCACTCGTTCGGGAAGCAGCCAGAAGGACACTGGGCGAACGTCATTTTGATGTTCAGTTAGTTGCGGGGATTGCCCTTCATGAGGGTAAGGTCGCCGAACAGAAAACCGGAGAGGGAAAAACCCTTTCCGCAACAACAGCGATGTATCTTAACGCATTGAAGGGAGACGGAGTGCATTTAGTTACGGTGAACGATTACCTGGCTCGGCGAGATGCCGGATGGATGGGTGCAGTATTCCATTTTTTGGGGCTTTCGACCTCTGCTATCATATCCGATCAATCATTTCTCTATGACCCTGGGCATTCAGATAAGAATGCGCAAGATTGGAGACTTGCTCATTTAAAACCAGTGAGTCGCGGGCAAGCGTATGAAGCAGATATCACTTATGGGATAAATAGCGAGTTTGGGTTCGATTACCTAAGGGACAACATGGCCCAAAACCGTGAAGGTTTGGTACAGCGAGGATTCAACTTTGCCATCATCGATGAGGCGGACTCGGTTCTTATCGATGAAGCTCGCACTCCCCACATAATTTCCGCGCCCTACGAGGAAGATACGTCAAAATACTACACCTATGCAGAGATCGTAAAACAGTTGGATCCAAAGGAAGACTACACGGTGGATGAAAAAATACATACGGCAAATCTTACAGAAAACGGTATTCGCAAGATTGAGTCTATCCTAAAAGTGGACAATATCTACGAAAAAGATTTCGACGCACTTTTCCATATAGAAGCGGCGTTAAAAGCAAACACGCTGTTCCGGTTAGATAAGGACTATATTGTGAAGGATGGAGAGGTGATCATTGTTGACGAATTTACCGGCAGACTTCTTCACGGGAGAAGATTTTCCGAAGGGTTGCACCAAGCAATCGAGGCAAAAGAACGGGTTCAGATTCAACGGGAATCCAAGACGTTGGCTACGGTATCGCTCCAGAATTATTTCAGGATGTACAAGAAGCTCTCGGGGATGACAGGTACTGCTTCCACTGAGGCTGAAGAATTCAATAAGATTTACCACGCGGATGTATTGGTTGTTCCAACCCATCGACCCATGGTAAGAAAAGACCATCCCGACATGATTTATAAGACAGAAGGAGGGAAATTCAACGCAGTTGTGGAAGAAATTGCCGATAATTATAAAAAAGGACGTCCGGTTTTGGTGGGAACTACCTCCATTGAGAAGAATGAACATTTGTCTCGACAACTTGCAAAACGGGGGATACCCCACGAGCTTCTGAACGCCAAAAATCATCTGATGGAAGCTCATATCATCGCTCAGGCCGGTAAAAAACATGCGGTGACCGTCGCAACCAATATGGCGGGTCGAGGAGTTGATATCATTTTAGGAGGCGCTCCGCCAAATAAATATGAGATGGACAAAAAGGAGTATGAAGAAGCGAAAAAAATCTGGCAGTCGTCACACGATGAAATCGTAGCTCTCGGGGGATTGTTAGTTATCGGAACGGAACGGCATGAGTCCCGAAGGATCGATAACCAGCTTCGGGGGAGGTCAGGTAGGCAGGGGGATCCGGGGGAAACGCGCTTTTTTGTAGCACTGGAAGATGATTTGATGCGAATTTTTGGAGGAGAACAGATATCGCGTCTCATGACGTTTTTCAATCTTCCCGAAGATCAACCTCTCACCCATTCCATGGTTTCAAAAGCCATAGAGCAAGCGCAGGTAAAGGTAGAGGGCTTTAATTTTGATATTCGCAAACACTTAGTTGATTTTGATGATGTCTTAAATAAACAGCGGGATATCATCTATACGCTCCGAAAAAAAATACTTCTCCTGCCAGAAACCAACAAAGAGGAATTCCACGAGACGGTTCTGGATGCGACGTCAGATGAAATTTCATCCCTGGTTGCAAGTTTCACCTCCATCAAGGAAGTTGCGACCGATGAGGATACGGATCGGTTGATAAAAGACCTCAATGTATTTTTGCCGATTGAGAAAAAAGAGGTTTTAAAACATTTTGATCCCCAGAATTCCGAAGAGCTTGTGACTTTTTTAATCGACTCGGTTGAAACGTTTTACAAAGCCAAGGGAAAAAAGATAGGAGAACAGCTTTGGATGGAAGTGGTCCGGTCTGTGTATCTGTCAACCATCGATACCTTTTGGACAGAGCATCTGACCGCAATCGAGGACCTGCGTGAGGGGATCAACTTAAGGGGATATGCCCAACTGGATCCGCTCGTTGAATATAAAAATGAAGCATTTTCCATGTTTGAACGCCTGATCGGAAATGTCCATTTTGAAGCTACCCGTCGAATATTCCGCGTGGAAGTGCAAGCGGTTCCGAGAGAACAGCAAAAGGAAGAATCCCCCTTGGTATACAAATCTGCTTCCTCGACGGATCCGTTCACTCAACCAGCGCAAGCTCCTCAAGCGGGAGCAGCACAACTGTCTGAACAAATGCAGCCAGCGGAAGAAATAGGATTCAAGATCATTCCTCCGGGAACAAAACAGAGGAAGCTCGGACGCAATGATCCCTGCTGGTGCGGAGCGAAGGATCCTTCAGGGAAACCTTATAAATATAAGAAATGCGGTCTTATAAATGCTTCTTACCATAAGGGATAAGGTAAGCGGAGTCCTCCTTAATTCGCTCTATGAGCCGCATCCCGCCAAGCGGGGTAAGGCAAAAAGTAAGAATTGGAGGACGGATCGGGAAAAAAATACAAGAAGTGCCATTACCCAAATTAAATGCAGTATTTTGTTCAGATAAAGACAAACTCAAGAAAGGAATGCGTTGAAAAAATAGATGAAACTCATTTGAAAGTCACAGTCAACGTTCCTCCTCATAAGGGAAAGGCAAACGGAAAAGTGATAGATTTTCTTGCTTCTTATTTTGACATCTCTCCTTCCCGCATACATATAATTTCAGGATTAAAAAACAAAAATAAGATAGTTTCAATAATTTAAGGAGATTCCATCGCCTCGATTCTAACCTCGTAGGTCAGCAGAGGTGATTTTTTGGCAATATCTGGCAATATTAGGCAAGATTTGGTAACATTATTCTATGAAGATCCCGCCACGTTATCAAATGAGTTCAGAAATACTGGACCTGATTGCGAAAATTGATGCGAATCGGATTTTTTTTTCTACTGTCGATATTCCAAAATTAGTTAAAGAAAAAATTCAACGAGTTAGCTTGTTAAAAAGCTCTCTGTTTTCAGCCCGGATTGAAGGAAATCCATTAACCTTAGAAAATATTCGATATTCTTCAGAGATCCAAAGAAGAATCGAGATAGAGAACATTCTAAAGGCGATTAGACGTATTGACAAAGAATATGTCCATCAAAAAAAAATTACGAAAGAAATAATTCTTAACCTTCATAAGCTTGTTTTAGACAACATAGGTTCATCTCCGGGAAAATTCAGAAAAGAGATAGGGGCAATTTTTAATCAGACGGGTGTTGCTGTTTATGTTTCTCCTGCCCCGACGCAAATTCCATCACTACTTGACAGGTTACTTGATTACATCATTGATGATAAAGAAAAATTTCCATTAATTACAGCTTTTATCGCTCATCTTATTTTTGAAAAAATACATCCTTTCATGGATGGAAACGGACGCGTGGGCAGACTATTAATTTTTATTATTTTAAAATCAAAAGGCTATCATTTTGGGTTAACGATTCCTTTTGAGGAGTACTTAGACATACATAAAGATGATTATTACTATTATTTAGATATTGGTTTGGAACATGTTGGATCATATCTCCTTTTTATGTTAAAAGCTTTTTATGAGCAGAGTGAAAAAATTAAAGAATCGTTAACAAATAAAATGAGTAAAAAAGAAACGTTTTTTCTCCCACTTCGGCAAGAAGAGATTTTTAATATTATTAAGGATCATGCAGTTGTTTCTTTTGATTTTATTAGGAGAAGATTCCTTAAAATTCCAGAGAGGACACTCCGGTATGATTTAAAAAAATTAGGCGACTTGGGCTTAATTATTAAAATTGGAAAGACAAAAGGATGTATCTACAGAATTAAGGAATAATTTTTGCCTCTGTTAACCTCATGGGTTGACAGGGTGCGACTTGTTTTTAATCTTAGGTCGTTGTTTAATAATCTGCATTAAAATCTTTCTTAAAAACGGAGAATGGATGAGGAGGTCGGAGTTTATAAAAAATTCATCCAGCTTTTTTCGGTGTTCCTTTTCATATTCCAAAGCTTGGATTGCCATCTCGAGCTTATCCAACTGCCAGAAAATTTCCGCTTCCGGAGTCCTTTTTTCCACCATTTCTTTAAAAATATTCTCATATTCAGTGGATTTCCCGATGATGTTGAATAATTTGGTTATTCCGATAAGCTCGGCCTTTTCCTTTATTGCTTGCTTCTCAATATTTATCACTTTTCCCCTTGCCCATACGATGTCTTCGGTTACAACCTCCCCGAGATCATGGAGGATTGCCATTTTTATAAGCTTTTCCTTATCTAAACCAAACTGATCAGCAAAAATCATGGCGATGATGCTGAGCTGAAACGAATGTTCTGCAACGCTTTCCGGATCTTTGATTCCTTCTCTTCTCCAGCCTTCCCTAATAATCTTTTTTGACCTTGCTGCAGATACAAGAAATGAGAGAACCTTTCCAGGCGGACCAAGTTTAGAAAAGACATTGGAATTTTGATTGATTATACTTGTTGATTCTTGCTCAGTTAGGCAACCTTGACCCGCAGATTCAAGAAAACTATTAATATCTCGAGCTGAAGAAATCCCCTCTCTTTCAAGAAAAATTTCGATTAACGTCAGAAGAAGTTTGCGGTCTTTTGGTAGGCGGGTATTTTTTTGCCAATGAGAAAACAAACTATCCTCAAATGTAAATCCTTTCTTAGCCAGGATGTCGCCAAATTCACGAAGAGAGGAGAATCCAGACTTGAGTCTGAATTTTCTGAACAGGCTTCCAAACGTCGGTTTTTGTTCAAGCATTAAGCTTATTCTAACACTTTTTTCCTCTGCGTCAATTTTCCTGACAAAACTACCATTCCTTTCCCGAATGCAAAGAAGAATAATTAAAGTGATGCAAAGAAACGACTTTATTTGCAAGTGTGGATACAAACACGTGTATAAGGATAACTGTTTTTATAGTTCTTTAGTCGAGAGAAAGAAAACCTTCGCAGAAAAAGGGCGTCAAATCTTACGGTCTGTCTCCAAAATATTTACTCGAGCAACGTTGCATTTCTTTGCGTAGTTGTCGGCGTCCTCTTAAAATTACCGTGTAGAATTGGAGTTATATGCTTGACAAAATCATCATCATCCGGCATGGGGAGACGGATTTTAATAAGGAGAGAGTCATCCAGGGACAACTGGATACCTTTTTGAATAAAAATGGGGTAGAGCAGGCGAGAAAAGCGGCCGTAAAGTTAAAAGGAGAGAAAATCGACCGCATCTATACTTCTGACTTAAAAAGAGCAAACCATACGGCTCTTATCATAGGAGAAGTTTTAAAAGCGCGAGTCATCCCGACGCCTTTACTGCGCGAGCGGTATTTTGGAGAGCTTCAGGGACTTCGTATTGAGACAATAAAAAAAACATTCTGGAGGTTTTTGAATGAGGTGGAAACGTCGGTGAGTTACGGGTGGTTCGATAAGGAATTCCTCATTGAAACAGATGACGAAATTGAAGCGAGGTTTAAAAAATTCTTTGATTCAGTAGAGGTGAGTGGCGCAAACAAAATCGTTGCCGTCGTAACGCATGGAGGACTTATCCGTTGCCTACTTAAAGTGTTCGGATTTGAGAAAAAAACTGTTTTCGCAAGGCATATTCAAAACGCAGAAATTATTATTTTGCAGAAAAGGGGAAACGAATACCTTTTAATTGGAAAATGATGTGTTGTTTCTCTGTGGAGTATTTTGACGTTCTATCACACTTCGGAGGTGTGTAGACTGTTATTTTACCGTGACGCTTTTGGCAAGGTTACGGGGTTTATCAGGGTCTAGTTTTTTTGAAAGAGCAAGATAGTATCCAAGAAGCTGCGCAACCACTACGTTAGGGATGACCGTGGCGTTGCCACAATTTTCTACTCTGATGAATTCATCATACACTGGATTGGATTTGCTGGAAATTCCTATGGTAAACGCTCCCCGTGCCTTCACCTCATAAGCTGAAGAAAGCGTATCTTCATACGTTTCATCCTCAGGATTGTACACAATAACGGGCGTTCCTTTTTCGACCAAAGCAATCACTCCATGCTTTAATTCCCCTCCAGCCAACCCTTCAGCGTGGATATAAGAAACCTCTTTAATTTTGAGAGCGGATTCAAGAGCTGTCGGATACGAAATGCCCCGGCCAATAATATAGATATGGCGATGGTTTTTGAGACGTTGAGCTAATTTCTTCATTGTATTAGATTGGATGAGCTTCACTACTTCTCCTGCCGCATTTTTAATCTCCTTTGCTCCTTTTTCAAATCCCCCATTCAGGGAATGGGCAAGAAGGTTGAGGACCGCGATTTTTGAGGTAAACGATTTCGTTGCCAATACGCATTTTTCCGGCCCTGCATTCAACAACATTTTATAGTCCGCCATCCGATACAGCGTTGAGCCAAGCGTGTTGGTTATCGTGAGCAGTTTCGTCCCTTTTTCTTTGATTTTTTTCGCACTCGAGATGATATCGATCGTTTCACCCGATTGAGAAAGCGCAATAACAAGAGAGTCTTTTTTCAAAAAATCGATAAGGTAAGAGAATTCGCTCCCCACCGATGCATTCACATGTCGTTTAGCAATCTTAGAAAATAGGTATGTTCCTGCAAGGGAAGCGTAGAATGCGGTCCCGCACCCGATGAAATACGTACCATAGGCATGTTTTATCACCTTACTTAAATCCGTGATGGTTTTCTTCTGGGTGTTGATGATATTTTGAAGAACTTTTGGCTGTTCATGGATTTCCTTAATCATAAAATGAGGGTATGCGCCAAGCTTACCTTCTTCCATTCCAAAATTCAGAGTAATATAGTCAAAGGATTTTTTCTTCCCATTTTCACCAAATAAACTGGTCTTTTTTGCCTGTATTTCCAACAGTTCTCCGTCATTGAGAAAATATACTTTTTTTGTAAACGGACTTATTGCGGACGAATCTGAAGCTATAATAGTTTCCTGTTTGCTTTTCCCAAAAACAATAGGAGAACCATTCTTTATAGCGTAAAAACAATCCTTTTCCGGATAAAATACGATGATGGCATTCATTCCTTTGAGCGAATCAAACACGTCCCTTATGATTTTTCTGCTATTGGTGGAATGTTTGGATTTTTCCTCAACAAGATGAGCGATTACCTCGCTATCCGTATCCGATTTGAAACGGTGCCCTTTTTTAATGAGATCCCTTTTTATTTCTTCAAAATTCTCTACGATTCCGTTATGGACAATTAATATTTTGCCCGTGCAATCTGCATGAGGGTGGCTATTTTTTTCCACGACTCCCCCGTGAGTGGCCCATCGAGTATGCCCGATTCCGATTTGAGAAGAGAAGCGGGGAAAGGATGCTCTTCCGATTCTCCCAATGTGTTTTTCCACATGGGTTGATCCGTCAGTTTTTTTTATGACAATGCCCCATGAGTCATACCCTCGATACTCAAGAGATTTAAGGCCCTCGAGGATCAACGTACCTGCCGTCTCTTTATCTCCAATATATGCAAAGATTCCACACATGAATTACTTTTTATGGGAATTTTTTTTGACAAAATACAAATATACACTAATCGCAACGAGAGTCAATCCAATAACGTATAGCAACACAGGCAGAATTTTAATCGTGAATAAGTTAATGAACCACTCAAGCTTGTAATACCGTTTTAATGTGATCAGAGACCCGATCGTTTGATCGCGAAGGGATTCTCTGATGTGCTTGTTGTATTCGAAAGCAAAAAGAAGGATGCAGTTTCCTAATAGGAGGAAGACGGATTTACGGGTAGGGTGGATGATCGAAAGAACAATCCCGACGAGGATACCGCAGGAGAACAGGATGGCAAAAAAATTATGGATGATGATGAAATACATCATCACAAAAATATTTTGTCTTAGGTCCGGGGTAATCATAAGATTTTTAAAATAAATTCATTTGTGGCTCAGTCTTTTTCCCAACCGTTTTTTCCACGATTGGTTTTTTTTCTTCAAAGAGTCGTTCCGCAAGCGATCGCATCTCTAGACTCAGAAAAAACTCCTTCAGTTCAGGATTAAACGCTACAAATTGAGTCGCATCCATGGTCAAATCTATTGGGACGTCAGTTATGATTGTGGCAAGTTTCTTGGAAAGGAGAACGTGCTCTTTGTGTTCTATTAGGAGGCGTCGGGTCTTTTCCTCCAGTTCGCCCAGGTGTTTATACAGGTGTTCAATGGATTCATATTTTTGTAAGAGTTTTCCTGCGGTTTTGGGACCAATCCCCTTTGCACCAGAATAGTTATCAGACGGGTCGCCCATAAGGGCTTTGAAATCAGGGATCTTTTCAGCTGGGATGTTGAATTTCTTGACAACCTCATCTTTGCCAACCACCTGCATATTGGATAATCCTTTTTGCGGGGTAACGACAAAAACAGAATCATCTACGAGTTGCATAATATCGCGATCTCCGGTGAGAATGAGTACCCGCATATGTTTACTTTGGGCCCGTCTGGTTACGGTGCCGATAAGATCGTCAGCTTCGTACCCTTCCTTTTCAATACGGAAAATTCCCGATACATCCAGAGCCTTCTTAACATTAGGGATTTGCACTTTGAATTCATCATCTATGGAAGGGCGTTGTGCCTGATACTTTTTATACAGCTTATTCCTGAATGTTTGTTCTGGCGTGTCAAAGCAAATCATTACGTGTGTAGGCTTAAAATCCACGATCGCTTTTTGGAGCATGGAGAAAAATCCATACACTACATTGGTGGGGGTTCCGCTTTTGGTTTTGAAAGGAGGGAGCGCATGGTACGCCCTGTGCATCATGGCATTTCCGTCAACAACAAGAAGTGTTTTCATTAGTGAGCTAATTTTTTGGTTGCTTTTTCCCAACAATCGTTTCAAATTCGTCCTGGTCTAAACTCTCAGTACGTATGAGTTCTTGAGCGGTTTTATCCAGGAGCTCTCGCTTTTCCTGAATGGTAGTTTTTGCTTTCTCATATGCAACCGTAATGATTTTTTTAACCTCATCATCAATCTTTGCAAGGACTTCTTGGGAAACGGTGTTCTGTTCAACATACATCTTTCCCCATTCGGAAAGATCCCGGGTTGGTCCAAAATTAATCGGACCCAAATCGCTCATCCCATATTCCACCACCATGGCTTTTGC
>Ga0210057_1009579_pt1 | contig 11167 bp, 5 predicted proteins | sample CryGeyCG2114_010_2_FD_183968 | JGI IMG/M metagenome (GOLD analysis project Ga0210057, IMG submission 183968) | Groundwater microbial communities from aquifer - Crystal Geyser CG10_big_fil_rev_8/21/14_0.10 (SPAdes) (version 2) | ecosystem: Environmental > Aquatic > Deep subsurface > Groundwater ...
TCCACCTAAAAACCCTGTGACAACAGGGTTTTTAGGATGTTAAAATTTCGTAGTATGGTATTAGGATCACTCAACAACCTAAACATCAAAAGAATAACTACAGAGACCCCCGACAGAAAGTAATAGCTTCCTTTTGATGTTAATATATATAGTACAGAGAAAGACTGGGAGGGGATGCAATAGAAACTAGAGGAAGATAGGAATAACTACTGGGTTGCTTTTGCCGAACGAGCCATGAATATAAAAATCCTCACCGCCTAAGATATCAAGATAACAGACCAAGTCCTCGAACTCATCATGCCTAAACCAAAACCCAAGTCAAAGAAAAACATTCCACCCATGCCACAGGCTAGGAATTACTAACTTAAACAATTCCAGCATTAATCCTTGAATTAATTCAAGGATTAATTAGTAACTTTTTATTGCAGTATAAACGCAAAGGAGCTACGTAATGTAGCTCCTTTTTTGTTTGAGCGGGATACCAGAATCGAACTGGCGTCTTCACCTTGGAAGGGTGACATAATAGCCATTATACGAATCCCGCATTATTGAGATGTTAAATTAGATTGAAATCTGCCTTATTTATATCATATTCTTGCTACTTTTGCAATCCGAGTGGTATAATCTATTTAATGAATTTATTTTCTATTACCGAGATTTTTTTCACAATAAATGGGCTTCTTTGTTTGGCATGCGCTTTTAAGATGAGAGGAGTATATAAAAAAGGCGGGGCCATATTACATAAATATTTTTCCTATTTCTTTTTCAGTATGGCGGTATTTTTCTTTGTTAATTCTGTTCCGGCTATAATTTCTGGTTTTAGTTTAGATGTTGTCAAGCAAAGTTTTTCAATATCTCAGCTTTTCTTATTTTTGTCACTGGCTTTTTTTATGATGGTGCCAACTGGTATTTGGTTGCCCACACTAAAAAAACCAATTTTTGTTGTAGTTGTCATTGCGGGCGTATTAAGCGTTTCGCTCACACCTTTTTATTATAAGTTAAGTCCAATAATCGTTGATAACTTTATTAGTTGGCAACTACCACTGTTTCTTGGGCTTTATGGTTTTTTAGTATCTGCTATTATTGCTGGAGCTAGCGCTTTATTTTTTTTACGTGGTGGCATGATTGCTATTGAGGCAAAATCAAAAAAGAGGTCATATGTTTTTGCATTAGCCTCTTTTTTATTATTGTTTAGTGCTTTTTTTTGGGCAGGAGAGACATCGCCATGGTTGCCGTTGTCATATATTGCGGGTATACTTGGGTATCTCCTAGCCTATGTCGGGGTGTATATGATCTAAATGTCCTGGATAAATTCAGAAAATTGAGCTGATTTTTGTGCGGTAATTAATTCGGGGGATGGTTGAATCGTTGGAAGCCCGATGAAAAAAGTTGTCCCTTTGCCGGCTGTGGATTCAAACCATATCCGGCCATTATGTTTTTCTATGATGTTTTTAACTAAATATAACCCAAGTCCTGTGCCTTCGGTGGCTTTAGATATATTGTAGCCTCTAAAGAATTTTTTAAATATTAATTTTTTGTCTTCTTCTAGTATGCCAAATCCCGTGTCGGAAACTGCAATAATATTTTGATTGGCTTTTTCATCGTAGTGAATGTTTATTTTGATCTCGCCATGTTCAGTATATCTATCTGAATTTTCAATTAAATTTGCTACCGCTATTTTAATTTTTTCTTTGTCTAGCTTACTATGGGGTAGCGGTATATTCGGCTTATTGAATGTAAACTTTATATTACGTGTTTTCATTTTCTCAATTAGCAGTGACGCCTCTTGAACCGCTTCTGACAAGACTTCTTCAACACTTAATTCTTGGAATTTATATAAAAATCTTCCTTCTTCAATTCTGGACACATTGAGTAAATCATTAACCAAGCGAATCATTTGTTCATTTGCATCAAAACTTTTTTTCAAAAATTTATCTTGTTCGGCTGTGGTCTCTCCGAGATCTTTGTCTATAATCATTTGGATTGTCCACTTAATTGCTGAAAGAGGCGTGCGTAATTGATGTGAGACAACAGATATAAACTCACTTTTAATTTTGTCTATTTCTTTCTCTCTGGTAATGTTGTGTACTACCTTCATGTATCCAAAGAGTTTATTATTTACATTACTAATATTGGCAGTGCTTACTTGCAGAGTGAGCTGTTTAGGGCTCGTGTAGGTTAGTTCAACTTTTTCTTTTGACATAGGAGTATTAAGTATTTGATAAAGTATTGGTACGGTGCTATTAATATTTTCGTTAATTTGTTTATCAACATAGTCGGACGCTTTAATTTTTAGAAGTTCTGCAAGGCTGGGGTTCATATAAGATATTTTATTATCAATCGTATAGACGATAACTCCATCAACCATATTATTAATTATAGCGGTTGTTTTATCTCGTTCAATAATAAGTTCTGCCTCTCGGCGTTTTAGAACCGACGAAACAACACTTCCAAAGATAGAAGCGCCAAAATAAGCCATTAAAAATGTGTAATAATAGTAACCAACAATTACTGGGTTAATTGATATTTTAGGAATTGACTCATTAAAGGCGTGATAGTGGGGGATCCCGCCGATAGAGTTCGCATAATATTGGCTAAAGGTTAATACGGAAAAAATAATAATTGTAATAGCGGAGACAGTAACTATTCCGCGCCAGCGATAAACAATTAATGCGATAATTAATGGCACGAATAACATAACAGCGCCTGGGCTTTCAATTGCACCACTGTAAAAGAAAAATGCGGAAAATATTGCTAAATCAAAATAAACCTGAATAAAGCTTAGCAGGGCAAAGCCTTTTTCATTAGTTTTCTCGCCCCGAAATTTAATATATAAGTAAAGGGATAGGTTAAGAGTTATTTGTAAAATAGCGAGCGCTAGCATTAGTGATATACCAGCAATTTTTGGAGGAGGGTTAAGTGGTGATTGCGCAGATTCTCTGATAGCGCGTAATACTTCTCCGCCTACACCTCCAATAGCAATCCAAATCCATCGGGCAATTATTATTCCTCGATGAATATTGATTGTTTTATCTCTGTTTTCCGCGTCCATTACGATTGATTATACCACAATCATAGTTTTTTAACTGTTGAAAACAAAGATAGTCATTATAATGATAAAAATCCCTCGTGTAGAGAGACTTTTATTTGGTCGGAGAGCCGAGAATCGAACTCGGGCCACCTGCTCCCAAAGCAGGCGTACTACCACTATACGACTCTCCGATAGCTACGGTTTTAGCGGTCAATCGTTTCGCTTATTATATATTTATACTACAGGAAAGCTTAATAGGCAAATTATCCCCAGATACGACTTGGGTTATTTGAATATTACTGTTAAAATGTACATATGGTTAAGAGTAGATTTCAGATATAAATATGGCTAATTCAAGTTCTTTAACTTTGAATATATTTAAACAATGTCGTATAAGAGCGGTCCCTCTGTGGCAATGCCCACAATTTTTATTTTTGGTAATGGGCGTTATCAATATTGCTTCCATGATTTTGGCTTATGTGTTTGGTCGCGATTTATTATCTGTTGAGTTTGTTATCGTAATAGTTGTTAGTATTGCCATCGTTCTTTTATTTTTAAGTTATATAATAACTCGTAATTTTGAAAAATTGATGGAGCTTAATCAAATGAAAACAGAATTTATTAGTATTATATCCCACCAATTACGTACGCCATTATCAGCAACTCGTTGGGCGGTGAGCACCATGTTGGCGGGCGGGCAAACAGAAGAAGACAAATTAAGTTATTTGGCACTACTTAAAGAAAATAACGATAGAATGGTGAGGCTGTTAAATGATTTATTGTTGGTGGCCAGAATTGAGCAGGGGAGAGTTGATTTTAAACCGCAGAAATTTTTGATGCAGGACGTGGCTGCGCAAGTTGTTAATAATTTTAAAAATTATGCCAAGGCCAATAATGTTAATATAGTTGTTGAAGGAGGAGACGAAAATTGCTTAGTGATGGCGGATCCAGAATATATAAAGTTGGTGATTCAAAATTTAGTAGATAATTCTGTAAGGTATATTGTAAAAAAAGGGCAAGTTACAGTTAAAACATTTTTGAAGCGCGGTAATGTAGTCTGTGCAGTAAAAGATACTGGAGTGGGGATACCTCTTTCTGATCAGAATCAAATATTTCAAAAATTTTTTCGATCTAAGAATGTTATGCGTTATCAAACTGAAGGAACTGGCTTGGGACTGTTTATAGCAAAAGCGATAATAGAATTTTCTGGTGGTAAAATGTACTTTAAGTCGAAAGAGAATCAAGGGTCGATATTTTATTTTACTTTACCAATAGCTAAAAAATAAATTAAAAAAATGCAAAAAATTATTATAATAGAAGACGAGAGGAGCTTACAAAAAACTTTATCGGATGGATTAATCCAAGATGGTTTTGAAGTATTTAGCGCACTGGACGGGGAAACTGGTATAGCACTTGCTAAAAAAGAAAAGCCTGATTTAATTTTGCTGGATTTAATTTTGCCGAAAATGGACGGTTTTGAGGTTTTGCGACAGCTTAAGATGGGCGAAGAGACAAAATCATCGATGGTTATTGTGTTAACTAACCTAGAAAGTAGTGGTGATGTTGAAAAAGTATTGGAGCTTGGTGCGACAACATATTTAGTTAAGGCAAATTATGGACTTCAAGAAATAATTGAAAAAATTAAAGAGACATTAAATAAGAAATAAAGGCGCTAAATTAAATGAAGGTTGAAGTGGAACAATTAAAAGCATTTTTGTTAGACGGAGGGGTAATTGATGCTAAGTCTCTTAAAGAAGCTGAGGAGAAAGCGTCGGCTTCGCAACAGAGGCTAGAGGCAGTTTTAGTATCTGAAAAATTGGTGAAAGAGGAGGAGTTGACCAAACTGAAGGCCTATATTTTGGGAATTCCATTTGTGAATTTAGAAGCAGAAAAAGTGCCATTTGAGGTTTTACAAATTATTCCTGAGTCAATTGCACGACAGCATAATATAATCGCTTACAAAAAAACCGCAACTGGTTTGGAGGTGGCGATGTTTGACCCAGAAGATTTACAGACAATTGATTTTATTACTAAAAAAGCTGATATTAAAATTTTACCTAGGTTAACATCAAAAGAAAGTATAAACAATGTTTTAAAACAGTATCAGAAAAGTTTACAGGCCGAATTCGGAGATATTATTGAAAAAGAAGTTCGTCAGTCTAACATTAATAATAAATCAGCTACAACGCAGGACCTTTTAAAAATTTCTCAAGATCTGCCAGTAATTAGAATCGTAGAAACCTTACTGAAGCACGCGGTACTGCAACATGCTTCGGATATTCACATTGAGCCTTTAGAAAAAGAGGTAGTGGTTAGATACCGGATAGATGGTGTTTTAAGAGATGCCATGATGTTGCCTAGTCAAATATGCCAAGCAGTAGTGGCACGTATTAAAGTATTGGCAAATTTAAAAATTGATGAGCATCGCTTGCCACAAGACGGAAGATTTAAATTGGAAAGCACAGATAGTAATGTTTCTTTGCGTGTGTCTATTTTGCCGGTTTATGATGGCGAAAAGATTGTTATGCGTTTGTTGTTTGAAGATAGTGGAGGATATACATTGGAAGCCATGGGCGTAAGAGGGGAGTCGTTAGAAAAAATTCACGCGCAATTAAAAAAACCACACGGAATGATTTTAGTTACAGGGCCAACTGGTAGCGGTAAGACAACTACACTTTATACGATGATGGAAATTTTAAATACACCGGGAGTTAATATTTCAACCATTGAAGACCCTATAGAATATCGGATGCAAAGAATTAATCAAACGCAGGTTCGCCCAAAAATTGGTTTAACTTTTGCTAATGGTTTGCGTTCTTTGGTCAGGCAAGACCCCGATATTATTATGGTAGGGGAAATCAGAGATAATGAAACTGCGGAGTTAGTAGTTAATGCTGCTTTAACTGGGCACTTGGTGTTATCAACTTTGCATACAAATTCTTCGGCTGGCGCAATGCCTCGATTAATTGATATGGGGGTTGAGCCATTTTTGATTTCGTCAACTATTAATATTGTTATTGCTCAACGCTTAGTTCGTAGGTTGTGCCCAGATGGCAGAGAAAAATATAAACTCTCTAAAGCAGAAATTGATAGCTTAAGCGCGAGTTTTGATATGGCCGGTTTAATGGATAAAATCAAACAGGCTAAGATTATTCATCCAGACGCAACTTTGGAAACAATTGATTTTTTTAGGCCAGGACAAAGCAAAAATTGTTCTGATGGATATAAGGGGAGAATAGGGGTATTTGAAGTTTTATCAATTAGTGATAAAATAAGAGAAATGGTGGTACAAAAAACTCCGTCGGACATTATTGAAAAACAAGCAAGACAAGAAGGGATGATGACTATGTTGGAAGATGGATTTATAAAAGCAATTCAAGGCATTACATCTTTAGAAGAAGTAATGTTGGTAACACAAGAATAAAATAGTATAATTAACAATAAATGCTTCACAATATTCAGCAGGAGTTAAAAAAATTTTTATGGTGGGGGCTGTCGGTTATTGTTTTTTTGGCGTTGATTGGCTCGGCAGTAAATAATTGGCAACTAGCGCAGAATAGCAAAAGCCTGAAAAAGTCTGCTGGTGGGATTACCGCTACAGTTTTTGATGCTCAAAATAATCCCGAAGCATTTTATTTGTCAGCCGATGGTAGCCCCAACATGGTTACAGGAGAAATTATTGAAATTGCTGGCAAGAAGTTTACACCTTATCGAATGAGTGAATCTAAAGATTCATATCGCGTTGAATGGAAGTCTGCCAAAGGAACTCAAAGCGTAGTAATCTCCAAGAAAAAACCAAATGCTGAATTATATGAAGACATAGGATTTGGTTGGGAACTTTTAGCTGTAGCCGAACCAAAGTTTCAATACAGTACACAGGGTTGGCAAAATTATCAATTAGATTTCTCTGACGCAACAGTAGAAAATGAAGTAAACGAAACTTTTAGTAGAATAAATATTGGGTTTACTGTGATTGATAGCACCGGAAGAAGTATACCAGCCAGTTTATCTGTTGCAATTGGCTTTGATGGAACTAAGTATATTAATAGTTGGGAATTTTATTTATCCGATAATCCAAATAATAACAGGTTGGTTTGGGATATCGAACATGATCGAGAGAAATTAGCAGAATATAAAAATAATCAAACTCAATCTTACTTCGCATCTGTTTTGGGTGGAGCGAGTCGTTTGGCTATTAATCGGTCGGCTGGCTCTGAAGTAAAAATATCTGTTGCTGATTTTATTAAACAAAATAATGGCAACGAAAAATTAATTAGCCAGCAAGAGGGAGAATATTATTTTTATCCGAATGGTCAAATTGGAGAAATGTTAGTTGACCCTGTACTTACTTCAGTAACGGCTGATACGAACATTACTATTAGTACCGGAAGTGGAACTACTGGTGACTTTAAATTATTTTTTTCGCAATCTAGCGGTGGTCTTGATCAAGGTTTCTTGGGGTCAGCCGGATGGGGGGGCGATTTATTAGTTAACCCAACGAACTCAGTGCTTTTAACAGAGCTTAATCAGGACGCCTCAGCCCAGACCAGTACAGCGAGTACTTTACGACTATTAGAAGCGTCATCAACGCGAGCTGTTGTACGTAATAGCTTTACCTTAGGTAGCGAAGCTTCGGTAGTGGAGGATTATTATATTTACTCTTCTGGGAAGATTGTTAAAAAAATTGTTTATACTAAATTGGATACTGGCACAGAGGTGCGGTATGTGGCGGGTGGAGCAACAAATTTTGTTATAGCTGGAGGGAGCGGATACGGAAATGATGGAGGAACGCCTCCTGCTGACAGACCAATAGGTACTTATTATGATACACAAATAATTAGGCTTGATGTTCGTTCGGCGAGTTCCGATGAAATAACTGATTACCAAAACCCGGATATGGATTTAGGTATTTTAAAAGGAGCCTCCCTTGAAGAAGATGCAACGACTACTGCTGGGTTTAATACTTGGGACGGTAGCTACGGCGTTGATTTAACAGCAACTGATACGGCAGTATACATTTCTGATTTAGATGGAGGCACGCAAACTCGTTATGACCCTGTATTTAAAATTCGTGGTTGGTCGTCAATTTCAACTCCAAATTATGTAGCATTAAATGGAACGACTTTAGCCTCTGGAACAAATTACAACGCCAGCTTAAAGCCAATTAGCTCTGCTTATTATGCCACTGATGCTGCGACAACTACGTTGTCAGCTGGTGGTGATTATGCGAGTAGCACAGAATTTTTAGCTAGCTCGTTGAATAACAAGACAATGGATTTTGCTAGTGGAGAGAATCTATACTTGGGCTTTGAAATGCCTGTCTCTGGTGTGAATATAAATTTAGCAACTGCAGGCGTGGGAGGTACGGTTACTTGGCAATATTGCTCGGCAGTTACATCTGGTAACTGTAGCACCTGGTCCGCCTTGACAGTAAATTCAACAGTGAACGGTATAAATAACTTTACCGCTTTGTCTGGTTCGGTTTATTTTGACACACCAAGCAATTGGGCAACCAGCACGGCTGACTCTATAACTTATGGTCCATCTGTATATTACTTAAGAATTGTAGGAAACGGTAGTTATGCTCCTTCGCCAGTTGAAAGTACAATTTGGTCTGATGTTTTGGTATTTCAGTATTTAGGAAATATTACTACCAATAATAACTCTTTTGTTATTGCTCGCGCTAGCAAGATGTCAGCAGGGAGCGGAGACATTAATACGGCGGGGACTTGGTCGCCATCTGGCGTACCTTCAGCAACTGATAATATATTAATTCAAAATACGCACAGTGTCACATTTGTTAATTCCCCGGCCACTGTAAACATAAAAAATTTATTTATTGCTAGCGGAGGAAGTTTCGTGATGGGTGTTACCACCACTGATGCAACAACTACATTAGACGGAAGTTTAATTGCCTCAGGAAATTTTGAAATGAGAGCAAACAGCCCAGGGAGCAACAATTATAATATATATGAGGGCTTTTCTACTTTACGACTTAAATCGGCATCAGCTGGTGAAAACGGTGTTATTGTTGAATCTTCCGGCACTATGTCTTTGCGTGGACCGACTTCTATTGATATACATGAAGGGAGAGCTGGTGATCAGCGCGGAATTAAGATAACACGATTTGGGTCCAACAATGGGTTTATATATTTAAAGGACGGCGCAGAAGCGATTATCCAAAATTCAGAAATTGCTTACATGGGAGCGAACGCCAGTAGAAAATACGGGATTTATGCCGATGCTATTGATAATGGGACAGCTAATGAGGGATTAGTAGTCACTGGTTCAATAATAGATAATGGTTATGACGGGATCTATTTATCGGGTTCCACTGATGTTATAGTTTCCGATAATAGAATTTTTGCAAATTCAAATAATGGCATAACTGTTGCCACCACATCGAACTCAACTTTTTATGCCAATACAGTATGGTTTAACGGAGCAACGGGTTATAGTTTTATTAATGGGGACTCAAATATTATATCTAATAATACTCTTGATGCTAATGTCACTAGTGTTTTGTTTGATACTGATTCAAGTTCAAATACTATTAAAAATTCTATTATTATTTTAAATACAACCGGTTTGACTAACAATGGGACAAGCAATACGATTGATTATAATTTATTTAATAGCAATACATCTGATGGATCGGTTGGCACTAATTCGCTAAGTAGTGCTGTATCTGTTGTAGATTGGAATGGTATTGATAATATTTTCGGAAATTCTGACGACGACCTTACCTTAGCTGCGGGATCAGTGGGGCTAGGCGATGGAGACGCAACGAATGTTAACATTGGCTCTTCTTTAGGGTATGTTGTTAATGTTATTGACAACATAGAATATGGATATCATGGTGGGGCTTCGGGGGCTGCTGGCTTAAGTGCGGGGGACACTATTACAACATATACAGTTGATTCTGCTACTAGCACAATTAGCACCATGCAAGACAATGGAGAGGTTTTACAAATAACGGCAAACGATAATATTATAACAGCCAATAATCAATATGTTGGTAATTATGCTTATTTTAATAATGGAAATAATCGTGGACTTTATTATTTAATTACTGATAGTGTAGATAATGGTTTGTCAGGAGATTCCTTAACTATTAATGCTTCTTCAACTATTGGTTTTACAGGAACGGATAATTTTACAATCATTGATAGATATTATTCTAAAAGAGACCTTGATTTAATTACTCTTGTTTCTAACTATACTTATAATATCCTTGATTTAAGCGGGAGTGGTACTTTGGGTAATCCAATTACCTGGAACACAAAAGGTACCGTGGTGTTAGATAATCAAGGTGTTTACGGCGTAGGAATATATGGTAATGAAGATGCTTATATTGTTATCGATGGATTTAAAATTATGCGATCAGCAGAAGATGTCGTCGATTTGTCGGGAGGTGGAAATAGTTTTGGGTCTGGTATAATGTGCGTCTATGGCTGTAATGGTTGGGTGATAAAAAATACCGATACTTATTTAAATGGCGGAGGTGCTTATGCAGTGTGGGGGTCGGCTCCTGGAATTTATATCTTTAATAGTGCAGGCGTTGTGAACGGGATAGATAATGGAACAGTTATACAAAATGTTAATTCTTTTTCAAATAGTGCTTACGGCGCAAATTTTTCTGGTTATAGCACGACCTATCTTGATACTGGGCTTACGATTAAGAAGTCTAATTTTTTCCTAAACCAGGTTGACGGAATATTTATGCAAAATCACACAGATTTTTTAATTGCTGATTCTAAATTTTATCTCAATAAAGGGGATACAAGTAATAACGGGGGAATGGATATTATTACGCCTCAGAACGGGTCTATTATTGGAAATCAATTTTTTGCCAATACTAATAATGGACTTAATTTACGCGCAACTATAAGTGTCAATGAACCACTAATCATTAGTAATAATATTTTTTATGCAAATGGCGGGGAGGGGCTTAGAGTATTCAATAAGATAGAAGATGCTAAAATTTATAATAATGTTTTTGATGGTAATTGGTCGTCTGGCTTAAGATTTACTGCTGGTGGTGCTAATAAGGCGGTGCGAACTATTGTAAAGAATAATATTTTTAGTAATAACTTGTATGGGATATTTGAAGAATACACAGCAACGGGTGGAAAT
>Ga0210057_1009580_pt1 | contig 11166 bp, 10 predicted proteins | sample CryGeyCG2114_010_2_FD_183968 | JGI IMG/M metagenome (GOLD analysis project Ga0210057, IMG submission 183968) | Groundwater microbial communities from aquifer - Crystal Geyser CG10_big_fil_rev_8/21/14_0.10 (SPAdes) (version 2) | ecosystem: Environmental > Aquatic > Deep subsurface > Groundwater ...
TAACCTCTTTTAACTTTTCTATATTTTCTCCTGTCAAAGGATTAAATTTCTCAATTTTTTCTATAAACTCTCCCGCAAGTGTTATTCTTATTCCATTGTCCTCATATCCTGGAATAACCTCTATAGTATCTCCGCGGACGCGGAATGTGCTTCTTTTAAAATCATAGTCATTTCTCGCATACATTAAATCCAAAAGTCTATCTAGAATTGAAAGCCTTGTAACCTTTACACCCTCCATAAGGTGCAGTACTATTTTTCCGTACTCATCGGGAGAACCTAAATTGTAAATAGCAGATACAGACGCAACTACTATGGTATCGGGGCGGGTAAGAATATTTGTGGTTGCTGCAAGTCTGAGCTTATCTATTTCATCATTTACTTCGGTTTCTTTAGCAATATACGTGTCTGTGGTAGGAATGTACGCTTCAGGCTGATAGAAATCATAATAACTTACAAAGTAACTTACCGCGTTCTCAGGGAAAAAATCGCGAAGCTCTTGGTAGAGCTGTGCTGCAAGCGTTTTGTTATGAGAAATAACCAGTGTCGGCTTTTGGATGTTCTGAATAACATTTGCGATAGTAAATGTTTTACCGCTTCCCGTAACACCTAGCAAAACCTGATCTTTTACACCGTTTTCAAGCCTTTTAGTTAGATTTTCTATTGCCTCCGGCTGATCACCAGTAGGCTTAAATTTGGACTTAAGTCTAAAATTCATAAGTCTTCTATTATAGCAGACTTTAATAAGGCAAAATTAATAAAGGAAAACTGAAAATGTAAAACTGATATAGTTTGTTTTAATTTGTCCTGTTGACAATGTTCGTCTTTTTTTCGTATATTTTTAGTATAGTTTTCTGCAAGTTTAATCAAAATTTATGAATACCTATTTAACTATTTACCAATCACTAATCACCAATCACTAATTATGACTGCAGTACTTTACAGCCGCGAACGCGCACTTCTACAATACATAATCCAATTTCAGGAAAGTAGCGGATATTCCCCCACGTTGCGGGAAATGGCAAAGGCCATGAACAGGCGCAGCCCTGCAACAATTCACAATTTAATCCGCTCACTTGTCGATAAAGGATATATTCAAAAAGTGGATGGCAACAATAGAACACTAAAAGTCTTACAGAAAGAAAAGCTCGGACTAATTCTGGGAAACACTACAAAATCCGCAGGTCCCAGCATATCAATCCCTCTTATGGGATTTATAGCAGCAGGCAGCCCGTTAGAACCGCACACAGACCCCGAAGCAACTTTAGAAATCGCATCTTCTATGCTTGCAGGTAAAAAAACTTCCTATGCCCTCCAAGTAAAAGGGAATTCGATGATAGAAGACGGAATTTTAGATGGTGACTATGTCGTTATAGAAAAATCAGATATTGCTGACGAGGGGGATATTGTAGTTGCCCTGGTCGATGACAATTTAGCAACTCTTAAGCGGTTTATAAAGCAAGACGGACGAATAGTTCTTATGCCTGCTAACCGTGATATGCAGCCAATCTACCCAAATGATTTAAAAATTCAAGGAAAAGTTATAGGGCTTATTAGAAGATTTAACTAGTTTAAACCTCAAACTGAAAACGTAAAACTGAAAACTTAAAAAGAATCATGAAGCATGAATTATGAAGCAAGCAGAACATAGAAGATAGAGAAAAGTTAATTTCCTTCTAACCGCTAAACCCTAATCACTAGCCACTAATCACTAATCACTCCGCCAGCTGGCGGATCACTAAGTTATAATACACCTATGGCAAATATTTACGTCGTGTCAACGCCCATAGGAAATTTAAAAGATATTACACTTAGAGCTATCGAAACGCTAAAAAGCTCCGAACTAATTGTTTGCGAAGATACTCGTGTAAGCGGGACTCTTCTAGCTCATTTTGGAATTAAGTCAAAACTTACCTCCCTTAATGAGTTCAATGAAGAAGTTAAGTCTCACCAAATCTTAAATCAAATTGAAAAATTGGAGAATGTTTCTTTAATATCAGACGCAGGGACTCCTCTTTTGTCAGATCCAGGCTATAAATTTATAAAACGCGCGGGAGAGTTAGGACATAAAATAATCCCTATCCCAGGCGCATCTGCACTTCTGTCAGCATTAGTTGTCTCGGGATTGCCAACAAATGCATTTACATACTTAGGATTTCTTCCTAAATCAAGCAGTAAACAAATAAAAATATTTGAGCAGTACAAAAACCAAAACCACACGCTAATAATTTTCGAATCTCCCCATCGAGTTATTAAAACTTTACAAACGATACAAAGCGTATTTGGGGATATTAATATGAGTATTTGCCGGGAATTAACTAAAAAGTTTGAACAAATCTCCAATTTGCCAATTTCAACCCATATGGGAAAATTTGAAACCAAAAAACCAAAAGGGGAATTCACCCTCGTTCTTAATCCTAAAGAGAATTAAGCTTTGCAAGTTCTTGCTCAATTTCTAAAAGCCTATTGTATTTGATAATCCTTTCGTGGCTTGGCGCCCCAAATTTTGCATAATCAGCCCCTATTGCTACGGCAAAATCCGCTACAAAATCATCATTTGTCTCACCGCTTCTGTGAGATACGATTACTTTTAAATTCTTGTATTTTGCTATTTCTACAACCGCTAACGCCTCCGTAACAGTTCCTATTTGATTTGGTTTTACAATGAGCGCATTTATAACGTTATTGTTTATCGCCATTTGAAGCCTGTATGGGTTTGTGCTGGTAAGATCATCCCCGACTATCAAAGTATTTCCACCCATCTCGTTGTGTATATCGCGCCACGACTCCCAATCATCCTCTGCAAATGGATCTTCCAGATAAATTATCGAATACTCGCCCGCAATGCTTTTGTAAAAGGCCAAAAAATCCGAAGGATCTATTTGTCCGCTCCGGTCTTTTATAGAATATTTTCTATTGTTCACTAGCCCACTTGCAGCAACGTCTAGCCCCAAAAATATGTCTTTTGAAAAAGCGTGCGGAGTAGTTTCAATCGCAGCCCGAAGAGTTTTTAAAGCATCTAAATTTGTAGCAAAATCCGGCGCAAATCCACCCTCGTCCGCTACTCCGGTTGAAAGGCTAGAATTTTTCAAATAATCTTTCAATGAATTATAAATGTCAACTCCAATTTGAAGGCTTGTTGAATAATCAAAAGAGCTTGCGGGAATTACCAAAAATTCCTGAAAATCGACCCCGTTATCAGCATGTTTTCCTCCTTCAAGCATATTAAATAGAGGAGTAGGAATTTTGTGACCATCTGCATGGAAAGATAAAAATTGACGTAGATAAACACTAAGAGGCAAAAGAGAACTTTTTGCGGAGGCTTTGCTTACTGCTTGAGAAACAGCTAAAACTGCATTTCCACCGAGTTTACTTTTATTTTGCGTTCCATCCATTTCTATCATTTTTTTGTCTATTTCCTGCTGTAAAGTTGCCTCCATTCCTATAATACCGGGACCTATTACTGAATTTACGCTCTCAACTGCCCTCAATACTCCCATTCCTCTATATCTGTTAGAATCTCCATCGCGTAATTCATGAGCCTCGTAAGTTCCCCTACTAGCTCCGCTTGGAACTGAAGAAATTCCTATTGTGCCATCAGACAAATGAACAGCAGCCTCAACTGTAGGATTTGCTCTTGAATCCAAAATTTCGCGAGCTGTAACTTTTTCTATTTTTGCCATTTCTACTTAATTATATTATGCTCTGCCTTGTAAATTATTTCACGTGTGTGATAAACCGCATCCGGTGAGACCGAAATACTTCCTACTCCAAATTCCACCAACTTCTGAACCAGGTCCGGAAATACAGAAGGCGCTTGACCGCATATGGATGAGCTTATTTTGTATTTATTCGCAGCTTTTATAACTTTTTCATAAGACCAGAGCATGGCTTTATCGCGTTCGTCAAATTCATTAGCCACTTCTTCATTATCCCGATCTATTCCAAGAGTCAACATGGTCAAATCATTAGAGCCAATTGATACCCCATCAATTCCTTCTTCTATAAAATCCTCAATTAAAATAACATTTGAAGGAATTTCTACCATCATATAAAGCTTAAATAGCGTAGAACGTCTTAGTCCATGAGCAGATATTATGCTTTTAACCTGCCTGAGTTCGTTTACAGTTCTAACAAAAGGAAGCATGAGGTTTAGATTCGTAAATTCTTTTTTTTCTCGGACATTTTTTATAGCTTGAAGCTCCATACTAAAAACCCTGCTGTCATTCATATATCTATACGCACCCCTGTAACCTAACATAGGATTGCTTTCTATTGGCTCGTATTGCTTTCCGCCTATCAAATTTCTATACTCATTCGTCTTAAAGTCAGTTGCTCTGTAAAGAACCGGTCTGGGGTAAAAAGCTGCGCAAATTTTTTCCAAAGACTCGGAAAGACTATCTATAAATATCCTCTCCTTTTTTTCTTCAATAAGTTTTTTAGGATGAGTTCCGATTTGAGCAATCATAAATTCTGCTCTTAAAAGACCCACTCCATCAACCGGAAGAGAGGCCACCTTCGTTGCTATTTCGGGTTCTGAAATGTTTACCAGTAGATTTGTGGCGGTTTTCAAACGTTTTTCATTCTCGCTTGAAGCTTCAATTTTTATAGCAACACTTCCTAAAAAAACTTCTCCTGTTGCGCCATTTACGGTAACTATTTGATTTTCACTCAGTCTTTTTGTAGCACCCACTGCTCCAACTATTGCAGGTATTCCAAACTCTCTTGATACAATGGCCGCGTGAGATGTTCTGCCACCACGCTCAGTAATTATTCCTGCTGCTTTTTTCATCGCAGGTACATAGTCGGGATTAGTCATAGAAGCAACAAGAATATCACCGGATTGTACTTTTGAAATATCCTTTACGTTCTGAATTATCTTTACTCTTCCTATCCCTATCCCAGGGCATGCAGGATCCCCTACCACTAACTTTTTTGCATCACTTAGGCTGGTTTGTTTTACGTTTGAAGATTTACTATCGGCTTTTTTGCCGATGGTAGTAATTGGCCTAGTCTGAACAATATAAATTTTCTCTTTTTCTACCGCCCACTCAATGTCTTGGGGAAAATAATAATGATTCTCTATTTCCTTTCCGATTTTTGCGATTTCTTCTATTTGCTCGTCAGTTATTTTTTGCAATTTCCTGATTTTTTCAGGCACAAAATCACGCACATTTTCTCCCTTTTTATAAACAAGTCGAATACTTTGCTCTGCAATTTTTTTATCTACTATTTTAAAATCACTTTTATCTACCTCGTAATGGTCCGGGGTTATCCTTCCCTGCACTATATATTCACCCAATCCGTAAATTGCCTCAATAATTATTCTTTGTTTATTGCCGGTTACGGGGTCGTTTGTAAACATAACTCCACTGGTATCACTCTGTACCATTTTTTGAACAACTAGTGAAATTCCTGTTCTTAACTGATCAAGCCTTGCGTTGTGTCTATAAAAAAGGGCTCGTGTTTCAAATAATGATGCCCATGCTCGTCTAACCGAGTCGATAACTGATGCCTCACCTTTTATATTCAAATATGTCTCCTGCTGACCGGCAAATGAAGCATCTTTTGAGTCCTCACTCGTAGCACTAGACCGTATAGCAACATAAGCTGCATCATATTTGACAGTCATTTTCTGGTAAATAGAAAAAATTTCTTTTACTATTTCATCAGGAATGGGAGACGACTTTATAAGTTTTTTTATATGAGAGCTTACCTGCGTAATTGATTCTGTATCGTCGTAATTTACAGTTCCTAATAAATGTTTTATCTTTTCATCAAGCGAGTTTTCTTTTAAGAATTTATAGTAAGCGGTGACTGTTACCGCAAAACCTTCAGGAACCGGAAAACCTGCATTTATCATCTCTCCTAAATTTGCATTTTTTCCTCCTACAAAATGTGTATCGTTCTTATCTACATCTTTTAGCCACACAACTAAATCACGGACAGTTACCATATACTCTCATTCTGAAGAATTTGAAGGCTAAAAGCAAGAGTCTAGCGCTCTTTGCTGTTTTGGTAGGAGATATATGTACCAGCTTTTATCCCTAAATGAATTGCCTCCGCAACATCTTCGTATGAAATTGAGGGGTCACTGATAATGGTATCCTTATAATTATCAGGTGTGGACATCCCGTCACGCGTTAATTCAAATAACTTGTGCACTCCCTCAGGTAACTTTTGAGCATCTCTGCTTGCAACTAAATTTCTTTCCAAAAATCCACCAACTAGTTCTTTAACTGAAGGTGCATTAATTTCTTGCTCTACTGCAGATGTGAGAACTTCACCCTCTTGTGAGGGTAACCCTCTATGCCCTGCAGGAGCTCCTTCTCTTCCTTTATCTTGCGCCGCTTTTCGCTCTAAAGCCTTACGGTCATATATAGGCTTTTGCCCTTTTTTCTTTCCCATAGGCAAATATTATATTGAATTTTTACTATAAGTCAAATAAAAACCTTATGACTATTCTTCTAGAAGCTTTTTGAACTTTTCTACGAGGTTAACCGGTGTCGGGTCATTACCATACTCTAGCGCCAGATAATAAGAGGTAAAACCACCTAAAAGAATGGAGCTGAACATCTTGTAAAACACGTCTCCCTTTTCATAATCCAAAATTTCAGACTCCATACCTATATCTTTTAGAATTTTTGCAGTAACCTCAAATCTCTTGTGATTTCGGGGGTGGTCGTCACTATCTCTTAACATAATTGCCACAAACTCTCCTTGGCGGGTTACAAAACCATTCATTTCGTTGTGATTAAGTTCGGGGAAAAAATTCCAAAAAGCTGGAGTTTTACCGTTTTCATTAATCATAATCTTCCAGACCATAGCAATTGGTTTAAATTTGGTAGAAGTATAAAACACCGGAGTTTTACCCTTAATTTTTTCCGCTAGCTCTTTTCCTCTATTTTCTAAAGGTTTTACATTTTCCTTAAGTTTTGCTGCAGCGGCAAGTATCTGGTCTTTTGTATCAGGAATCATGCCCTGGTTTATAAGAACTTGCACTAAAGCACCAAAGAAGTATCCTGTTCCAAGCCTTGGTTGAAAGTCTGCAAAAGGCATGGGCATTTTTATGTGCGGGATTTCATTTTCTTTACAAATTTGCTCGATTTTACCACCACTAGACACACCAATCGCAGGTAATTTATTTTCCAAAACCTCTTTAAATGATTCTATGGTCTCTTCAGTATTTCCTGAGTAAGACATCAGAAAGTTCAAGCAGTTATCAAAAGACTCGTGAGGAAGCGAATAATACCTATTTTGATAAACTTCAAATCGGGTATGTCCGGGATTTTCTTTAAATAGCTCGCTTAGATAAACTCTTAAAATATTTCCGGGAAGAGCAGAGCCGCCCATACCGGAAAGCATAATTGACTTGAAATTTCCTTCAAGCTTTATACCGTCAGATATTTCAAATCCGACTTTGAACTGGTCCGGGCTGTCCAGAAGCATTTGTCTGAAATTAGATGGGTCTTTAGGATTCATAAATTTTAATTAGTGGCCGGTGGAGTCCCACTCTTGACTTACTTTTTCAAACTTGTCTAGTTTTTCTTTAAATAGTTTTTTTACTTTCTCAAGTCCCTCTTCGGTTTTTGACTCAAAACGCAAAACCAAAGTAGGTGTATTTGAAGAAGCGCGGACCAATCCCCATCCGTCATCTGTATAGACTCTGGCACCATTTATGTCGTTCACTTTATAACCTTCGTCTTTAAACTCCTTTACTAAAGTGTCAACTATATCGTATTTGTCTTCGTCTGTTGTTTTTACCTGAATAGTAGGAGTTGAAATATAATAAGGAGTATCTGCAATAATCTCTGAAAGAGGTTTGTCTTGAGTTGACATAAATTCTAAAAACTTAAGAGCCGCAAAAGCAGCGTCGTCAAATCCATAAAAGTCCTCAACAAAAAATATGTGTCCGCTCATCTCGCCTGCCATCGCAGCACCTTCTTCTTGAAGTTTTGCCTTAATATAAGAATGCCCCGTCTTCCACATAATAGGAACTCCCCCGTGTGCTTTTATATCCTCAGGCAGAGCTTCAGATACCTTTACATCAAAAACGATTTTTGCCCCCGGCTTTTTAGTAAGAACTAAGCGGGATAAAAGTATTATGTATCTATCAGGCCAGATAGTTTGGCCTTTTTCGTCAACAATGCCCAGTCTATCTCCGTCTCCGTCAAAAGCAAACCCAAAATCACAATTATTGGCAACAGTTTGCTTGCCAGTATCTTCCATCATCTCAGTACCATCAGGATTTGCCGTATAGTGCGGATAAGAAGGGTCTACATTTGTATAATGCTCGACTATTTCGCATCCTGTTTCTTTTAAAAGTTCCGGATAGAAAAGCCCCGCTGTTCCGTTGCCTGTGTTTACAAGAACTTTAAACTTGTTAGTTATATTTGCTCTCGTTAGTAGATCCTTTTTGTAAGCTTCAAAAATTTCTTCTTTTCGAACCGTTCCATGACCGTTAACATACTCCTCTTTTTCAATTATAGAATAGACTTCCTGAACTTCGTCTGTAAGAAGAGTTTTTGAAAGATCTGTACCCAGCTTAATGCCATTCCATCCTGCTGGATTATGACTAGCTGTTATCATAAAAAGTCCCTTCACTTTGAGATAAAATTGTGACCAGTAACTCATCGGTGTTGATGCTGTACCAATATCAACAATGTTAATTCCGCTCTCGGTCAATCCTTTAATTGCTTGGTCATGAAAACTTTCAGAAGTCGCTCTTGAGTCATTTCCAACAACGCACTCATCTATTCCAATTTTAGTTAGGAATGCTCCAAATCCTCTGGCTATATGATATACAGAATTATCGTTAAGTTCATCATCCGACTCTCTGCCTCGAAGGTCGTATTCGCGGAACATTGTACGTTTTAGTGCTGGCATATTTACAGAATGATTTAGTTTAATTCAGTTCTTATCATCATGTCAAGATATTTTTCAAGACTAACCGGAAGGTTACTTGATTTCATTTTTACTTCTATTTCAAATAACTTTTTATAAAAACTCAAAAGCTCCTCCTCCGTCCACATTCGGGCCTGTTGCTTTAACTTTCCTAGCTGCCACGGCTCAAATCTGGCTATCTCCGAATGACCAGTCATTCCTAATTTAACCGCAATCAAACCTCTAATACGCTTTACGAGGGAATAATAAATTTGCTCCGCGGTCATTGTTTTTAAAAGCTTGGTATATAAATTTGCCAAACTCTTACTATTTTGTGGATAAAAATCATCTAGAAATTTAAAATAATATTGGGGCAAGAAATGTTCTACTATAGAGTCGAATTTAATACTCAATAAATCTCTTTTATTTACCTTTCCCCGTTCAACCAAAACTCCGGAAAAGTTATCGTTATTCTCCTTAATAAGGTCAAGTAGTTCTTTTTTCTTTTTATTTTTAAAAATATTTTCTATAACAAATATGCTTTCTTCACCGAATAAACTACCTCCCAAAATCTGCTCCTCAAACTCTTTTAGTTTTACTTTTACCCCGTCTATTCTGATAGGTTTTGTCGTAGAAATTATAGAAATCAAACTTGTCTCAATTTTTTCTGAATCGTCCCCGTGGATAAGAGTTATCATATCTTAAGCGCATTATAGATTTTTTTTACCTCAGTTTCTATTCTTTTATGGCCGTATTTATGAGGCAAAAGGCTTCCTGAAAAATTTTTGGGGATATGCAATAACTCGTGGATAATAACTTTTTTCTTATCTTTTTCATTTAGCTTGTCAAATTTTTCCGATAAGCACTCTATAACATAAGCGGGTTCTAAATCTAAAGCGTCTTGAAATATTTTAGGAAACGCCCAAATCCTGGCATAAGCCCTCGCTTTTGAACCTGTAGTTCTGTAACAAAATATCCTGTCGGATTTAACGTGTTTGAAATGGTCAGTGGTGGCAAATTGCTTAACCATTTTCTGTGCTATTTCGTCCTTCTCCCACTCAAGCTTTTTATTTTTCGTGCGTTTTCCAAACATAATCTAGAAAAAGATTTTAATATATTCCGTAACTAAATTCTGAGCGTATTTACTAGTGTCAATTGTTGTTTTGGTAAAAAACCTCTCTACTTTTGCAACAATCGGCTTTATTTGAATACCTTTCACGTCACTTAAAAGCGGTGTCCCAGTCGTTTTACCTATATTTTTTGTACTCTCGTAATGCTTTGATTTCTCTCCGTTTATAATAAAAGAGAAGTTTTCAAACTGTCCGCCGTTAGAATTTAATAAAAAAGGAGTAATTGCAACTATTTTATCTTTATCCTGACCCCAAATTTGTTCATAAGCAGTTTTATAATAACTTGCAACTAAATCATCAGTAAGATTATCACTTATCCACCCTGTTTCTGTAATAAATGCCGGTATTTTTTTATCAGAATTTTTATTTATTAGCTCGTATTCATATTTATATGTTGCAGTTCCAATAATCTTTGTAGCACTCGGAGGCTGTGAGAAAGCAGGATTTGGATATGAATGAGACGAAAACCCGTCCATTTTATTTACAATATCAGGATTTGAATCTATCATTTCCTTTATATAGACTAGGTTGTCCATATATAAAACCCTGTCGTTCGGTGATGCGTTATCGAGTCCTGCCATAATGATGTAAAAATCTTCACTTCTACGTTTAAATACGTCGTAAGAAAATGATAATAGTTCTCCGTATCTTTGCGGGTTCGGCGCCTCCCCGCCCCATTCGTCAAACCTATTAACTTCGTTATAGATTACTACGTACCTGTTCTCTACCGGCCAATCTAAAGAATTTAAAAAATTAGCAAAATCTATAATATCTGATTCATCCGGTTTTCTCCAAACAGAAGTATTTTTGTAAAGGGACTCTGTTGCAAGACGAATTATGGGAATTAGCTTCTTCTCCCTAGCCTCATCCATAAAAGATTGCCACTTAACTAAATCTTTATCGGAAGATTGAATAGGAATTGTCACATATCCCCATGCTCCATCTGTTGAATTAACTAAGCTTGAAGCTTGGTCGAGCTCAGATGGAAAAAGAACATGAATTCCAAAGAAATTATTCTCATTTTCCAAAGGGTCAAAAACCGCATTGACTTTATTGCTAAAAATTAAACTCGCAAAAACTATAGTGATTAAACAAAATAAAAATTTAAACATGTTTTTTCCTTGATTCTATTCTACCAAATGAAGTTCTATAAGAC
>Ga0210057_1009581_pt1 | contig 11165 bp, 12 predicted proteins | sample CryGeyCG2114_010_2_FD_183968 | JGI IMG/M metagenome (GOLD analysis project Ga0210057, IMG submission 183968) | Groundwater microbial communities from aquifer - Crystal Geyser CG10_big_fil_rev_8/21/14_0.10 (SPAdes) (version 2) | ecosystem: Environmental > Aquatic > Deep subsurface > Groundwater ...
TAATTTAATTTATTCTATGAAAAAAAATCCGCCTTCACTCTTATAGAACTGTTAGTTGTTGTTGCTATTATCGGAATTTTAGCTACTATCTCTACTGTTTCTCTTTATAATACGCGAGTCAAGGGCCGAGATGTCAGAAGAGTAGCTGACACTAAACAAATTCAAACTGCCTTAGAATTATATTTTAATGACATGGGTCGTTATCCCACGGTTTCGGAATTTGAATCTGGCACAATTAAGTCCACTTCAGTTTTGGATGGGGATCGGATTTATATGTTGATTGTTCCTTCGGCACCATCACCAGCTGATGGTAGTTGTGATAATACTAGTAATGCCTTTACTTATACTACTGATAGCATGGGCACAACTTATAATATTTCCTATTGTGTGGGTGGACCAACCGGTGGTCTGGCTTCTGGTCCAAAGTGTGCTGCTCCTGATGGCGTAATTAGTGCTGCTTGCGGAGAAACTGGATCAACCCTGGCTAGTCGTAATGCTCAGAGACTAGCTGACATTCAATCAATTGAAACTGCCATGCAAGCTATGTATAGTGCTAATGGTTATTATTTCACCACCGGACCGCTTCTTTATTATAATTATTATGGAGATTCTTGGATTGATGGAGCTCAACGTCACGGTAATTGTTCTACAGTAACCAGTGAGCCAGCCAACCCTGTGGGCGGTGTTTATGGACCAAGTATTCCTTGTCCCGCTAGTAATAATAGTGACTGGTGTATAAAATTAGGGGCAAATGTCAGTGACCCCAATGAAAGCTCGGGGACAGCTTGTAATAGCGGCACGGTTTATATGAGAAATATCCCACTTAATAATTATTTGCCGGTTGGTACTTGGACTACTGGTTTGTGGCCCTATCATTTTTATGTTTATAATGATTATAATGGTAGCGATGATTATTTCCGGATTAGTTGGCGCCTGGAAGAATCTAGTGCTAGGGCCAGTGATCATTTTGTTAACGGTGTGGCGACTGATTGTGGTTCTGATGAAACAGCGCCCAATAGCATTCTGTGTAATTAACAGTTTTTAAAATTTTAATAAATTATCCCCAAAACCCTTAACTGGGATATTAGTAATCAGTTGATTTTAATCTTTTTGACTCGTTAATATCGGGCGCTTAAAGTCGGCTGGTTTGGAGCAATCATTTGCCTCGTTGGATTTAATTAATATTTAGTGGACTTCCGCTGAATATCTTGGGGATGATTTTTTAGATATGTTGGAGCAGATTTTGAGTGCGGCTAATTTTGAGTTGGCTTATTTAAAAATCGTAGAACAGTTTGCACTAGATCGGAAGAATTGGCAGTATCACGGTTTGGACAATCTGCTTCTGACTGACTATGATTTAAGTTCTGGAGAATTGATTGCTACGGCGCAACTAGAGTTACGGCAGAAGAAAGCGATTGAGCCAGCCCTAGCCCTAAAAATACCAAAAAAAAGTAATCCCGCTAAATTTCGGGAGATTTTTATTTATAATCTAAAGGAGCGCGTTAAGGCTCAAGCTATCTATCAAGCAGTCTTACCAGTTTTCGAAAGCAGGTTTTCTGACCGGCTTTTTTCATATCGTCCGGGTAAGCCACCCTATCTAGCCGCTAAGAATTTTGGCAGACGTTATCGTAGTCATTTTAAAAGTGATCAAGCTTTGATTTTGGATTTGGAAAATTATTCTGATTTAATTGACAAAGATATTCTATTTGCTCAATTGCAGGGCATTTTTACTGAGGTTGAGGTGTTGGAGCTTTTGCGCCTATTCATTTATAATCAGGTGTATCGGGAGGGAATTATATCACAACCCACTAAGGGCTTGGTTCAGGGCGTGCCTTTAATCGCTTTATTTGCTAATCTCTATTTAACCGACCTCGACTTCAAATATCAGTCTCAGGTGCCGTTTTATATCCGGGTAGGGGATGATATTGCGCTACTCGATCAAAGATCTGACAAGCTCGCGCGGATTAAGGCAGAGTTTATCAGTGATTTGGAGGCTAAAAAGCTAACGGTTAACACTCGTAAATTATTTCTCGGTTCGGCCCAAGACCAATTTTCCTTTTTGGGTTATAGTTTTAACAATGGTCTGATTAGTTTAGAGCCCTCCTTCGTCCGAAAGTTGGAGTTGGGTTGGAAGCAAATATTAGTCCACAAACATTTATCTGAGAGTCAGAAAGATCGTTTGTTTAGAAAGAAACTGGCTGAGCCTAAGAATAATTATAATTTTCAGTTTGCCAAAATTATTAAAGATAAACCCCAGGTTAACGACTCGGGACAGTTAGAGAAAGTTTCGGAAAGTTTCTTTCGGATTCTAACTAGATTTTTCTACATTACTTATTCATCCCGCCATCGGCGTTTATTGGTGGATCGCCTAAATCAATTTGGCCTGAAATCGCTTTATAGTTATTATAAGAAATTCCATTATGAACGAGATTAAAAAACAAGTCGGATTAATCCGCCGCGTTAAATTTATTCGCAGTCAGTATCAATCGATTAGATTGTCTGGTTTGCATTATCGTTTTCTGGCTAATTTTTTCAAAAAAAATCGCTGGTTTATTTTGGTTTTAATTATTCTCCTTTTAACTCAGGGATTACTAGAAGCGCTTCTGATAATTTTTAGTCGGAATCAATTATCTACCCAACAGAATATCTTATTAGCGCCAATTTTTTGGCAGTTCTTGGCGATGATCTTAGTTTTTTTCTTTATTAACTCCTTCTTTTCCATTCGTCAGGAAAAAACTTTGGGGGTATGGCTAGCTAACAGTATCCGTCATCGTTTGTTTCGGGCCTACCTAGATAGACCTTTTAATAAGATGAGTCAAGATCAGAAATCTGATTTGATTGCTAAAATTTCCTATCAATTGCCCCTAACCTCAATGGGTCTAACCAACTCGGTGTTCGGTTTGGTGCGGTGGTTGATTTATGTCGTAGTCTCGGTTCTAATTGCCGCCTGGGGTGGTCTGAGTTGGGGGGTAATTATTCTGGCCATGATAGTCTTATCACTAATTATTGCAGTCGCGGCTTATTTTGTAGCTCGGCACTATATTTCTCAGGAAGTAACTTATTATTCTCAGATCATTAGAGAGGTTGATGCCAGCGCCTCGGAGAAATGCTTTTTGAAGAATTTTAATCAAGAGGGAACAGCCACAAAACGCTTTGATCGTTTAGTGGATTTTGATTCATTCTTTCGGGTGCGCCGGGATCTGTGGATGCGTCTAGGGTTCAAGATCGTCTTTGCTCTACTGATAGTGGTGGCGGTTTTGACGCGGTTCTTTTCGCCGGAGTTTATGGCTATGATTAATTTAAGCGGGCCAGAACAGAAATTCTTGTTTTTGTTTTTAATGATCTATTTTTCTCGGTCCTTAAATGAAGCCTTAAAAGTTGGCTTGTATTATTTTCCAGCGCGCTTGGGTTTGTTTTTGACGATTACTAAGATTGGCGGAGTTCATCGCCGGAAGAATCAATTGAAGATTAATCAGAGTTTAAACTTTTCTAGTCAAAAGACTAAGATTTATAAAGCGGGGCCTTATCACCGTCGTCTCAATTTTGATTTTTTGCCCGGTGGTCGTTATTTGTTCTATGGTTTGGGTTTAGTCGGCAAGACGGCTCTGGCTAAGTTGTTCGCCGGGGAAGCGGCCTATAATCCCAAGGCTATCAAGATTAAACTTGATGGTCGGCGCTTGGACTATGTGGAGTGGCAAAAGTTTGGGAAAGGACTCTGTTGGCTGGATCCTAATTTCCGTTCCCAAAAAACTATCATGGAATTTATCTTGGGCCAGAGTAGTGATGCTAGTGATTTTTCTGAAATTGAAGCCGCTCTCTCGGTTTTGGCCAAACACGATTCAATCGCTAAAATGATTTCTCCTAACGGTAATTATAATTCTTCGGTGGAGCCAGTTTTGGCTAATAATTTATCGGCTTTCGCTCTGTGGGCAATCCACTCTTTGGTTAACAAGCCAAAGCTGGTGGTGGTTGATAATTTTTGGTTAGATCTCAATTATCCGGAGATTATAAAGATTATTCAACTCTTAAATACCAACTTGCCCCAGACTACCTTTTTAATTTTTTCTCGAGCTAATAATAATTATTTAAACTATCAACAAAAATATGTCATGGCGGAAACTATTGCGGCAAAATAATAATGCAGGGCGACAATGGCGCGGAGTTTTAGTTCCAACTCTAGCTCTAATTTTAGTCTTATCCTTGCTAGCGGTCTTCTTCCGCTATTTTTCGCGTTCCGAGGCAGTCCTAATCCCAGCTAAAGATTTAGAGATTACTGAGCCTTTTTCCGGTGAGCTGTATTTCAATGATCAGTTGGGTGGCAGTTTGTTCTCAGATCAAATTATCGCGGCAATTGATAGCGCCAAGCAAAAAATTGAAGTAGCGGTTTATTCTATGGATAACACTCAGATTAGAGACGCCCTCTATCGGGCTGCCCAAAGAGGGGTGGCTGTTTCTTTGGTTTTTAGTGATAAGCGGGAAGATGGTATTAATACCATTTTTAAAAACCAACCGGAGGGTATTAAAAAGATATACATAGCTTCTGATCCGAGCTCGATGCATCATAAGTTTATTATCTTAGATCGTGGCAGTGACCAGGCTAAATTATTTTTTGGTTCTTATAACTTTACCTATTTGCAAGAAAAATATGATCCCAGTTTTTTGCTCAAAACTGTCCGATCGGAGATAATTACCGTTTTTGGCGAAGAGTTTGATCGTCTCGCTCTGGGTCAACACGGAGGTTCTAAAATAGCGGGAGATTATAATTCTTTTGCCGCTAGAATTAATTACCTGGATGGTTGGTTAGAAATCTGGTTTAGCCCTCAGACCGTCACTGGCAGTTTGAGACAAAGAATGAGTCAGTTAATTAAATCTTCAACGTTAGGGATTGAGATTATGATTTGGAACTTTACCGATAACGGTTTGGCCAAGGAACTGGCTGAGGCGGCCGGGCGGGAGTCGGTTAAGATTTTGACTGATGATGTTAATTATCAGGCGCCAGAATCAGCCTTCAACTTACTGTCAATTGAAAAGACTAAGCATCATTTGGATAACCTGGAATTGTTAACTGACGCCAAGCGTAATCAGGATCTGAAAAAGTTCTTTCAAATTAATGATTTGAATTCTTTTTTGCATCAACATTTGATGTTGCTCGATAATCAAATTGTAATCTTTGGTACTAACAATTGGAGTGCTGGGGGATTCTATAAAAATGATGAGTCGGTTATGATCTCTAGTATCCCGAGCCTGGTTAGTGTTTTTAAAAATTCTTTTGATTATAATTATCAAAAGAATAAATAGTCGCGATTATCTCTCGGGCTTTTTTGTTGGGTGATAAAATGGTATAATTTGTCTTAGTTATGATTAAAACCACCGTTTTTTATGTTATTTGTCTTTTTTCCGCTATTAATATGGTTTCTTTTTGGTTAATGTTTTGGGATAAGCGCCAGGCGCGTTTAACTGGGAGTAGAATTAGCGAATCAGCTTTGTTTTTGGCAGCGTTGTTGTTTGGAGCTCTAGGGGTTTACTTCGGTATGTTTTGTTGGCGTCATAAGACGAAGAAATGGTATTTTGTAGTCGGGATTCCACTTCTAATTATTTTTAATATTTATTTAATAATGCGGAGTCTAATTTTTTATTTAGCTTATTATGATTAAAAAAACTATTCTCATTACTGGCGCGCGCGGTGGTATCGGCCGAGACACCGCCTGGGCTTTGGCGGCTTTGGGCCATCGGGTAATAGCGACTGTCCACCGAGAAGAATCAGTGGTTATTTTGCAGGCTGAGGCCAGGAGTCGCGGTTGGGACTTAGAGGTTTTTAAGTTGGATATTACTAATGCCATTGATCGTGCCAAGCTATTGGATTTTAAAATCGATGTTTTAATTAATAATGCGGCCATCGGAGAATCTGGTTCTTTAACTGAAATTTCACTGGATCGGGTCCAAAATAATTTTGCTACTAACTTATTTGGAACACTAGAGCTGACCCAATTAGCCTTGAGACCAATGCTGGCTCAAAATTCTGGCCGGATTATCTTTATTAGCTCTATCGCTGGGAGAATGCCGATGCCGTTTTGGGGGTCGTATTGTATGACCAAATATTCTTTGTCGGTGGCGGCCGATATTATGAGATCTGAACTTAAGCAGATTAATTCACCGGTTAAAGTGGCGGTAGTTGAACCGGGTACTTACCACACCGGATTTAATCAAAAAGTAATGGCCACTAAATATACTTGGATGGAGGAGACATCTTATTTTTATAAAATAATTGATCAAATTAAAAAACAGGAAGAGTTGATGTTTAAAATTTTGGAACGAAAAACAACCAAGTCAATTGTCAGAAAAATAGTTAGGGCGGTGGAATCAGAACGGCCCCGTTTGCGTTATGTTGCTCCGTGGTGGCAGGCTTTGTTTGTTAGGGTTTTAAGAATAATGGGTAAATAAATGACTAGTCCTAAAACAATTGTAGTGACAGCAGCCGTGATGCAGCGGGATGGTAGGTTTCTGATTGCTCAGAGAAGAAGCGACAAGGCCTTAGGTGGACTTTGGGAGTTTCCAGGAGGTAAGTTAGAACTAGGTGAGAGTCTGGAGGAGTGTTTAGGGCGAGAGCTGCGAGAGGAGTTTGAGATTGAAGCTAGAATTGGAGAATTTTTGTTAGAGCATACCCATGATTATGGCTCGGCCGTTATCAAGTTGATGGTTTATAAAGTGGAACATGTTTCGGGTGAATTTAAATTATCTGAGCATGATGCTATTTTATGGTTAGGACTCAATGAGTTGGAGGCTTATCAATTTTCACCAGCTGATTACCCGATTATTGCTCATTTGAAATCTTTAGAAAAATAAAAATTAATTAATTTTTTTATGTGGTTATTTTATGCTTTATTGTCGGCGATCTTTTCCCGGCGGAGTGGCGATAGTGGGGAAGCTGGGTTTGAAAAATTTAGACTCAACTTTAGCAACAACTATTAGGTCGGTCATCATGGCTTTGTTCTTGTTGGTGGTTAGCTTGTCTTTGCGTAAATTCCGCCATTTTGACTGGCAAACATTATCTCAGCGTGATTGGCTCCTAATTGTTTTTGCTGGTATTTTTGGAGCGCTATCCTGGCTGTTTTATTTTTTCGCTTTAAAGCACGGACCGGCGACTCCGGTGGTGGCGATTGATCGTTTGAGTCTAGTGTTTGTTTTTGTGATGACTATTTTATTCTTAGGAGAAAGTTTTTATCTAAAAGCTCTGGTGGGAGTTTTATTGATGGTGGCCGGAGCCATTATGATTTCTATTAAATAATATTATGAAAAATAATCTCAGAATGAAGGTGGGGCTAATGATTGGTTTGTTATTTTGGTTGTCTAGCTTTATTTTGGTTTATCCAGCTCAAGCTCAAACTACCGGACGAGATGACTCGGAGTCGGCTCAGGCAGTGGTCCTTAAAATTCTGGATGAGAAAGATTTGGTGCGGGATAATGGTCAGACAACTAAACAGCAAAATCTGGAATTGGGAGTTATTACCGGCGCTTTAAAAGGTCAGAAATATGAATATTTTGGCATCTCCGATTTGGATGTCGTCAGTTCTAATGTTTATAAGGTTAATGACAAAGTGTCGGTTAATTATAGTCGGGGCAGTGATGGCAAATACGTCTTTTATATTACCGATTATGTTAGGAGTTCAGCCCTTTTGTGGTTGTTAATTATTTTTATAGCGGCCGTCATAATAATTGGGGGTCTAAAAGGTTTTAGATCTTTGGTGTCGCTACTATTTAGTTTCTTGATTATCATGAAGGTCTTGGTGCCATTAGTACTCAAAGGTTATAATCCTTTAGCGATTGGCTTGATGATCTCCGTTCTAATCGCTTTGTCTATTATTTATGTGACAGATGGTTGGAATAAAAAATCTCATTTAGCGGTTATTAGTATTTTGCTGTCTTTATTGTTAACAGCTATTTTATCAATAATCTTTTCTGGTTTCGCTCGCTTAACTGGTACCGCCCAAGAGGAGGTCACCTATTTAATGGATGCGACCTATCAGATGATTAATTTCAAGTCATTGCTTCTGGCTTCTTTTATGATTGGTACTCTGGGTGTGTTGGACGATATCGCTGTTGGTCAAGTCGAGGCGGTTAATCAGATTAGATTAGCTAATTCCAAACTTAGCGATTTACAGGTTTTCAAAATGTCGATGAAGGTGGGGCGATCTCATTTGGGAGCAATCATCAATACCTTGTTCTTGGCTTATGTGGGTGCCTCCTTTCCTTTAATTTTATTATTCAGTTTAGGCAATGTGCCATTTATTAGCTTCTCGGATGTGATTAACAACGAAGATATCGCTACTGAAATTGTGCGCACCTTAATTGGTGTTTTGGGTCTTTGTCTGGCGGTTCCAATTTCGACTTTATTGGGAGTCTGGTTTTTGCGCCGCGCCGAGAAATCAGACCATTAGGCAGTGGCTTTTTTGGGGTGATATGATAAAATATTAGTGTTAATCCTATTTTTATTAATATGATCAATCAGCGAGCTTTTACGGTTTTGCAAATGATTACAGCCTTCTTTATGATTGGGCTTCTGATAGTTTTGATTATATTGATAATTGATCCCCAAAGACAGTTGGCGGAGACTAGAAACGCTCGCCGGGTGGGAGATTCTGAGGCTCTTCTGAGCGCCTTAAATCAGTACGTGATTGATCACAATGAAGTGCCCCTTGGAATTGATGGCGATCTGCGAGTTTTGGGCACGGATAGTTCTGGCTGTGATATTAATTGTTGGGATAAGCTCTCTATTAAAGTTAAGGCTTCTGGTTGTCTGGATTTGCAGTCATCTTTAATTCCTAAATATTTAATTAATATTCCGACCGACCCACTCCTCGGGACTAACGAGATTACCTATTATGCGGTCAGGAGAACTAGTAATAATCGTTTGGCGGTTTATTCTTGCGCTGCTGAGTTGAGTCGGGATCTGACTATTATTCAATAATTTTTTTGGAACATGAAATATGATATCGCGGTAATTGGTGGTGGTGCCTCCGGAATGATGGCGGCGGGCAGAGCGGGAGAATTAGGCGCTAATGTTGTTTTATTGGAAAAAAATTCTAAATTAGGCATCAAACTTTTAGCCACTGGTGGCGGCCGGGCTAATATTACCAATTTGAGTGACAAGCGAGAATTAGCGGCTAGCTTTGGTAAGAGTGGAGCTTGGCTTCTGTCGGGGCTCAGTAAGTTTGGCCCAGAAGAATTAATTGAGTTTTTAAATAGCCGAGGGCTAAAAACTAAGATTGAGGATAGCGGTAGAGTTTTTCCCAAAAGTAACTCAGCCCAAGATGTTCTTCGGACCTTGTTGGATTATTTAGATTCTAGCGGGGTTGATATTAAGTTGGGAGCTGAGGTTAAAAAAATTGTAAAAGTTGGTGATAATATTCAAAAAATAATCCTGGCGGACGGTCGGGAAGTGACGGCCAATAAGTTTATTATTTGTACCGGAGGTAAATCATACCCCTTAACTGGATCAACTGGTGATGCTTATAAATGGCTCAAACAATTAGGCCATGAAATTATTCCGCCGCGTCCGGCTTTAGTTCCAATTATTCTCAAAGATAAGTTTGTCAGAGACTTAGAAGGTTTGAGCTTAGATGATACTAAAATTAATTGTTATCAGAATAATAAGAAGCTCTGCTTGGCTCGGGGCAGTATTATGTTTACCGGCAATGGTCTTAGCGGTCCGGCCGTTTTGAATTTAAGTGAGGTTATTGGTCGAGTTGACCCCAAAGGCCTAGAGCTTAGACTCGATTTTTTACCCGAGCTAAGTGCCGATGAATTATATCATAAATTTCAACTCGAGTTTTCTTCGAGTAATAAAATGTATAAAAATGCTTTGACTGAGCTAGTGCCACCTAAATTGGTGGACACTATTATTAATCTGTCAGGGGTAGATCCTCACAAAAAGCTTAATCTGGTAAGCAGGGCAGAGCGCAAAGCCTTGGTTGGCTTGTTAAAGGAGTTCAGCTTAACTATCTTTGGTTTGGCAGGATATGACCGAGCCATGGTCACAGCTGGAGGGGTTAGTTTGAAAGAGGTTGATGGGCGGACTATGCGATCTAAAATAGTCTCTAATCTTTATTTAGCTGGTGAAATATTGGATTTAAATGGTCCTACTGGAGGTTATAATCTCCAGCTTTGTTGGACTAGCGGTTATTTGGCGGGAGAGTCGGAAGCTTCGTAGATTTAGACTAGATATTATTGGTAAAACCCTTAAAAATAAGGGTTTTTTGTTATTTTATCTCTTACCATTGACAAATATATTATTTTATGTTATAATTGGAATTCGGGGGTTTGGGGGTTTTGCTTCAGACTTTTTCATTTATTAAATAAATAACATAAATATGAATATTAATTTAAGAAAGAAAATCTATTTGATTATCGCTTCGTTCGCCTGGTGTCTAAGCCCTTATACGGCTTTGGCGGCAGCCGATCGAGATTCAGACATTATTCAGACCTCTCCGGTATTTGTGGTGGCTGAACCGCAATACAAAGTAATTTCCAGTAGTGTTCACCCGGTAACGGCCTATACCTCAGAAGTGGCCCAATGTGATGAGTCACCTTGTATTACCGCCAATGGCTTTAATGTCTGTACTCATAATGAGGAGGATGTAATTGCCGCCAACTTCTTGAAGTTTGGGACTAAGGTTAGAATCCCGGAGTTATTTGGTGATCGGATATTTACCGTGCAAGATCGGATGAATAGCCGTTTTCCTAACCATGTTGATGTCGGGATGAAAGATCACACTCAGGCCATCCAATTTGGCGTCACAGTAGCCACAATTGAAGTAGTGGAGCTGGATGTGTTATAATTAGGCTATAAGATAATTAATTTATAAAACTATGGAAATTACCTGTAAAAAATGTGGCATGCCACTCGACGACAAAAATAAATGTACTTGTCAGCCTGGCCTATGCATCTATTGCTGTGAATGTCAGCCAGACTGTGAGTGCGGTTGCACTGACAGGAAGTCAGTTTTATAGTCAATTTACCAAAGAAAGCCCCGCTCGGGGCTTTCTTTTTGTTACTACCGGGGAAACCGAGGCTGTGAAGCCTCGGAGGAGAGCCTAGTCGCTGGACTTTTGGCCGTCATTGGTTAGAATATAACTATGCAATATCGACGCCAAGCCCAGTGTTGTAT
>Ga0210057_1009585_pt1 | contig 11163 bp, 10 predicted proteins | sample CryGeyCG2114_010_2_FD_183968 | JGI IMG/M metagenome (GOLD analysis project Ga0210057, IMG submission 183968) | Groundwater microbial communities from aquifer - Crystal Geyser CG10_big_fil_rev_8/21/14_0.10 (SPAdes) (version 2) | ecosystem: Environmental > Aquatic > Deep subsurface > Groundwater ...
CTGCTCCTCGTCGCAATCTAGGCAAAGTAACCACTCCTTATTTACCTACATTTCTAGAAAAATATGCTGAGCTAAGTGACAAGTATATCATCATTGCTCTTGGAGCGAATGCCACTCCCAATAATGAGGGTTTTAAATTTTTACAAACCAATGTGACAAAAGTTGTTAAGCTGGTTTCACAACACAACTTCAAGTGTATTTGGATTGGGCCACCGCGCATGCGAAGATGGGACAATGACCAAAATCGTGCCATTAAACGCTATGAAAAAATTTATCAGGCCTTGATAATAGGTATTGAACAGGCGTCAGCATCAGATCCTGAGTCCACTTGTACCCTGATTGATTCCAGACCAATAAGCTATTACCCCGCCCAGGGTGGTGATGGCATACATTTTTCAATGAATTTACCTGAACATCGCCAGGCGGCTAAGCAGTGGGCCGACGAAATTATTTTACAGCTTGAAAGTCTTCTCAATTAAAGACATTTTTCTAATGTTTTTGTAATGGCATCTTTAATAAAATAGGGCTGTTCCTTTTTTTGTAAGGTTTGAAGATACGAGCAGGTCGTTTTTTGTAGCGATTCGTTTTCTCCCAATTCACGAATGACAATGAGGTGATGGCGGGTATTCTTTGATTTGAGCGCTTCAAGTAAAACCGGTTCCAAGTTGGGGCCAAGTGATGAGCGAGTATCCTGGAAGCTCAGTCTCGAATTTAAGAAAAGATCAACCATCATTTTGAGCGCTTGTTTATTTTTTGTGGGAATAGCCGCTAGCACGGTGGAAGTACTTCTTATAATGTTATTAGCGTGGGGAATTTTTCCAGCCACTGCCTCGTTCATGCATTTGATAATTTCCTTTTCAAGCTTGGCCGAAACCTTGGGCATCTTAAGCAGTGTTTCCAGCGCATTCAAGCGTTTTTCAGGTTTTTTAGATGTCAGCAATTTTTTTAATCTCCCCGCATCTGGGATCATGTTGCCGCAAGGAATATGTTGTTCCAGGCATAGCAGTGTACGGGATTTTTTTTCCCAATCATTGCGAGTAATCATGAAATTCTCGCCAAGGTTACTGCCCGCATTTTTAATGAAGGCACTACGGAGTGTTTCATACATTTTAATTTGCTTGATATCATCGTCCTCTTCATCGTCTAGTTTTTTTATGTTCGATTCAAAGCTTCTAATATAATCCACGAGTTTGCTTGAGAAAGAATAATTAGGGGACGATTTTCGAACATTTTCCGCCATAAAATCATTTAGCAATGCTTTGCTCTTTGCATCTATGGCACTAGAGAAGAGAGAATTAAGACCACTGTGTAGCTTATCAGGATAACTATGCTTTAGATGTTTGCGGAATTTATCATAAGCATAAATTGCCAGCCATGGTTTTTCTTTTGTGCGATAACTTTTAAGAGAACGCATAAAGAGTTCCATGCCGTAATCAAAATCAATTGGCATTGGTCTTCCAACCTTGCCAGCGAGTATGCTCTTGGCAAATTCATCTACCCGAGATTTTTCAATCGATTGCTGTTTAGAGCTACTGGCCTGATCGTAGAAAATTCGTGGCATTAGTCTATATAAATCGTATTTTTTTGCGCGTGTAACAGCCGCTAATGCCGCTTGCCACTCATTCTTTTCTAAGGGGCCAAGCTTGTTAAAATGTTCCAATGTCCAATAGCTTCGATCATCGGCGCTGGTATCGTCAATTTTATTCAATGTATCAATTAGAAAGTTGAAATATTTTTGATTTTTAATTCCATTGCGTTCAAGGATGTTCATAATCCTGTAGTGAACACTGCTGCACAGGCCTTCAAATGGAATTTTAATCGCCTCAGAAATCATCAGGTTTAATTTGTCAGAGGAAGAAATATCTAATAGTGCTTTCGATAGAGGTGCCATATCAGCCTGACATTTTTTAGCTTCCTCAACTTTCCCATTGTTAATGACAACCAGATCTTTGGGATCAATTTTGACAGTGACATCAATTTTAGAAATATCAGGCTGAAGAGTTTTTCCTTTTGCAAACGGTTCTTTTCTTTTGGTTTTGGTGATGATGGCCTTAATGGCGCGCAAGCATTTGAACTTTTTATTTTCTTTGCGGCAGTCATTTCGCTGCGGTTCAATTAATGTTTCAAAAGTCTTGCAATCAATGGTGCGCTCGCAAATACTATCGAGTTCATCAAAAGCGGCGTTTAGGGCCTGTTTGCGGGCCTCCTCTTCAGTCGCTGCCTGGGCAATACCACAGGACATAATGATGTTATCAACTTTTTCACTGGCAGCATCTTCGCAAAACCAGCCAGCATTGGCAGGAACTTGATAGATTAGGAAGGCAATAATAAAGGTAAGCTTTTTCATAATGTTCTCATGAGTTGATATTAGGAATCTATTGTAGGCGAGAACTCTAAGGCTTGCCAATGAAAGTTAACTGCACCAGCCTGCCGCTACAATGCGTTCTCCCTCTGTTACTTGCTCGACTTTATGTTCAAAACCATATTGGCCGGTAAGAAAAATTAACAATGTTCCAAATTTAGGTGGAGCAATTGTTGTAACCTCTGGGCATCCTTTTTTTCTCAATAAAAGGTTTCCTCCACAAATGTGCAATGGATTGATATTGAGGGAAAGAGAAAAGGCCATATAGCGAGAACCATCGTCATGCCAAATCCCGTCTTCATCCTTTGGCGCAGATCTAATAGCGATAATATGTTCGATCGAGTCAAAATGATGATAGCATTTTAATTTTTTAAATAGCTCACCGTCACGAGAGCAAAGCTGGGATAAAACCTTATCTAACTTTTGCCATTCTCGCCTGCTAACTATTTCCTGCAGGGGCGAAGGGAGTGACAGGGGCACTGATAAGAATCCTTGCGCCGTTAATATTGGGTTTAATGGCCTATAAATTTGCTGCATGAACTTTTCTTTAAAAACCCGCTTTTAGTCCGGCCATGGCGGATAAGAAGCTTGCGGTAATATTAACGTTGCGACCATCGCTGGATATAAGAATTAGTGGTTTAAATATTAGGCCGCGAAGGGATTTCTTTGCAACTATAACTACTGCGCAGATACTTGATCGCTTTGGTCGTCTATGGCGAAATTTTTGGCAGGTTAGCTTCTTTCGTTGTATTCTCATGCCACTTAAATTTTCTGGTTACACATCATGCTTAAACCATAGGAGCAGTTATGACTTTCAAGGGGACTTCGATTCAATGCTTGGTCGACAATCAAGGCATCGCCCAGCTTAAATTTAACAATGAGGCGACGGGTGCCAATATTTTCAATGCCGCGACATTGAAGGAACTGGGAGAGTGTTTAAACTCTTTAAAAAATGCAACCGGTGTCAAGGGTCTGCTTATGAGTTCAGGCCTGGACAATTTTATCTTCGGTGCTGATGTGACTGAATTTTTATCACATTTTAAAGCATCTGAAGAAGAGATGATTAAATGGCTTTCCGATATCAATAGAACTTTCAGCGAATTTGAAGATCTGCCCTATCCCAGTGTTGTGGCCATTAATGGTTTTGCCCTAGGTGGAGGATTTGAAATTGCACTGACCGCTGACTACCGGGTTGTTAGTGATAGCGCACGTATTGGATTACCAGAGACACAACTTGGTATTATGCCAGGCTGGGGCGGGACAGTGCGGTTGGCACGGGTTGCTGGTGCCGACCATGCGATTGAATGGATTAGCTCGGGTAAACAGTACAAAGGATTAGATGCTTTAAAAGTAGGCGCAGTCGACGCTGTTGTTAAAGATGAAAGCCTGATTCAGTCTGCCACAACTTTGTTGGCAAGGGCCATAGATGGTGAGTTAGATTGGAAGGCAAAAAGGGCCTTGAAGTTGGCGCCACTAAAGCTCAATCAGATTGAATCGACCATGGCCTTCGAAACCGCCAAGGGTTTTATTGCTGGCGCGGCCGGTCCTAATTATCCAGCTCCTTTGATGGCGATAGAGACCATGCAAAAAGGTTCAACAAAAACTCGCGACGAGGCCTTAAAAATTGAAACTGCCAATTTTGCCAAGCTAACGAAAACTCCAGCTGCTGAAGCCTTGGTCAGTGTTTTTTTAGGAGACCAGTATCTAAAAAAAGTGAGTAAGAAGTTAACCAAAAATACACTAAAAGTTAAACATGCTGGAGTGATTGGCGCCGGAATTATGGGCGGAGGAATTGCCTATCAATCTGCTTCAAAAGGCACACCTATTTTGATGAAAGACATCAGACCAGAAGCTCTCGAGCTCGGTATGAATGAAGCAGTCAAGCTTTTAGGCAAGCTGCTAGAAAGGAAAAAGATGGATAATATTCAAATGGCCAAGGTCATTGCCAGCATAACTCCAACTTTAAGTTATGGTGATTTTGACCATGTCGACATGATAGTTGAAGCGGTGGTGGAAAATGTAAAAGTTAAAAAGAGTGTCCTGGCCGAACTTGAAGGTAAGGTTAAAGAGGGAACTGTTATTACTTCCAATACCTCAACAATTTCAATTTCAGAACTAGCCAAAGATTTAAAACGACCGAAAGATTTTTGTGGCATGCATTTTTTCAACCCTGTCCACAAGATGCCATTGGTGGAGGTGATAAGAGGAGAAATGACCAGCAATGAAACAGTGGCGCGTACGGTGCAGTATGCTTTGCAAATGGGCAAGACGCCAATCGTTGTTAATGATTGCGCTGGGTTTTTGGTCAATCGCATACTTTTTCCTTACTTCTTTGGATTCAATAAATTAATAGAAGATGGTGTTGATTTTAAACGAATCGACAAGGTCATGGAAAAATTTGGCTGGCCGATGGGGCCGGCTTACTTGTTGGACGTCGTGGGTATTGATACCTGCGTTCATGCTGCCAATATCATGGCGCAGGCGTATCCCGATCGCATGAAGTACGAGGGGAAAAATATTTACGATATTATGTACAAAGAAAATCGCTATGGGCAAAAAAATGGCAAGGGATTTTATGATTATACGCTAGATAAAAAAGGTCGCCCAAGCAAGAGCTTGAATGAGTCTGTCTATGCACTAACTAAACAGGCGTGCCAGAAGGTTGTTGAAGTATCAGATGAAGAAATCATTGAGCGCATGATGCTTCCCATGATGATTGAAAGCGCCAGATGTTTGGAAGATAAGATTGTCGCCAGTGCAACTGAAGTGGATATGGGACTTTTACTAGGACTTGGCTTTCCTCCATTTAGAACTGGTGCACTGAAGTACGCTGATAGGGTGGGACTAGACAAGCTAGTTAGTCTATCGCGCAAGTACCAAAGCTTAGGTAATGCCTATAAAGTGACACCCTCAATGGAAAAAATGGCAACCGAGAAAAAAACTTTCTATTAGAAACTAAATGCAATGGAGTAAAAAATGACAACAAAAAATAAAAGAGATGCTGTAATTGTTGATGCCATCCGAACCCCGATGGGAAAATCAAAGGAAGGAATTTATCGGCATGTTAGAGCAGAGGAGTTAAGTGCACACTTGATGAGGAGTATGCTCACTCGCAACCCAAAAATGAATCCGGCGGAGATTGAGGATATTATTTGGGGTTGCGTACAGCAGACGCTTGAGCAGGGCTACAATATTGGTCGCAATGCTCAACTTGTGACCGATATACCCAAGCATGTACCTGCCCAAACCATCAATCGCCTCTGCGGTTCTTCAATGACGTCGCTGCATATGGCGACGCAGGGTATATGGTCACAGCAGGGCGATGTTTATTTAGTAGGTGGAGTTGAACACATGGGACACGTTCCCATGATGCATGGGGTGGATTTTAATCCAGGTGTTTCCAAGCAACAGGCCAAGGCATCTGGTTCAATGGGGTTAACAGCAGAATTGCTTGCGACCATGCATAAAATTGATCGTAAATCACAAGATGAATTTGCCTTGCGCTCCCATCAGAAGGCGACTGCGGCCACCAAAGAAGGGCGCTTTAAAGATGAAGTCGTGGCAACTTTAGGCCATGATGAAAATGGTGTTCCTACTATGTGTGTAATTGATGAAGTCATCAGACAAGATGCCAATATTGAGGATCTGTCCAAATTGCGTCCCGTCTTTAATCCCAGTGGTGGTTCAGTAACAGCAGGTAACTCGTCGGCGTTGTCTGACGGTGCATCTTCTCTTTTGGTCACTTCTCGCGAACGCGCCGAAAGTCTAGGGCTTGTGCCTATTGCAAAAGTCAGATCTATGGCAAGTGTGGGCTGTGATCCTTCCATTATGGGTTTCGGACCAGTACCTGCTGTAAAAAAGGTCTTGAAACTCGCCAATCTCAAGATTGATGACATTAAATTATTTGAATTAAACGAGGCCTTTGCTGCTCAATCTCTGCCCGTTTTAAAAGAACTTGGACTTTTGATGTCTATGAATGAGAGGGTCAATGTCAACGGTGGCGCCATCGCCCTCGGCCATCCATTGGGATGTTCTGGTGCCAGAATTGTGGCGACGCTGGTTCATCAAATGAAGCGTCAGTCTCTCGATCTTGGTATTGCTACCATGTGCGTCGGCATGGGGCAGGGAGTGGCAACAGTTTTAGAATTGGAATAATCACTCAATTTGCTTTAAGGTTCCTGTCATCCCAATTGGGTTCAGGAACCTTAATTTTTTTCCATTTCATTTTTTGAAAATAAAGTTTTTACCCTTTCCTCAATCGCATTGTAAACTTCATGGCTGGGGAGTTCCGCAAAGGCCAGTGACAGGGCTCCCATTTCAGGAAATCGGATGGCAAAGCTCATCTGGCAAGGCCCTTTATGTTTCTGCATGGCATCGCCTAGGGTGTATTGGGAAATGATCGCAAGTTTTGGTTGGTAGGGAATAAATAATACTTTCGAGTTGAATTCAGTTTTTAATATCTCGACATTTTTCTCAATTTGCTTGCTATATTTTTTTAAAATGGCCTCAAAATCATTTTTAGCCTGTTGATGGTATTGTTGCTCACCCGATTCTCCTGTTTTCGCATCAGTGGCAAAGGAAAGGCTGGGAGTAGAAATTAATAGGGAATAAAATTTGCCCTCTCTTCTTGCAACTGTCGCTCCACTCGTAAAGGCCTCCTGGCAAAAAAATATAATGAATACGAAAATAAATAGGCGCATATAATTCCCGTATAAGCCATGGTAGAAAATAAAATAGTACCCATTTCCATGGGCACTATCAATCTAGAAATTTGTTACCTACCGACTTGGGACTCTACTGCCGAAAACGCACTGATACGCGTTCACCAGTAGCACGATCATTTCCATCTACAGTCAAGGCGCTAACGCCTGTAGGGATGCCAATAAAAGAAGAGATATTGGCAAAGATGCGATTGAGGTTAACTTTACGACCATCATCTAATTCAATATAGCCTTTAACTCTACAAGTGCCATCAACGATTTCCGCTTCAATTGTGATTTCTTTTTTTCTGATATTAATCTCTTTTAGAGCATTCATCTTAAAGCGCACTGTATGCTCATTGTGACTTAAAACAATTGGACCAACTTTTTTCAAATCATCATTGGTCATATTCTTGATCTGGTTGCGCTCCTCTCCCATGCGCCAATATGTACTGAAGTTAGGCGCACCATTAGATTTATAGGAAATAGTACAAGAGGGGGTGTTAACTTTTATGCCGTAGTGAAGAACATTTTTTTGGTGATAATCTTTTTCGAAGCGGAAAAGCTCAAAGCGTGTTTCCTGTTCAGTTGATCCGTTCCCATCGCTTCTGTCTTCTGCCATAATAGCATTGACTTGATCAGTAGTTCCTTCCATGCTGTCAAAGGATAAGGGTACAGAATCAAACAACGGATTTTGTGAACCTCTACAACGATTGGCAATTTCATCTGCAGTTACTGTCTGAATAGAAATGAATGAAGAGCAAAGTGTTAAGGCCAAAACAAAATTTTTCACCAGCAACCTACCTTTGTAAAAATGGATATCATCAAGTTATCCAGTTAACTTATGCGAATTTGAGGCCAAGATTTGTGATCTTATGGAGAAAGTAAATTTGATAACTTATGGATTTGGCAGGAGATGGGTCGCAAAGGATTTGTACAGTGTGAACAGAATTAAGACGGCCTATTTTTGTAGTGGCTCAGGACATATGTAGTGGCTCAGGACATAGTTGTAGTGGCTCAGGACATAGTGAATAGAATTAAGACGGCCTATTTATTGCAAGAAAGACAGGATTTTATGCAGTAGAACTTTAGAAGAGGTTGGCTTGGCGAGGAAGTCATTGGCACCTATGGCCTCAACACCGACGACAGTACCGCCCAGATTTTCGCTTGAGCATACGATCAAAGGAATATCTTTGAGTGCGGGGTGACCCTGGCGTAAACGTAAGACAATTTCTCCTCTGTCTGAGGCCAATTCGCCCTGATCATTTTGATAATGAAAATTTAGATCCAATAGAATCAAATCTGGCACTGCCTTCTGGAGTGCGCCAAGTACCTTATTTGGGTGGTTGATGTGGATAACCTGAGCATTTTGTTCTGCTAGTGTATTTTTTACGAATGTCGCAAAATCGATATCGTCTTCTATCAGTAAAATGGTTTTTCCGGCCAATGCCACAAATTGCCTCGATGGGTTGAGTTGATTTATCTCAAGTGTAACGTCATCTCGAGGTAAAAAAAAGATATGTTTTACATTTTCTCTTTGGCATTTAAAATAGAAGAAAGGGGAATTTATGTGTTTAATGTGTGTCGAGATAGCTAGAAACCGTATGAAAATTTTTGAGGCCCGTGTCGCACTTCGAGAACTCTTAACTACTACACAAGATGAGAAGGCCCTGGCGCATTATCGCGAATTGGAAGGTTTGAGTGACGAAAAATTGCAGGAAAAAGCACAAGAGTCATTAGATAAGGTATAGTTTCCTCATAATATCACCCGACAGTTAAAGAGCGGTATTAGTGAATCATAGCAGTCCTTTACAATCTAAGTGTATTGCTGGAATATTTTTTAAGTATTAATTTAAAAACGGGAAAATTATTATGACAACAGAATCAATGGCGGAAGAACTAGAAAGACTAAAGGCCGAGAATGAAAAACTCAAGGCCGACAAAGGAAAGAAAAAAGAAATGTCTTTCAAAGTAAGCCAGAAAGGGGCCATGTCAGTCTATGGTATGGGACGCTTCCCTGTAACCTTGTATAAGGAGCAATGGCAACGTTTACTCGATGCCAAAGAAGGGATCCTAGAATTTATTAGTGAGCATGATTCGGAACTTAAGGCCAAGGGCGAGTAGCCATATCCTGACCCCGCTTTAAATTATCGCGCTAACGAAGACAGGTACACTCCAGATAGGGCGGCTACCAGTCCAACTATTTGTAAAACCCCTAAGGGTTCTGCATATATAAGAGCGCCAAAAACTGTAGCAAAAATGGGCTGCAAAAGTAAAAGCAAGCTAGTTAGTTCTCGTCCAGTAAGTGCTTAATTTGTCCTTTTGTGAGATTTTATTCTTTCCGGAAAATATTTTCTTCAAGGAAATCTTATTTTTTTCCTAAGAAAATGCCATCTGGTACTATTTTTTCAATAGGCTTCAGTGACTTCACATTGAGCTTATTAAAATTAATCTTTTTTCAGAATTTATTGCGAAACTAAGTCTCTTTCATTTCAAGTCTCGCTAGGATCACGAGGTTATAACTCGCGACACCACTTCGAACATATTTTTTAAATCCATCAAAACCTTTCCAGTTTGCTTTACTTAATCCGAAGCAACGCTTTAAAAAAGAAATCACCGCTTCGATTCCGGCCCTCCAGTTTAAGAGTTTTTCATAGACCCATTCACTCTTAACCATTTCAGTAATCTTCATATTGCATCTCTTTGGAAAGCAAATATCCTTCACCCCAAGTTCTTTTGATTTCTTTACATTCTCCTGAGAGGCAAACCCTCCATCAGCACTTACTTTTAAAGGATACCTTCCGTAGGAATTATTCAGTGACTCAAGAGTTTCCAAATACATCTCGGAATCATTGGGATTACCTTCTGGAATATCGCAATGTAAAACCATATTGCTCTCGCCTGAGGTGATAAATATTTTATGCCCGAACTGAGTTTCTCTTCTGTCTTTGACAATAATGTCTGTATGAGGCTCAAAGATTGAAACGAGCTTCTTTAAAGAAGGCACCGATTGATTTTTCAAAATTCTCTTTTCGGTTTGATAAATTATTTTTCCAAGATAAAATTCTACATTCTTCAATTGGTCGAGAGGTTTTTTAAGAATTTTAGACTTGGATTTTTCTAGCTTCCTTTCGATTTTACTGATCATCGAAGGGAGATCCTTCTTTAAACTGATTGCGATTTTTAGTATTCCTTTGTAGTGAGGCAGGCGTTCAGCATCATTCTTTGAATTGTTGATTTTATAGCGCAAACTTTTTGCCTTTTTTACTTGTTCTGAAGAAGATAAACGCCAATGTTTCTTATTGGCCATACTTCTTGCTTTTTTAAACTCTCTATCAGTGACTCGGATGCAGTCATAAAGAAGCTTTGAGTCCGTCGGATATTGAATATTGGAATCCGTAACCGTACTATCCACACGAATTTTTTTGCAGCTTTCAAATCCTCTGTCTCCGGCAGCAACTACCAGCATCTTGCTGATATTTTCCCAAGTTGATTCGCTGATTCTAGAAATATTATCTTGAAGGCAAGATGAACTGTATTTTTCATCAAAATCCATCAATAGAAATGAGCGAGTTGAGACCGAATCACTGAGATTGAATGACAGCTCTTCATAGCTTAACCCACGAATATTTTTAATGATTGCGGCCCTTAGAACTTGTTCGGAACTCATTCCAACATCACCAGTGGATTCCTTGCCTGCGATAAGGTCATTGTGGGCCCAGTCAACAAATTCTGGGTGGCGATCCAAGATTTGTGAAATTTTTTGAAGTTCTTGGCCAATTTTATGTTCTGGCCACTGGAAGAATAGTGATAATTGTGGTTTGCTAATCATGCGCACTTTTGTTTTCCTTTTTTTATTTTTATGTTTCACTTAAGCTGTTGATTTTTTTGTTGTAATCAAAATTATCAGCTAAAATGGACAGAAATAAAAGGCCAAAAGTGCGCAATCTCCTCTCAAATCGTTACTGGACGAGAACTAGCTAGTTAAAAGTGTAAATTATATTTTTATACTTCGTAACCCTTCAATTGCATCTTTATAATGACCTTTATTAAACTTTACTGCCAACTTATCAATTTCAGCATCGCGATCGATCTTTTGCT